>Ga0209526_10000356_pt1 | contig 28853 bp, 23 predicted proteins | sample JacPinW_OM2H0_M1_FD_188566 | JGI IMG/M metagenome (GOLD analysis project Ga0209526, IMG submission 188566) | Forest soil microbial communities from Algoma, Ontario, Canada - Jack Pine, Ontario site 1_JW_OM2H0_M1 (SPAdes) (version 2) | ecosystem: Environmental > Terrestrial > Soil > Boreal... | reverse complement strand
AGCGGTGCCGGGCACGTTGGCGGGCCATTCTCTGCGATGGACATTATGGTGGCGCTTTACTTTCGCGTTATGAAGATCAGGCCAGAAGAGCCGAAGTGGCCGGAGCGTGACCGATTTATTCTTTCCAAAGGGCATTCTTCGATCGGGCAGTATGCGGTCATGGCGCTGCGAGGCTTTCTACCGATCGAAGAGCTCAAGACCTTCGATAAAGGTGGGTCGCGGCTGCAGGGGCACCCGGATGTCACGAGGCTTCCTGGCCTGGAGACGTCGACCGGGTCGCTGGGGCAGGGGTTGTCGGTTGGGCTGGGCATTGCCCTAGGCGCCCGGATGCGAGGGCAGAAGCTTCACACCTTTGTGATGATCGGCGACGGTGAACTGCAGGAGGGAATGATTTGGGAAGCCTTGCATGTCGCTCCCAGATACAAGTTAGGAAATCTTACCGCCATTCTGGATTGGAATGGCCTGCAGCAGTTCGGTTGGGTGCTTGCCATCAACGAACAGCATCGTGGCGACCGCCGTGATCCGTGGTCGGGGATCGATTTGCGGGGCGTATTTGAGAAGCTTGGCTGGCGTTGCCTCGAGATCAACGGTCACGACTTCTTGCAGATTATCCCGGCCTTGGAAAGCGCGAAGGCGTCGGGAGATTCCGATCAGCCAACGATGATCATCGCCCACACGATCAAAGGCAAGGGAGTGCACTTCACGGAGGGCAAACATGAATGGCATTCCAAGGTCGCGACCAAAGAGGAACTTAAAATTGTCGCTGCGGAACTTGGCATTGTCGAGGCAGGAGTATGAAGGCATTACGAGATGTATTTGGCGATACGCTGGTTTCCCTGGGTTCCAGCAATCCGAATGTCGTCGTCTTAGACGCAGATTTGGCGAATTCGACCAAGGCAGATAAGTTTGCGATGGCGTATCCGGGAAGATTTCTGCAAATGGGAATCGCGGAGCAAAACTTTGTCGGCGTTGCCGTCGGCTTAGCTTCAATGGGGTTTGTACCTTGGCTGTCCAGCTTCACAGTCTTTTTTACCCATCGGGCGATTGATCCAATCCGGATGTTAGTCGCCCAGACCCACGCGAATGTGAAGATCGGCGCGGCGTATGCCGGATTGATGACCGGACTTACGGGCAAGACGCACCAGGACGTTCAGGATCTGGCGATCATGCGGGCGATGCCTGACATGACGGTGCTTGCTCCGGCAGACGCGATCGAAGGTGAAGCGATCATTCGCTGGGCCACTGAATATGACGGTCCGGTGTTTGTACGTCTGGCGCGGGATGCGTGCCCGAATGTTTTTGATCAGGAGTACCGCTTTGTGCCTGGGAGGACAATATCACTCAAAGAAGGAGGGGACGTATTGCTGATTTCGACCGGTCCGCAAAGTGCCCGCTGTCTGCAAGCTGCCGAGCTGCTCCAGGGGCAAGGGATTTCCGCCGGAGTTCTCCATGTACCGTCGATCAAGCCGGTGAACAAAGAGGAGATCGTGAACGCAGCCGAGAAGGCCAAGGTGGTGGTCACAGTGGAAGAGCATTCGATCTATGGTGGGCTGGGCAGCCTGGTTGCGGAAATTCTGTCCGAAGCGTCGCCGCGGCGGGTAATCCGTTTTGGGATCGAGGATCGTTGGGGTGAGTCGGCGCCAAACGATTACCTGCTCGAAGCGTTTAAGATGTCCCCACCGCGGTTAAGCGAGCGAATCCAAAAGTTAGTTGCATAATTGCCATGACTGGAACAACCAGCTCGATCGCATTGATCGATGCTGGTTGGGAGCCTCAATTAGCGATTTAGTGAACTGGTTTATTTCCGCACAGAAGGGGGACCATAGAGAACCTGGAGCGGTTTGCTACCAGCGATTACCCATCTGGATACTGATTCCAAAAAAGCCAAGAGATCTTGGAGAAAACAGACGAATAGGGGGTGTGAGGTAGTTATACCAAATTCCATAACCTGCAAAGCCTCATGATGTCACCAAGTCTCACCGATTTCCAACACCTTGCCGGTGAACTCGAAGGCGCGCTTCATTTCGATGCAACGATGCGGACGCTTTATGCGACCGATGCATCCGTTTATCGCGAGATGCCACAAGCTGTCGTACTGCCCGAGACTGAGGGCGATATCCGCAAGCTCGTCCGCTTTGCACGTGAACGCGGCACATCGCTCATACCCAGGACAGCTGGCACCTCGCTGGCCGGTCAAGTCGTCGGAGCGGGCATTGTAGTGGATGTGTCGCGTCACTTAACTCGCATTCTAGAGATCGACGCGACGGGGCGCCGCGTACGGGTGCAACCCGGTGTCGTGCGCAATGAGCTTAACCTCGCGCTTGCTCCACACGGAGTTTTCTTTGCACCCGAAACCTCCACACAGAACCGTTGCATGATCGGCGGTATGGTCGGCAACAATGCCTGTGGGGCGAACTCCGTTGTCTATGGCAGTACGCGCGAGCACCTCGTATCAGCGCGCGCCGTGCTAAGTGACGGTTCGATCGCCGAATTTGGCCCGTTGTTGCCGGAGGAATTCGAAGCGAAATGTTCCGGCGATACGCTTGAGGCTTCGATCTATCGCGAGACAAAGAAACTGCTCGGTGACGCCGGGAATCGCGCGGAGATCGCGCGCGAATTCCCGAAAAAATCAATCCACCGTCGTAATACGGGCTATGCCGTACACTTGCTCGCAGATTGTGCGCCGTTTACCTCGGATGGCCCTCCTTTTAATTTCTGCCGACTGTTGGCCGGCTCCGAAGGGACATTGGCGTTTTTAACCGAAATCACATTGGCGTGCGAACCGCTCCCCCCACGGGTAAGCGCGCTCGTGTGCGTCCATTGTGCGACGATTGACGAGGCTTTGCGGGTGAATCTTGTGGCGCTACGCCATGCGCCGCGTGCTTGCGAGTTGATGGACCACAATATCCTTGAGTGCACCAAGGCAAATCTCGAGCAGCGACAGAATCGCTTCTTTGTCCAAGGGGATCCCGGCGCCATCCTCGCAGTGGAGCTAGCTGCACCCACACGTGAAGGAGTCGCCGCCGTAGCCGCCCGGCTTGAAACCGAATTACGTGCTGCCGGCCTTGGTTATCACTATCCGGTTGTCTGGGGTCCGGACCAAAACCGTGTATGGAACTTGCGCAAAGCCGCATTGGGTCTGCTTTCGAACATACCGGGAGACGCCAAACCTGTCGCCGTCATAGAGGATACCGCGATCGATCCGACAGATCTTCCGGCGTTTGTGCAGGAGTTCGATAAAATTCTGAGTGGCCATGGCCTCTCCGCCGTGCATTATGCTCACGCCGGTTCGGGGGAATTGCATTTGCGGCCTATCCTGAACCTAAAGGATCAAGAACATCGCAGGCTCTTTCGCGTAGTTGGGACCGAGATCGCACAGTTGGTGAAGCGCTATGGCGGTTCACTAAGTGGCGAACACGGCGATGGTCGCCTCCGCGGCGAATTTCTGCCCTTAATGGTCGGCGAGAAGAACTATGCTCTCTTCTGCGCGATCAAACGCGCATGGGATCCCTCAGGTATCTTCAATCCGGGCAAAATCACCGACACGCCGCCGATGGACGTAAGCTTGCGCTACGAACCGAACCAGGCTGTGCGGGAATTTAAAACGGTCCTGAGATTCTCCGAAGCTCGGGGTATCTTGCGCGCCGCAGAGCAGTGCAACGGATCGGGCGACTGCCGCAAGTCCCATCTCATGGGCGGCACAATGTGTCCAAGCTACATGGCCACGCGCAACGAACGAGATACGACGCGCGCCCGCGCAAATATCTTGCGCGAGGTCCTTACCCATTCAACGAAGGCCAATCCTTTCGACAGTGCTGAGATCGGCCCCGTCATGGATCTCTGTCTTTCGTGCAAGGGTTGCAAGTCAGAGTGCCCGTCCAACGTCGACGTGGCTTGGCTTAAAGCAGAATGGCTTCAGCAACGCTACGATGCGCTCGGTGTTCCGATGCGCGCGCGCCTTATTGGCGGCTTCTCGCGCGCCATGGGTTTAGCTTCGATCGCGCCCGGAGTGTTTAATTTTTTGGTGACAAATACGGCGACTGCCAGTCTGTTTAAGAAGTTTGCGGGTTTTGCTCAGGAGCGTTCGATGCCTAAGCTCAATAAGATTCCGCTGCGCCGGTGGCACCAAATTCACGCAAATAAAAATGGCCCGTTTAGGAACGGACGCGTCTTTCTCTTTTGCGACGAGTTTACGAACTTCAATGACGAAGCTGTCGGCATCAAGGCCGTGCAGTTGCTCAACCGGCTTGGCTACGAGGTGGTCATTCCAAAGCACTTCGACAGCGGCCGCGCGCAAATTTCCAAAGGGCTGCTGCGCGATGCGCGAAGGTTAGCGATCCGCAATGTGGAATTGCTGAAGGATGTTGTTGCCCCTGAAACTTCTATCGTGGGAATCGAGCCCTCGGCCATCCTGGGTTTCCGGGACGAAGTACCGGATCTCGTTCCTGATCGTCTGGTTGAAGCAGCCAATGCGCTGGCGAAGCATGCGCTTTTGATCGACGAGTTCATTGCGCGCGAAGCTGACCAGGGCCGAATTCGGCGCGAGGCATTCACAAAAGAGAGTCGCAAAATCAAACTCCACGGTCACTGCCACCAAAAGTCGCTGGCGTCACTGACTCCCACAGTCAAGGCGCTTGAACTGCCCTTTAACTACGAGGTTCAAGTCATTCCATCGGGATGCTGCGGCATGGCCGGATCGTTCGGTTACGAAAAGGAACATTTCGACATATCAATGAAGATAGGCGGACTCGTACTCCTGCCAGCGGTGCGCTCGGCTCCGGCCGATACGATCATCGCTGCACCGGGCACGAGCTGCCGGCACCAAATCAAAGACGGCGTAGGGCGGATCGCGCATCATCCCGCAGAAATTCTGTACGACGCATTGGCGTAATTTCTCCGGTTGGTTGCGCGCCACGAGCGCGTGAGACAGAGGGAAAGAGGCTACACAACATCGTTAAAACAAGTTGCCTGCAAATTCATCAAAACCCTCGCAAAGATGAGCTCATTTAACCTGAAGCAACACGAAATCGCGGTTGAGGAAATCCACCGCAACCTTGCTCCCAGCGCCTTCTACGAGCATGCTATCCTCTACGAGAAGGATGCCCATATTGCCGAGAACGGCGCGCTCGTAGCCTACTCTGGCGTCAAAACCGGGCGTTCGCCCAAAGACAAACGCGTTGTGAAACAAAGCCCTTCGGAGGACGAGGTTTGGTGGGGGACGGTCAACATCCCGCTCGATCCGCGCGCATTTGCGATAAACCGGGAGCGCGCTCGCGATTACCTTAACACCCGCGAGCGCCTCTATTGTTTCGACGGATTCGCCGGGTGGGACCCAAAGTATCGAATTAAGATCCGTGTCATCTGTTCGCGGCCGTATCACGCGCTTTTCATGCATACTATGCTTATCCGGCCCAAGAAGGAGGAACTGGATAACTTCGGTGCGCCTGATTTCGTTATCTACAACGCCGGCGCGTTCCCCGCGAACCGCCTCACCGAGGGCATGGGTTCCAAGACCAGCGTCGATCTTAGCCTCGAAGACAAGGAACTCGTTATCCTTGGCACCGAATACGCCGGCGAAATGAAGAAAGGCGTGTTCACCGTAGTCAATTACTTCGCACCAAAAACCGGTGTGCTCTCAATGCACTGCTCGGCGACTGCGGACAAAGAATCAGAACGTTCCTCGCTTCTTTTTGGGTTGAGCGGTACCGGCAAAACCACGCTCTCAGCTGACCCGAAACGTCTTCTCATCGGAGATGACGAGCATTGCTGGAGCGACGAAGGCATCTTCAACATCGAAGGTGGCTGCTACGCTAAGGCCGTTAATCTAACGCCAGAGAACGAACCGGATATTTTCCAAGCGCTCCGCTTCGGCGCAGTGCTCGAGAACGTCGTGCTCGATGAAGACCGCCTGGTGGACTACAGCAATATCAGCATCACCGAAAACACCCGCGGCGCATATCCGATCGAATTCATCCACAATGCGAAGATTCCGTGCGTTGCGGGCCACCCGACTGATATTATTTTTCTGACCTGCGACGCATTCGGGGTGCTGCCGCCGGTGAGTTCGCTTTCGCCGGCCCAAGCGAGGTATCACTTCATCAGCGGCTACACGGCGAAAGTTGCCGGGACCGAGGTGGGAGTGAAGGAACCATCTGCGACGTTCTCGCCCTGTTTCGGGGGGCCGTTCCTCGTCTGGCATCCCAACAAATATGCTGAACTGCTCGCCGCGAAAATGAAACAGCACGGCACTCGTGTCTGGCTGGTAAACACTGGTTGGAGCGGCGGCGCGTATGGCACAGGCAAGCGCATCAAGCTCGCAAATACCCGCGCAATAGTCGATGCCATCCATAGCGGCGCCCTGGCAAAGAAGAAGACCGAACGCGACCCTGTGTTTGGCTTGGATGTAGTAACCCAATGTCCTCACGTCCCGAGCGAAATTCTGATTCCCCGCAATGTTTGGTCAGACAAAGCCGCCTACGAGGCGACGGCGAAGAAGCTAGCCAGTCTTTTTACCAAGAACTTTGCGGCCTATGAAGAGGGAGTGAGTCCAGAAGTAAAAGCTGCCGGCCCAAATTCGTAGCTTCAACGACTTGATGAAAAATGATTCGCCAATCGGTATACCCAGAATGAATGAAACGATAACCCTTCCAGAGAAACCAAGCATTGCCAAACGCGGGACCGTGCGGCTGACGACTGCACAGGCCCTTGTGCGCTACCTTTCTGGTTTGCGCACACGGGTTGAAGGTCCGCAGGGCGAAGAAATCGTGCCGCTTTTTGGCGGAGTCTTCGCAATCTTCGGTCACGGAAACGTCGCAGGCGTCGGGGAGGCCCTGTATCAGTATCGCGACCAGTTGCCTACGTATCGGGCGCAGAACGAACAGGCCATGGCCCATGCAGCGATCGCGTACTCGAAGGCGCACTTCCGTCGGCGGTTGATGGCGTGCACGACTTCCATAGGCCCCGGGGCGACGAACCTTCTTACGGCCGCCGCACTTGCTCATGTCAATCGTTTGCCTGTTCTCTTCCTTCCCGGAGACATCTTCGTTTCCAGGGATCCTGACCCTGTGCTTCAGCAAGTCGAGGATTTCAGTGACGGCAATATTTCGGCCAACGACTGTTTCCGGCCAGTTTCGCGCTATTTCGATCGGATCCTCCAACCCTCCCAATTGATCACATCGCTTCCGCGCGCTGTGCTCACCTTGACTGATCCCGTGCTGTGCGGGCCGGCCACTCTTGCCCTGCCACAGGACGTGCAGGCTGCAGCTTTTGATTGTCCTGTTGAGTTTTTTGAGACCGGGGTCGTCGAGTTTCGGGCCGCAGCTCCCAGCGAGGGGGATCTGGCCGGGGCGGTGCGTGCGGTGATGGCGGCCAAGCGCCCTGTGATCATTGCCGGGGGAGGCGTGCTTTACGGAGGCGCCTGCGAGGCGCTGCGCGGGTTTGCCGAGCGCCACGGGGTCCCGGTCTGCGAGACGCAGGCGGGTAAGAGCTCTCTGCCGTGGGACCATCCTCTTCAGCTTGGCTCGGTGGGCGTAACTGGCTCTCCCGCGGCCAATGCGCTTGCCAGCGAGGCCGATTTGATCCTCGCCGTGGGCACCCGGCTGCAGGACTTTACTACCGGATCAAATTCGCTATTCCCCAAGGCCCGGCTGGTCTCTCTTAATGTGAATCCCTTTGACGCGACCAAAGCGCGCGGTATCCCACTCCAGGCTGATGCACGCCTCGGCTTGGAGGCTCTGAATAGAGCGCTGCCGCACTGGCAGGCCGAGCCCGCCTGGAGCGAACGGGCCAAAGCCGAGGCCGCAGCGTGGCGCTCGACGGTGGATCGTATCACTCAGCACCGCGATCTGAACGCGGGAGAATTGCCGTATGATGGCGAGGTGATAGGAGCCGTCCAGCGCTCGAGCCCGAAGTCTACTACGGACGACATCGTCGTATGCGCCGCTGGCACACTTCCGGCCGAATTGCACAAGCTCTGGCGCACTTCGACGCCCGGGGGCTATCACATGGAATACGGCTATTCATGCATGGGCTATGAAATCGCCGGAGGTCTGGGAGTCAAGATGGCCCGGCCCGATCGCGAGATCATCGTGATGGTGGGTGACGGCAGCTACCTCATGCTCAATAACGAGATCGCCACTTCGGTGATGCTCGACAAGAAGCTCATTATCGTGCTGCTCGACAATCGTGGCTACGGTTGCATCAACCGCCTTCAGCAGAGCTGTGGAGGGAAGCCCTTCAACAACATGTTGGAGGATTGCCTGCAGTTTGGCGAGGGCGCGCCCGATATTGATTTCGCCGCTAATGCGGCCTCCCTGGGCGCCCTTTCTGAGAAGGTGGCCAATATCGCTGAGTTGGAGGCTGCCCTCCAGCGGGCTCGCGCGGCCAATCGTACCTACCTTATCTGCATCGACACCGATGACACCCGCACCACCAAGGAAGGCGGCTGGTGGTGGGAAGTCGCAGTCCCCGAGGAATCTCCTGGCGAATCTGTCCGCCAAGCGCGCGCGGTTTACTTGCGCGGAAAGGAAAATCAGAAACGCTAAATGAGGAGAACTTCATGAATCTGCTCGTTAAACCCAAAAAGAACTCCCAAGAAATCGTCTCCGTAACTCCTCAATCGGCAGGTTGGCGTTATGTCAGTTTTTCTGCCCACCAATTGGCCCCCGGAGAGTCGCTTACTCTTTCTGACGATGCCAACGAGCAATGCGCGGTCGTTTTGAGCGGGAAGGTTTCCGCCAAGACCAGCGCCCTTGAGTGGAAGGAGATCGGGGGGCGCGAGAGCGTTTTTGAAGACGCTGCCCCATATGCAGTCTACGTGCCCCCGCGCACAAAACTCAATATTACCGCCAAGACCGGAGCTGAACTCGCGGTGGCTGGCTCCCCCGCAAAAGGTGAACTTCCCGCCCGGCTCATCGAGCCCGCCGCCATGCGCCGCAGCGCTCGCGGAAGAGGCGCCAATACGCGCTACGTCTGCGATATCCTGCCCCAGGATCAGCCCGCTGAATCCCTCCTTGTCGTCGAGGTCAAAACCCCAAGCGGAAACTCTTCAAGCTATCCTCCGCACAAACACGACGTGGACAACATTCCGGCAGAGAGTCTGCTCGAGGAAACCTACTACCATCGCATCGATCCGCCGCAGGGCTTCGTTTTCCAACGCGTCTACAGCGACTCGCGCGACATTGACCAGTCGATGGCTGTCGAGGACCGCGATGTCGTCCTCGTACCTCGTGGCTACCATCCGGTCGTCGTCCCGCACGGCTATCAGTCCTATTACTTCAACGTTATGGCAGGTCCCAAACGCGTCTGGCACTTTCACAACGACCCGGCTCACGAGTGGATTTTATCAACCGCTTGACCGAATCGTCGGGTCCAAACACAAATCAATAACCCGTTATGTCCAAAAACCCCTCTTATTAAAATGACAACATTCTCTTTGCAAGATCAGGACCTTTTTCGCCGCCAAGCCTACATTGGTGGGCATTGGTGTGATGCTGACAGTGGCGGGACGTTAGATGTCAACAATCCCGCAACCGGTGAGGTTTTGGGAACGGTGCCCATGATGGGCGCCAACGAAACGAGGCGTGCAATCGAGGCGGCGAAGGACGCTTTTGTTGACTGGCGCCGCAAACCTGCCAAGGAACGAAGTATTCTTCTCCGTCGGTGGCATGATTTGATCATGGCGAACGTCGAGGACCTGGGGGCGCTGATGACGGCGGAACAAGGTAAACCGGTGGCAGAAGCAAAGGGCGAGGTAACCTATGCCGCTTCCTTTATTGAGTGGTTCGCGGAGGAGGCCAAGCGGGTTTACGGAGACACCATTCCATCGCCCTGGAATGATCGCCGGCTGGTTGTGATTAAACAACCCATCGGGGTCTGTGCCGCCATGACTCCTTGGAATTTTCCAGCCGCAATGATCACACGAAAAGCCGGACCGGCGTTGGCTTCGGGTTGTACCATGGTTGCAAAACCCGCAAGTGCTACCCCGTTTTCGGCCTTGGCACTAGCGGTCTTGGCCGAACGCGCTGGTATTCCCGCTGGGGTATTTAATGTGTTAACCGGCAGCTCGAAAGCGATTGGTGGTGAAATGACCTCCAACTCGGACGTGCGCAAAGTCACCTTTACCGGCTCGACTGAGGTGGGTCGCTTGCTCATGAAGCAGAGCGCTGATACTATCAAAAAGCTTTCGCTGGAACTGGGAGGCAATGCGCCTTTTATCGTGTTCGACGATGCCGATCTGGATGCTGCAGTTGAAGGGGCCATTATTTCCAAATACCGCAATGCCGGTCAAACTTGCGTTTGCGCAAACAGGCTTTACGTCCAAGCCGGCGTTTATGATGCCTTTGCTCAGAAACTGGTCGCCGCGGTAAAAAAACTTAAAGTCGGCAACGGTTTCGAGTCGGGAGTACTCCAAGGTCCTTTGATCGACGAGGCCGCGGTGGAGAAGGTGGAGGAACACATTCAAGACGCCGTCACACAAGGGGCCCGCGTTCTTCTTGGGGGCAAGCGGCATGCTCTTGGGCAAACCTTCTTCGAACCGACCGTGTTGGGGGATGTTACTCCGAAAATGAAAGTCGCTAGAGAAGAAACGTTCGGTCCCGTAGCGCCCCTTTTTCGTTTCCAGACCGACGAGCAAGCAATACAGATGGCCAACGATACAGAGTTTGGTCTCGCGAGTTACTTTTACAGTCGCGATATCGGCCGCATCTGGCGGGCGGCAGAGGGCCTTGAATGCGGCATGGTAGGCATCAATACGGGCTTAATCTCGAACGAAGTTGCACCGTTTGGCGGCGTGAAACAGTCGGGGCTCGGTCGTGAAGGTTCCCACTACGGCATCGAGGAATTCTTGGAAGTAAAATACCTCTGCTTGGGCGGGCTTGACAGGTGAAGTTGAGGGGTTCGGACTGCTTGGTATTTATCTACCACATTTTCAAAACCATGGCGCTAAGGTCCGCGTCAGATGTCAGCGGCTCGATTGCAGACTTTGCGCACAGGAAGATGCGGACTTTTCCCGGCGCGGCGTGGTGCCAGACTTGAAGCAGGAGCGGGATCTGCGGCCCGCGCGAGAGCCCATGTGTGACCGAGCCGCACGCGTGCGACCTGGACAGGAGAGAACTGAGCGTAACGGTCGGGAGCGGGCCATGGGTCCAGCTTGTGTTACAAGGTCGAGAAATGATGCGGTCGGGGGAGGATTGTAGAGTGTTACTGAGCGTTTCGTATGACAAGCGGCGGCTCAAAAAGGTTCAATCGTGAATGATAAAAGTGTCCAAGCACATTAATTGAGGATTGATCCAAATTCTCGCATAAGTCACTCAGTCTGAGCAAACTGCCTCGCATGGATTCGAACCATGACAAAGTGATCCAGAGTCACTTGTGCTACCGTTACACTACGAGGCAATCTCTCGACAAGCTCGAGACAGGCAAGCCCCGACCCTCCGAGGCGGCCTGCGATGAGCAAGCTGAAAACGCGTCGAATTGGGTACTTCAGATCGGGCCAAAGTCAACGGTTGGCTATCGTTATCTCGGTAAATTTGGGTAAGAGCCTTAGAGGTATGAGCGGAAGCGATTCAGTCGCCGTTCGTCGCATGATAGTCATGGGTCCGACTTAGTTTCCGAGGTCAGGAATTAATGCGGTTTCTTGGTTCTCCCGTTGAATTGGAGGCACGCGCATCTGGACCTTGCCTGTCCTGAGTAAGCGGAAAGCGCGTCGAAGGATCAACTACCAAACGGCGTTGTAATATTGGTCCCAGCCGGTGGATTGAACTGGTAGGTGGAATCCGAAACCGTGTCTCGTTTGACGTTCGAGTAGATGATATTGACCTTTTCGCCGCGAGCGGTTTCGAGGTCAACTGCCTCCGGAGTCAAATCTTGTTGCACCGTAATGGTCACTGTTTTGATCATCTTTCGAATGGAAGCGGTTTTCGGAGTCAGCGTCACTCGATAGTTTTTGCCTTCTTTGGCCCCTTCGATGTTGTAGTAGTCGGCCAGACGCTGAAAATTCAACCCGGCCTGGATTGCTTGAATCGAGTTTTTAAGTTCGGGCCGCTTGTCCAAATTGTAGCGCTCGGCAGTTTTGAGATTGGGGTAATAAATGGTCATCTGTTTTCCATCGATGACCGTCGTGCTTGGCTGGTTTCCTTCGATTTCGCGGCGGAACTTGTCCGGTGGTGTAAACCAGAGTTTGCCCTGGTTTATTAGCGCCTCCTTGAGGATCGACATGTGGCGTTCTTCCCGAAAATTGGCCTGCAACGAGATCCTGTTTTCGTAGTGGGACTCTAGCTTTTTAACCAAATCATTGATTTCATCCGACGTCATCGGGGCGGCAGAAGCCAAGGAGGTGGCGACGAAGGATATCAGGATGAGGAGAAATCGAATCATAGGGATATTCTTAACGGTTCCAGATCGGTACAAAATTAAACCATTGGTCTGGAAATTCGCGAATGATTGCCTGGAACACATCGGCGACGCGCTGGCTATTTTCCTCCGGGCCCGGTTCAGTGGTCATCTCGATCGGAGGATAGGCGTAGCATCCGTATCGTCCCGGTTGAAGCTGCAGAACAAATGCCGGAATGATAGTCGCATCGGTGTGTTGCCAGATACGAGCGGCTGCCGCGGAAAACAGGGTCGGCTGATCAAAAAATTTAACTTCAATACCGCTGTTCAAATAAGGTCGATCGACCAGCATCGCCACCAGCTCGTTTCGCCGGAGGGCTTGCATGATCTCGAGAAAAGCAAATTTGTCCGAGCCGACCGTGATCGTCTTGATGCCGAACTTGGCCCGATACTTTTGGCGCCAGGCATCGAGCTCGGGCGTCGGCTCTTCCAGAGTTACGACACTGACCGGAAGACCAGCCGCGGCCAGAGCCATACCGCCGAGTTCCCAGGCGCCGAGATGGCCGGTGAGCAGAAGAGTTCCCTTCCCGCGGTTTCGGCCACTCTCGAGAAATTCGAATCCGCGACGTTCTACAATGAGCTGGTCCAATCGGGGTACGCCGCCAGCCGCGGAATCGCAAAAGTCATGCAGCATCTGCAGAAAATTGACGAAGCAAGCGCGGCAAAGTTTTTTCTGGGTCGCCTGATCAGTAGTCAGCACGGCCAGATTGCTCATGAGAGCTTTCCGCCGTTGCCGGCAAAATTGATAGCCCAAATGGCCCATTGAAACGGCGAACCCGCGGCTAAGGGGACGCGGAACGTAGCGAGCAATCCAGTTGCCGATCTCAAAGGAGAACGGTGCATACCAGCCGTTGCGCGTCAGCGATTGGGGCCGAGCCGGCGCTTCGAATTCAGTAATTGGTTGGGGCACCGTATCGTGTAAGCCGCTCATTGCGCAAAGCTGAAGATCATGGACTCGTGACGAGCAAAGTCAATTTTTGCCCCCGTCAATTTGCCGTTGTTCCGGGTAAATGTTGCACTCCATTTCCTGCCGTTACTCGCACTGCTTTGGTTGGAGTAAAAATAAGGAATGACCTGTTTAAGGAGCGCCCAACTATGCAGGGGGCCGATTGCTCTGTCGAGGGGCCCCTTCCATCCGGTCCTAGCGAAGAGGCCAGTGGCAACCAGTTCATTGCCATGGCTTTGCAACTGTAAGACGGAAACGCCTCCTTTGGAAAAAGCGAGGTCATAATCGCCGTTCGAGCGGGTGCGCAAAATCACGTCTCCCACTACGGACCTTCGACTCGTGGTGTAGACCATTTGTCCTTCGTACGTCTTTGCGTCGCTTCCCAGGCCGGGAAGTTCGCGAACAGTGGCGCAGGAAGAAACGAAGAGAAGAGGGAGGAGGAGAACGGGAATACGATAAATCATGGGGAAAGTTCTATCCTGAGCGAACGTTACCATTTCGGTTGAACGTGGCGCCGAGGATGGGCCAAAGATTGTAAGAGGGGGCCGATCGTGCGGCCGAGCCGATGCTTCATCGGAATATGTTCACTTTGCTCATTTAATAGGATTTGCCAATGGCGCTACGATCTTCGACGCATGATCGTCGATCACTATTCTGCTAATTTTTGATCTCGGGTTTTTCGGCTCAGCCGGAGCTTTGCCCTGCTATGGAAGTTTGGCCTACCGGAGCCGGCCTGTTGGGTTCGCTTGCGGTCGCGTGGGGTCGCAGAGATAATTTGTTGACCAATTTTCCCGTGCGACCCTGCAGATACACCAAAAGATAAAACAATTGCAGACGGAGTTTAATTCCCAAACTTCGAGCCGGATTTCCACCAAGAACGGTGCTGATCGCAGGTGCCAATTTGAGACGGCCCCGAGGCTGTAAAAAGATCTCGATAAATTCCTGAGTGTACCATCCCGACGACAATTTGAGATAAGTAGCAAGCCTTTCCTCGACCAGGCGCTGGTAGCGGCGGAAGGCGAAGTTTCGAGCGCGCGGGCCTCGCTCAGCGGCTTGCGCCGCGATGGCGGCTTGTTCGCCGGAGTAGACGGCTATGTAAACGCCGCTGCTAAATACTGGATCGATAAAGCCAGCGGCGTCACCAGCCACTAACCAGCGATTGCCAAACATTTTCTTTGTTCGATAGGAAAAATCAGCAGTAGCCCGCACCGGCGTGAACTGCTTGGCCTCGCCGATCAGATCGCAGACCTGCGGCTGCCGGCGGATGTATTCTTCAAATGCTTGTTCGGGAGAGAGCTGCAGGGAGCGGAAACGCTCATGATCCATGACTACGCCGACACTCCATTTGCCCTCTGCCATAGGAATCACCCAATACCAACAGTCGTCGGCACGAATCATCCGGGTTAAGGAAGCATCGGGATCGGGTGGCAACGGTGGACCTTGGAAATAAGCAAACACCGAAAACTTACGCAGATGCGGGTATGGTTCTTTCAGCCGAAGACGGTTGGCCAGGACAGCGTTTCTACCGGAGCAATCGATCAAATAGTTCGCTCGTAAAGTTTCGGCGTCTTGATTGCAGGTGAGTATCGCCTCTTCGCTTTCGAGGACGCAGCCATCCACGCTCACCTCATAACGGACCTCGCAGCCGCAATCTTGCGCGTGATTCAACAGAATTTGATCAAATTTTGAGCGGTCGACTTGATAGGATGTTTTCCAGCGCGGATTTAAACTGTTGCGGAAGAGATAGACGCCGCGTGCAGTACCACAGGCGGAAGAAATTTCGCCGCCATGTTTGATCAGGAATCCGGCACGATCGAGCTTTTCCTTCACGCCAATCCGCTGAAATGTGTCGGAACTGGCTGGAAGCAAGGATTCACCAACGCGGAATCTGGGAAATTTTTCTTTTTCGAGGATCACCACGCGGCGGCCGTTCCGGGCCAGCGCGGCACCGGCCACGCTGCCGGCGGGTCCGCCACCGATGATTGCGACGTCATAAGTCATTCGACGTTCTATGATGCGGAAGCCGGCCGAGGTAAACCAGAAAATAGTAGGGGCAGAAAACGCGGATCGCGGAATACGGATTGCGGAATGACATGGAGCCGCTTTGCGGCAGAAGGAGCCAGTCCATATCTCATTCCGCATTCCGCATTCGGCGATCCGCGTTTTCTGCCCCCGTTTACACCAAATGCCGGTTGGCGGCTTTGAGGAACGGCTTGAGCTCAGCGACCAAATCCCCAAAGAGGTCAAAACCGATTTGTTGTTGACCGTCACTCAGCGCTTCGGCCGGATTAGGATGAACTTCTACCAGGAGGCCGTCCGCACCGACGGCGGCAGCTCCTCTACAAAGTACCTTGACCAAGTCCGCCCGGCCACATCCCTGGCTCGGATCGACGATGACCGGTAAGTGCGATTCTTGCTTGGCAATCGCGACCGCGGAGAGATCGAGTGTGTTGCGAGTATAGGTTTCGAATGTCCGAATGCCGCGCTCACAAAGCATCACATTCGGATTACCTTGAGTCAGCAGATATTCGGCGGCCAATAGCCATTCCTCGATCCGTTGACTCATGCCTCGTTTCAAAAGAACCGGCTTTTTCGATCGAGCACATTCAATCAACAACTGAAAGTTCTGGGCGTTGCGGGCCCCGATTTGAAGAATATCCGCAGTCTCGGCCACGACGCTGACGTCGCGCTCACTCAAGACTTCGGTAACAATTTTCAAGCCGGTTGCTCTTTTGGCGAGTTCCAATAGACGGAGGCCTTCTTTGCCAAGACCCTGAAACTCGTAGGGAGAGGTCCGCGGTTTGTAGGCACCACCACGGAGGATCGCTGCGCCTCGCGCCTTGACCGCATGAGCGGTCGAAAGCAGTTGCTCCTCGGATTCGACGCTGCAGGGGCCAGCCATCACGACAAAATTGTTACCGCCGATTTCGACTCCATCCACGTTTACCATGGTTTGTGAGCCACGGGACTCGCGACTGACCAGCTTATAGCGCTTTTGCACGGGGAGCACGCGCTCCACTTGCGGCAACGCGGTCAGCGATTCGAGGGTGCTATGGGTACGTTCATCTCCGATGGCGGCGACTACCGTCTGAAGTTCCCCTCGAATTGGGTGGGGGGTATATCCCAGCTTCGCGACTTCCTGCATGACGATCTCAACTTGGTCGCTGGGTGTGTTTGGTCGGAGGATGATAATCATGGAGAACCGGAGCCATAGCGCCACTTCGTGGCGATGACAAATAGCAAAATAGCGAGGCGCCACTTTGTGGCGATCGCCAAATAGCAGATAGCAAATAGCAGAGTAGCCTCGGTGTATCAGCCTCACGGAAGTGACCGCAGCCTGGAAAATGGCAAACCGACGGCTGTAGTTGCGCTACTGTCTTTGCTGTCTGCTATTTGCTATTTGCTATCGTCGCGTAGCGAATCTGCTATTTGCTATTCCTCTTCCCAAGCCTTTTCTTCCTCAATCAGTTGCGCACGATATCATTTCTGGTAAATCCCACCATTTTCACTCACTCTCACTGATTTTCCACTATGACCAATCGCGTAACGGCTCCCCCCGGCGAAAAACCTAAGGTGACCCCGGTTCGCTCTAATCGTTTTTTGCCCCGGATAGGATCTCCGGGATATCATCTGCTTCTGACCGCAGTGGCGATTCTGATCCTTGGTCCGCTCGGAGGGATATCTGCGGCTTTCATGAATTTCTCGATCGGTTTTTTTATTGGAGGGCAGGTGTTGGCTGGCATTCTCGGGAGCGTCGTCACATTGCCGTACGGGCCGGAAGGAAAACATGGCGCCAACTACATGCAAACGATGGCCGCGTCGGTCGCCGGCATGTGCGGGTTGGGAGTACTGATTCAGGCGATGGTTTGGCTTGGCCTGCCCCAACCGCCGGCTTGGCAACTGGTTCTTTACTTCATGTGCATTGGCATGTTCGGGGTTGGTATCGGCATGTTTTACACGCCTATCCTTGTGGATCGCATGCAGTTGCCCTTTCCGTCTGGGTTCGCCGTCGCTAATATCCTGCGGGCGCTCACGGATAAGGACCTGCTCAAACGCTCTGTCGCCAAGCTGGGCGGAGGGATGGGAACCGGGTACCTGGTTGGTCTGTTCTCGCTGAATATCTCTTGGTTTGCGCGTTTTGGTCTTCCCGGCGCAGCGGTCGCAACGCTCGAGAAATCAGCCATTTCAGCGTCCACCTTCGGTGCCGGTATGATTGTCGGCTCCCGCATTGCCATCCCCGCCCTGGTAGTGGCCCTGATTGGCGCTTGGCTGAGGCCTTATCTGGTCAGTATCGGCTGGCTTGGTCCGGATGACCCGTACCGCAAAATCGGCTTTATCATCTCGCTTGGCACGATCCTTGGCGCGGCGATTGTCGATATCTGCCTGATCCTGGTTCAGGCTGTCCGCAGATTTAGAGAAAAAAACGCTGCTTCTGCAGAACCGGCGGATTGGAAGCGAGTCAACCTGTTGGGGCTAATGATCTGGGTCATCTTTTGGGGGGTGGGTATCGTACTGGTCGGTAGTCAATTCCTGCATCAACCGTGGTTTTTTCTGACGGTTGCTGTCGGCCTCTGCTTTCTTTTTGTCCTGGTCAATGGCATTTCGTTGGGCATTTCCGACTGGAATCCGATATCCAGCGCATTTGTGTTGACCGTTTTCATCCTAGCCGCGATGGGTCTGCGCGACCCCGGGGTCGGTCTTTTATGCGCTGCCATTTTGTTGATCGCCTGTAGCTCGGGGGGCGACATGCAGCAGGATCGTTCGACCGGTTGGCGTTTGAGCACCAACCGGGTCGTGCAATTCCGCTATCAGGTTATCGGCATTATCATGGGTGCGGTGCTCGCTGTGGTGTTGGCAAAACTATTCATGAGCGCCTATCCGATCCTGACCCAGGATCAGTTCACTCATCCGCACCTGGAGGGCGCCCAGAAATGGCAATCGGCTATGACCTACAAATTTGTCGGCGCACTCAAGGGTATCACGACTGCGCAGACGCACGTCTTGAAAGCTTTGCAGCTCGGCGTTCTGCTGGGCCTGATTATTGAAGTTCTCCGCAAGCTGATCAAGAGCCGGCCACGCTACCAGCAATTTGCTAGCAGTTCTCGCGCAGGTCGCGCGACTGATTTCGTTCTTGATGCAGTAGTGCTCTCAAGCCCATACGCGTCCTCCTTCGGCGGATTTGTCGAGTTGCCGACCGTGCTTTGGTGGACCGCTGGCGGCCTGATGTCAGCCTTATACAACGGAATAAAGGTCAGGTCAGCCGCTAAATCTGCTCGCGACGGTGTACCCGTCTTACCGCCCGATATGAGCACCATGTCGCTGGTGGGCGGTGGATTGATCGCCGGAGATTCGCTGGCGGCCCTGAGCGTAGGAATTTACGGACTTCTGACCACGATCCTGTTAAAGTAGCCGCAGCTTCCAGTTGCGAGAGACCGCTCTTTCCGCACCTGGAAGGAGCGTCTACTGTCCCTCCTTTCGCAAAATTTCACATGCATCCGACGGGTTCTCGTTCTAGAACTCAAGCGTGCAAGATTTTACGGCGGGCGGTACGAATGCACTGCGCGCTTCATTTGCTTCGTCGGGAAACGAGGAATTTGATCGGCGGATTCGCGAGTTGGTGAGCGATTGGGGTGTACGGGAAAGCCAGGATCTCATTGCTGAGATGATTGTAACGGCGCTACGTATGGGTAGCGACGCTGTTCCAGTCGCGGATCTCAAACTGATCAATCGCTCACTCAAAGAATTAAAGCAGGCAGCGAAGGTCTTTGCTCCGTATCAGGGTATTCGAAAGGTCGCAGTGTTTGGCTCCGCTCGGACGGGAGCGGAATCACCGGAGTTTCAGGCGGCCGAGGCGTTCTCGGCACGCATGCGTGATCTCGGGTACATGATCATCACCGGCGGTGGAGATGGAATTATGGGTGCGGCACAGCGGGGTGCTGGCCGTGAGCATAGTTTCGGGTTGAACATCCGGTTACCTTTCGAACAACGGGCCAACGAGATCATCGAAGGAGATCCCAAGCTAGTCCTGTTCAACTATTTTTTTACTCGTAAACTCAATTTTTTGAAAGAAACCCACGCGGTGGCGCTCTTTCCGGGCGGGTTTGGTACGATGGATGAGGGATTCGAGTGCCTGACTCTGATGCAGACCGGCAAAGCTCGAATCATCCCGATTGTGTTAGTGGATAAACCGGGTGGCGCATACTGGAAAACTTGGACCGAGTTTTTGCATCGGCACTTGCTGGAACAGGGGCTGGTCTCGCCGGATGATTTTCATCTCTTCCGAACGACAGACAACTTAGAGGAAGCCATCTCTGAAATCCTGCAGTTCTACAAAAACTTCCACTCGTATCGCTGGGTTGGATCAGAAATGGTGATTCGTCTGGAGCGATCGATCAGCGATCGAGCAATCCAAGAATTGAACCAAAAGTTTACGGATCTTTTTCAACGGCAGCCGCTCCACGCGGGCAAACCGCTCCGGCAAGAGCAAGATGAACCCGAGCTGAGCCAGCTTCCCCGGCTGATCTGCGGACCCCATCGGAGAAATTTTGGAAGGATGCGTCAATTGATTGACGCGATCAATTTGGCGGAGTTGGCGGGGGAGGTGAAATAGCGCCGGTACCGCCGATAACGCCGACATCGTAGCAAGCGAGAAGTAAGACAATAACTCTGAGTGGTTGATGGACGCGGGAAGAAGATGCAAATACCAGGACACACCTTCCATCCGCTGCCGGCGATCTCGGCGATAACAGCGTTATTCTAGTGTCCGGTTTGTTCGACGATGTAATCGTGAATGCTATTCACGGAGGCCAGCGCGATGCGGGCTACGTCTGAACTAGGTACTCCGACGCCGAATGTTTTTTCCATACTGACTACCAGCTGCAAGGCATCGATTGAATCAAGCCCCAGACCGTCCGGACCAAACAGCGGCAGATCGTTACTGATCTCTTCTTTGGGAGTGCGGAGCATCAAATTGGTGATCAGCATATCTTTAATTTGCTCCTTCAAATCTTCTGACGCCATAAAAGGTAAAACCGAACGGGACCGAATAGATTTGGCGGATTAAATGTTTAATCAAGCGTAAAGTTGCTGAGTAATTCGTGGTAAAGCCGGAAAAAATGGCAACAAGTAAGCGTGTCCGATTAGATAAATTGTTGGTTGATTCTGGATATTTCGATTCGCGTCAGCGAGCGCAACGCGCGATTCTCGCGGGCGAAATATTAATAGCAGAGCGCGTCTTTGATAAGCCCGGCTCTCTCGTCTTACCGGATGCCGCGATTCGAGTTACTGCAGCGGAAAGATACGTTGGCCGTGGCGGTTACAAAATGGAGGCCGCCCTGGATAGTTTTGGTATTGATCCGAGCGGTAGACGCTGTCTTGATGTTGGAGCTTCCACCGGCGGTTTTACTGATTGTCTGCTGCAACGAGGCGCCAGCGAAGTGGTGACCGTCGATGTAGGGCACAACCAGTTGGCGTGGAAAATACGATCCGATTCACGGGTGAAAGTTTTTGAAGGAATCAATGCCCGCTTCCTCGCAGCCGAGCAACTTGGTGCAAACTTTAGCTTGGCGGTGGCCGATGTTTCATTTATCTCGCTGACTTTAGTGCTCGGGCCCATATTCAAGTGTTTGGAGCAAACCGGAGAAATCGTGGTATTGATCAAACCGCAATTTGAGCTCGACGCAAAACGGGTCGACAAAGGAGGAGTTGTACGTGACGCAACCAACCGGGCAGCCGCAGTGGAAAAAATTCAAAATTTTGTGACCGGACAACTTGGCCGACAATGGCTTGGCGTCATCGAGTCGCCGATTCTCGGTGCCAAAGGTAACCAAGAGTTTTTAGCATGGCTACGTTGACGCTAGGAATTTATGCGCATTGGCGAAAGCCAGGCGCTACGGAATCACTAAGAGAGTTGTCCCAGGCACTCGCTAAGGAGGGAATCAACGTCCTGCTGGAGGCGAATACTGCCGAACTTCTGGGCGAAAAAGGCCAAACGCTCGAGTGGCTCCGAAACCAAGTCGATCTTTTCGTGGCGTTAGGCGGAGACGGGACGTTGCTGCGCCTGGTTCGGGACTTGCACGGAGGGTGGAAACCAATCATCGGGATCAACTTCGGGTCATTGGGATTCCTGACGGCCTTTGGTGGTCCCGGTTTTTCTGAAGTGGCTAGCTCGTTGGCCAATGGAAACTACCGAATCGAGGAGCGTACATTACTTGAGACTACGATTGAACGTGACCGCCAACCCGCTATCAGGGCCCTCGGATTAAATGACATTGTCGTTAGTCGAGGTGAACGATCGCGATTGGTGCAAATCGCCGTGACCATTGATGAGAGTTTTCTTACTGAATATAACGCAGACGGATTGATTATCGCGACGGCTACGGGCTCGACCGCATACTCATTGTCAGCCGGGGGCCCGATCGTTGCGCCGAACTCGGGAGTTTTTGTGGTGACACCGATTTGTCCTCACGTTCTGACTAATCGTTCGGTGATTGTCGCGGACAGTTCCGTGATTCATTTGAAGGCATGTCGCGGAGACCAGACACTGTTCCTAAGTGTGGATGGTCAGGAATCGGCCCAGTTTCATTCGGGCGACGATGTCGTGGTACGGAGAGCACGTGTTCCATTGCCACTGGTTTTCCCGAAGCATCTCAGCTTCGCCGATGTGTTGCGATCCAAGCTACGGTGGAGCGGGAGCGCGATATGATTCGGATCAAGGAAATCCTTCTTCCGGAGCATATCGTCTTAGGATTGGATGCGAAAACCCGGGAAGAAGCGGTCCACGCCGTAGCCAAGACGCTGCGCGGCGACAGTCGGATAGCTGATTGGCCGCTCTTCTACCAAACGCTTGCAGAATCTGATCGGAGCGCACAGACCAATTGTGAGCTGGGGCTCACGATACCGCACAATCGGACTGATTCAGTAACGGCGATGGTAATGGCTTTTGGCCGGTTAAAGACTCCGTTGAAAACCCCTTTACATGAAATTCGCTACGTGGTGGTGATTGGAATTCCCGAAACCATGGATGCAGATTATCTGCGTTTGGTTGGTGTATTGATGCGGGTGTTTCGGGACGATCAGCTCCGTACGGCGTTAGATTCAGCGTCGAGCCCGCAAGAGGTCTTAAAGGTTTTTGAGGAGGGCGAGACGAGGCTGGCGCATTAGGAATGTCCGATTACCGAGGCGGATGACGGAGGATAAGTGAACGCGGAATACGCATTACCGAATACGGTACCGGTGACTGTCCGGTTACGGCTCGAATATGCGTTCCGACTGAAAATTCAAACAGGCCCCGCGCATTAGACCACCACAAAGCGCAGTCGCCACCGGTGGCCTATGCTGCCCGAGCCGAACCGCGAATGGGTGCTAATAGACAAGAATCAAGACTGTCTCTTCTTCCCGAACGAAAGATCCGATCTGCGACCGCTAGTGATTGGCCGGCGATTTGGAAGATCTTTCGATCGGTAGTGCAACGAGGCGACACCTATGCCTTTTCGCCCGAGCTAGATGAGAAGAGTGCGCTCAAAATTTGGTTCGCCGCGGGCGCGCAGGTTTTTGTGACGGACGCAGAGAGAAGGGTGGTCGGTACCTTTTTCGTTAAACCGAATCAACCGGGCCTCGGATCCCACGTCGCCAATGCTGGATTCATGGTAGATCCCGAGATGCATGGCGCTGGGATTGGCCGCGCCATGGGCGAATATGCTCTCGCTTGGGCCAAGCAGCAGGGATATCAAGCCATGCAATTCAATTTTGTGGTTTCGACCAATACGGGAGCGGTGGCCCTGTGGAAGAAGCTTGGGTTTACCATCATCGGGACGATTCCAAGGGGTTTTCATCATGCGCAACTGGGCTACGTTGATGTGTACGTGATGCACCGGGAGTTGTGAGGCAGAAGGTGCAATCCGGAATTTAGAAGCTGGAATCTAGAATTTGGAAGATTGTGAGCGCATCCTTAGCTGTACCTTTCACCATTGTAATGTTGGAGCAAGGATCTTGATAGATGCGCCGCTCAATAATGTGACCAATACTTGAAACAAGCCCTTATGAATCCAAAAAAAGCCATTCTTCCGCCATTGGCAGCGCTAGCCGCAGCTGCGTTTCTAGCCGGCGGCACGCTCGCCTTCAGTGCTTCCGGTCCGAGTGATAACGGATCGAAAGCGAGTCTTGATCTAAAAGTCGATAATTCGCCGCTGAACCGAGACGTAAAACTCGGGAACTCGTTTGCGCCGATCGTCAAATCCGTCACACCCAGCGTAGTGAAGGTATTTGTGACGACCGCTGCGCAACGCCAACTTTCTGGCGCCGATGCGGAGCAGTTCCGGCGGTTCTTCGGGCCGATGTTTCCGGACTTTGATCAGCAGCAGTCCCAGAACCAGCATGCACTGGGTTCGGGCGTAGTAGTTTCGCCGAATGGGTATATCTTGACTAATAATCACGTCATCGAGAATGCCAAAGACATTCAGGTAGCGTTGAACGACGGCCGCAGCCTTAACGCGAAGCTGGTGGGCGCGGATCCACAGACCGATGTCGCGCTTTTGAAGATTGATGCGACTAATCTGCCTGCGTTAACCCTCGCGGATAGTGACGCGGTGGAAATCGGCGACGTCGTACTCGCCATTGGTAACCCGTTTGGCATCGGTCAGACCGTTACCGAGGGAATCGTCAGCGCGAAGGACCGCACGAACATAAGCGGGGGCGATCAGGATGAAGACTTTATTCAAACGGATGCCGCCATTAACCCAGGCAACTCCGGTGGCGCTCTAGTCGACACTCAAGGCCGTTTGGTGGGAATTAACACGTCGATTCTTTCACGGACGGGCGGCAACCAAGGTATCGGCTTTGCGGTGCCGTCAAACCTCTGCCGCTGGGTTACGGATAGCCTGATGAAGAACGGAAAGGTAACCCGCGGATTTCTCGGAGTTGTGATTCAAAACCTCACTCCGGATCTGGCGAAGGCATTTAAAGTTAACCGATCAGTGGGGGCACTCATCTCGGAGGTTACTCCGAATGGCCCGGCCGATACGGCGGGACTTAAGAACGGCGATGTCGTGTTGCAATACGACAACAAACCGATCGAAAGCGCCAGCCAGCTTAAGCTGAGAGTCGCCGAAACAAGTCCTGGCGTGAATGTTCCGGTGCAAATTGATCGCAGCGGTGAGAACAAAATGGTGAATGTAATGGTGAAGGAGCGGTCGGGCACTTCGGTGGCCGCGAACCAAACTCCTAAACCAGCGGAAGATGGTTCGCTCAACGGCGTGACGGTTCAGGACCTAAGCCAGGAACTTCGAGCGGAATTGAAAGTGTCGGGCAACGTTCAAGGTGCGGTGATCGAGGAAATTGATCCCTCATCCCCCTCGTATGAAGCCGGTCTCCGAGTCGGTGATGTGATTATCGAAATCAACCATCGTACAGTCAAGAACGCTCAGGAAGCGGTCGATGCGACCAGTGCCAAACCTAACGGTGAAACGCTGGTAAAGGTCTATCGAAACGGTGGAAGCCAGTACGTGGCCGTCCACGAAGGTTCCGAGTAAGGCAACGATTGGTTGTTTCGCCGGGTTGGAACAGGCCACCCGCATTCGCCTGCGCGAAATGCGGGTGGGCCGAAGCGGGCAAAAACGCGGGTCATTAATCCCGCCACTTCCTCGAGCCGTATGTCCGGAAATCACGCTGAGTCCCCTGCTCCGACGACAATCCCTCTTTCTGAAGCGGAGAATCTCTGCCATGTTGGGGCTCAGTCTATGCGAGCGCTTGTGGTTGAGGATGACGAGAAGATCGCCTCTTTTGTCAGCAAGGGACTAAAGCAGAACGGTTTCGCGGTAGATTGTGCCAACGACGGAGAACGGGGTCTGGATTTAGCGAGTACCATCGCCTACGATGTGGCAATCCTCGATCTGATGTTGCCGAAACTGGACGGGCTTTCGCTACTTCGCCGGTTACGACAGCAAAAAGTGCAGACGCCGGTACTGATTTTGAGCGCGCGAGCCAATGTTGATGATCGGGTAATTGGCCTTCAAACCGGCGGCGACGACTATGTTACCAAACCCTTTGCTTTTTCCGAGTTGCTGGCACGAGTTCAAGCGCTGATCCGCCGAGCAAGCCATTCGCAAGAACCGACTCAGTTAGCCGTTGCCGACCTTTCGATGAACCTGGTGACCAGAGAAGTCAATCGAGCTGGCAAGGCGATTGAGCTACATCCGCGCGAATTTTCATTGCTCGAATTCTTGCTCCGGCACGTTGGCCGTCCGGTGACCAAGACGATGATTTTGGAGCATATTTGGGACTTTCATTTCGATCCGCAAACTAATGTTGTCGATGTCCTTATTCACCGACTTCGGGCGAAAGTAGACAAAGGTTTTTCGGTCAAGCTCATCCACACCATTCGAGGAGTGGGGTATGTCACTAAAGCGGATTGAGCGGCTTTGGCAGAGCTTCACGGTCCGGCTGAGTCTTTGGTACGCGGCGACGTTCACATTTAGTGCGATCGTCCTGTTCGGATTGCTTTACTTTCTATTGATTTCTTTTTTCGAACGAAGCGAACGGGAAATCATTCAAGAACGCCTAAAAGAGTGCGCCGCCGTCTACGAAAGCGGAGGGTTGCGAGCGCTCAAGGACACCGTAAATCAACGTCAGTTCACTGAGAACGAAGGTCCGTTCTTTGTTGAAGTGACCGGACCGTTGGGTAACGTCGCCTTACTGGTTGCACCCGCCGAGTGGGTCGATTTTAGCAATTTGACTTCGATGTTTGGTGACGCCAATTCCAACTCCGCTTGGCTGCGTATTCCCAAAGACAAACGAAGCGATTTCATTATCGAATCGACGCCGCTTTCAGATGGAGCGACACTGCGGGTGGGTCGAAGCAGCAGCCGGCCGGAAAACCTGCTCGGACCCTTTTTCACCGCTTTCTTGGTCGTTATCGTGCCAACCTTGATCCTGGCGATTGCCGGAGGCGCGGTGTTCGCCTATCGCGCAACTGCTCCGGTTCGACAAATGCTGAAGACGGCCCGCTCGATTATTAGCACCGGGAATCTGGCTGAACGCGTTCCAGTGAGTCAAGCCCAAAGCGAACTGGCGGAGTTGGCCCGCCAATTTAATCAGGTGCTGGACAAGAATCAGACATTGATCCGCGGAATGCGAGAGGCGCTCGATAATGTTGCGCACGATCTGCGCTCTCCGTTGTCCCGACTTCGCGGCACTGCCGAACTGGCGTTGCAGACAGACACCCCGGAGGCGGCTAGGGAAGCGCTGGCAGATTCGGTTGAAGAGTCGGATCGCGTGCTGACAATGCTCAACACATTAATGGACGTCACCGAGGCAGAGAACGGCATGATGCGATTGCGTCGCGCGCGCTGTTCAATCTCGGAGCTGTTGGAAGAAGTGTTGGAGGTCTATCGGGTGATAGCGGAAGAGCGAGGAATCGAGATCAAGACGAATCTGAGCGAAGAATGCTATGCCGATATTGATCCGAACCGGATGCGCCAGGCTTTCGCGAACTTGATCGACAATGCAGTCAAATACACCGAACCGGGCGGGACAATCGAGGTTGATTGTCATCGCGTCGTCGAGGGCGTTCGGGTCACAATTCGAGACAATGGGATTGGCATCCCTCTGGCCGAACAAGGCCGAATTTGGGAACGGCTTTATCGCGGCGATAAAAGCCGATCACAGCGCGGCCTCGGCCTCGGATTGAGTCTGGTGAAAGCGGTTGTCGAAGCGCATGCCGGTATGATTTCCGTTCGGAGTGAAATCGGTAAGGGCTCGGAATTCGTCGTTTTTCTGGCAGCGGTGCATGACTCGGCGAAACCGATCGCGCAACCGGTCGCAACGGCGTAGGGAGCAGTTCCCCCTGGCCCGTTTCGGACGAGCAGGAGTTCGTCCCTACCGACCGCCTTCAGCTGTGCGTCACCTCAATACGCGGTTCAACCGTGATCGGGAAATTCACTGAATTAGCGATGAAACAGAATTTATGCGCCTTTTCATGGAGATGCTCGGCCAGTTCAACCTTGTCGGCTGAAGTGATCCTCACATGCGGGCGGAGGACGGCCTTGGTGAATCGACCGTTTCCATCAGCCGCTGTTTCCATAACCGCTTCGGCCTCGTCCTGATAACTAACTACGATAATCTGAGTGTCGGAACAAAAGTGAAGATACCAAAGCAGATGACAGCCTGAAATCGCTGCTAATAGCAGATCCTCTGGATTGTGCCGGCTTGGGTCGCCGCGATAGTGCGGATCAGAGGAAGCAAGGAGTACCGGTTTGCCGGCAAGGCTGATTTTGTGATCGCGCCCATAGGCTTTGTAGCCGGAAGTACCGGAGCCTAGGTTACCGGTCCACCGATTGGTCAGGCGATAGGTATGACTTGGCATTGGTCAATCTACGAAAGGAAATGCGGATTGCGAATTGCGGATTTCGGAATGTGAGTCTGGAATTAGCCAGAAAATAAAAGTGCGGCACCCTCGACCATCGGCCGCGGCAGATAATATGGGAGCAGCCTGCAGCAAGGAAGGAAGAAGCATCGGGAACCTGGTGCCTCGGCCAGAACAACTTATATATTCCAGGTTGGCTTCTTCCCTACGATGACTGCCATTGGGCCGTAACGCCACGCGACATCACAGTCGCTAAATCCAGCTTTTCGCAGCAGTTCCAGCTCTGTCTCCAATCCGAAATAGGTGTCTTCCTTTCGCCAACTCTGGAGGTGATAGAAGGCCTCGGCTTCTGCAAAACCGGCAGAAACAAGATGTGCAGCCCAACGCTTTCGTTTCTGGTTCGATTCCGTTTCATCGAACATGGCATCTGCATTCAAAAAAAGGCCGCCGGGTAAAAGCCCATCATAGATCTTTTGATAAAGCGATTGCTTGCGGGATAAATTGGGGATGTGATGCAGCGCGAGTGCCGCACAATATGCGTTCTGCGCGGTCGGCAATTCTGAAAAAAAATCCTGCAATCTTAATTCGGTCCGGTCTGGTGACAGCCGTCGGGCGGCTTCCTCCAGCATTTGTGCATCGGCATCGATGCCGATTATCTGCGCTTTCGGAATCGCCCTGATTATCCGTTCAGCTAACGCTCCGGTTCCAATTCCGAGATCGACCAATTTGCCCGTGTCCCCGACTGTGTCGCGAATGAGGTAGACAGCTTCATCCAGCATCTCGTCGTACCGAGGAATGAATCTCCGAATCAATTGGTCATATTCTGTGATCTGGAGCTGTAAATGGGACTCGACGGAGTGACTCATGGGTGGCGAATAGCAGATAGCAGATAGCCAAGCAAACGGCTCGCTGCTAGAAGCCACGAAACGCGGAGTAACGGAGTGATGGCACCCTGCGTCTCAACTTAAAGAGGCGACACGGGGAAAGGGCGAGTGGGGAAGGGCTCGGTGATCTGCCCATTGCGGTAGGGCGAAAAACCTCGGCGCGCTTAGTAGGTACGCCTTTTCGTTATGCTTTCCGATGCGCCGGGTTTGAGCCATTTCGTTACCCGCCGATTAGGGTGATTTCGGAGTACGATTCGATTGGGGTAATACGCAA
>Ga0209526_10000355_pt1 | contig 28892 bp, 23 predicted proteins | sample JacPinW_OM2H0_M1_FD_188566 | JGI IMG/M metagenome (GOLD analysis project Ga0209526, IMG submission 188566) | Forest soil microbial communities from Algoma, Ontario, Canada - Jack Pine, Ontario site 1_JW_OM2H0_M1 (SPAdes) (version 2) | ecosystem: Environmental > Terrestrial > Soil > Boreal... | reverse complement strand
GACGCTTCGGCTGGTACCACATCGGGATGCCGCCGTCGGGCGCCATGGATCAATTCTCATTTCGTGCTGGCAACCTGCTGGCCGGCAATCACGAAGGCGCTGCGGCGCTGGAGACGACTTTCCAGGGTCCGGACCTCGAGGCCGCCGCCGATGTGACAGTCGCGGTGACTGGCGCTCCGCTCGAGCTGCGGCTCAACGGCGAGCCTGCGCCGATGTGGGCGGCGCTCGCACTGAAAGCGGGTGACAGGCTCCAGTGCGGACAGGCGCTCGCCGGAGTTCGCTCCTATATATGCGTCGCCGGTGGAATCGATGCGCCCGAGTTGTTGGGCAGCCGCTCTACATACCTGCTCGGGCGCTTCGGCGGAATCGGTGGCCGTCCGCTCGCAGCGCAGGACATGCTGCGTATTTGCGAGCCACGCTTCTGCGCGGCCGAGCTTACCGGACGCCGCCTCGATCCGCGGCTTTTGCCAACCTTCCCGGAGGTCGTCGAGTTACGCATTCTGATGGGACTCTGCAGCTACCGGCTCACCGAGGAAAGCGTCGCGCAATTTCTAAATACACCCTGGGAGGTCTCCACCGAGGCCGACCGCATCGGTTACCGGATTCATGGTGCCGGGTTTCAATTTCGCGATCGCGAACCACCCTTCGGCGCTGGCTCCGATCCCTCCAACGTGGTTGATGTCGGCTACCCGGTCGGCTCGATTCAGGTGCCAGGGGGAAAAGAGGGGATCCTTCTGATGCGCGATGCGGTCACCGGCGGCGGCTATGCCACTATCGGAACGGTCATTCAATGCGACCTCGACCGTGTGGGCCAAGCCGCGCCGCGCACTCGTTTTCGATTTCGCGCGGTAACCATCCAAGAGGCACTGCGGCTGCGAGCGCAATACAAGTCACGCCTGCGCGCGGTCGCTGACTCACTCGCGCTGTTCGACCGTGTCGGCTGGCTTGGCCAGTAGCAAATAGACCCGTACATTCGAATACGTTGGCCGGTGCGCGTGCGAGATTGCCTTGGCACTCACGCGGTGCTTGTCACTTTCGTTCGTCGTGCGGAGAGAAATTGCTCGCCCCCTGACCTCGCCGGAATTGAGAGATGGCATCCGCGTCGATCGTTCACGGATCCTTCGCCCGGCGAGGCCAGGGGCGCTGTTAAGCAGGGGGGCGCTGCTAAGTAAGATCGATGCCCCGGGCGCGAACACCTGGCCCCAACGAGAAGGTTAGTGCCCGGCGCCCGCCTCAGCGCCGCCGCCCGCCGATTTGGCCAGCTTCTCGTACATGTCAGCGAGTTTCGTGTCCTGCTGCGCGGTCTCGAGATAGTGCGCGCGAGCCCGTTTCATGAAGATCCGTTGCGTCTCGATCACTTCCGTGTCAGGGCCCGTGCGCTTTCCCTTAGCCGGGTGGATGGCGTCGTACTGGGCTTTGACCTGGTCGGCCTGTTCCTTGGCCGCCTTCGCCTGAGCCTCATAGTACTCGGCGAGCGCCTGGTAATCCTGGGCAGTCTTGGCGCTTGCTGCCTGGGTCCCAACGGTTTCGGGAGTAATAGCGTCGGCCGCCCTTCCAATCCCCGACCACGGCGCGGCAACCACACACGCCACGATTATCGCGAACAACGATGATTTTCCTCTCAGCATCGGATTTGGCTCCTTTGGTTGCTGCTCCCCCGAAGTGCGACCGGTTCGCATCGGGCTGCGCATAGCTCAAAGCATTTCAGGCGTTTTTTTTCAAGCCCGTGCTATGTGCGATAGGGTCGTTCGGCGGCTCGCGAGCGCCGCGGCCACCTACAGATGAACGCAGATTCGGACGGAGCCTTCGGGATGACTGGCTGTGAACAGATGACTGGCTGTGAACAGCAGATCCGCTGGCGAGCCATTGACGTCTTCCGGAAACGTCCTTCAGGTCACTACCACGCCGGCCGTGCCCCGCAGAAGCATCCCAGAGAGGGAAGGCTTTGGCCATGAAATCGTTACAGCACATGCGATCTTGCATTTCGCAATTTTTAACAAACGGTTGTTTTAAATACGCGATGCTTCTTGACATTCCCTTGGGATCAAGCATTATAGCGTCCATTCGGGGCGTGGCCTGCAGGAGGAGCTGTGCAGAGGGAGGCTTGTCTTTAAGGCAAGTTTAAGGCGAATCCTGCGCCGCCTGGGGAGAGAAACTGAATCAACGAATTAGGGAATGGCGCGGTAACAGAGAGCATCGCGTCCCAATTGGCCCGCACGTCGCCGTTTGGGAACCGGCGGTAAATCTGAAGCGGCCGGAAGTCCGCGCAGTTTTTACCGTCAGGATTAGCGGCGACGAGGCGGCGATCAGAACTGCCGAGAGGTGGCCTTTGCTGCACGGGGCAACGGGTAGAATTAGCAGGTTGACAGTATTGTGCGCGGCGCTCGTCGCGTTTTGCGTGACCTCGATAGGATGCGAGGGCGAGGCTCAGAAACGGATCATCGAGCAACGCATCGGAAGCGTGGCCGAAGGGCGCTCACTGCCGGAGCACGAGGACTACTACGGCTCGGCCGTGGCAGATAAAGACCACGCCTGGGTGGTCGGCACCTACGGCACGATCCTGAGCATCACTGACAACGCTTCCAAAGTAACTCTACAGAAAAGCGGAACTCACTACTCGCTCTTCTCGGCGAGTCCCGCCAACGCCAACGATTGTGTGATTGGCGGCGAGCGCGGGCTGATCCTGCGCACGACCGATGGCGGCAAGACCTGGGAAAAAGTCGACGGGCCCAAGGGCGTGATCGAAAATCTGCTCTCGATAAGCCGCGGCAAGGATCCCAATCAAATCTGGGCGGTCGGTCCTGAGGCCACCATCATTCACTCGGCTGATGGAGGCAAAACTTGGGAGGACCAGAGTCTTCATAAGGACGAGGCGCTTAACGGCGTCACCTTCCTCGACGATCGGAATGGCTGGATCCAGGGCGAGTTCGGCGTCATCAAACATACCACTGACGGGGGTAAGACCTGGGTCGAGGCGGACAAGGTCGTGGGGTTACCCAAGTATGTCGAGGACGTGACCGATGCGGAAGCCTACCACCGTGGCATCCCGGAACTTACCGAGCAGGATCTCTATCTGTTCGGCAGCGCGTGGAGCAATGCGCAGAAGGGTTACATCGTGGCCGCGAGCGGCTACGTGCTCGAAACTGCCGATGGTGGAGCGACCTGGCACGCGAAGCGTGGGGGCACCAATTCGCTGTTCGCTATCGCGGCTCCGGCCGGGCATCCGGCGGTCGCGGCGGGCCTGCTGGGAACGGTGGTGCATGAGGGCAGCGACGGTTGGGCGCTTGATCAGGGGGTGGCGAACCGCGTGTACACGTGGCTCAGAAGCGTCTCCTTTTCGCCCGACGGATCGCTGGGGATCATGACCGGCGGTAACGGGGCGGTGCTGATTTCCCGCGACGGCGGCGCGACCTGGAATGCGTTGAACAAGGACCTTATCGCGGCAGCGGGCAACACCGCCGCCAGGAGCTAAGTCGAGTGGCCCGGGGAGTAACGGCTGGGCGATACGCCGTCAAGCGACCCGGACGTTAAGAGCAGGAACTTCAATGGCGACGTCAAGCACAGGAACTTCAGTGGCAGCTGCCATGAGCAGACTACCGGCAGCGGAACGGATCACCCACGGCATCGCTCGATTCACATTGAGGCATCGCTGGCCCACGCTGCTGGTGCTGGCGGCTATTACGGTCTTCTTTGCATTTCACGCAGTGAAAGTGCAGATGTACAGCCAGTTTGCAGACCTGCTTCCGCAGGCCCATCCGTACATCAAGGCTTACAACCATTTTCGTACGACTTTCGGCGGAGCCAATATCGTCAGCTTGTCGTTGCGGGTCAAGAACGGCGACATCTTCAACACTGACACGCTCAAGAAAATTCGCTACGTCACCGAGAAGGTTGACCAGATCGACGGCGTCAACCACTACCAGGTGGCCTCGCTGTCCCACGTCAAAATCCGCCGCCTGGAGGCGCGCTCCGGCGGCCTCATCAAGTCGGTGCCGGTCTTGCCTGAACAGGTTCCGACCGATCCGAAGGAGCTCAAAGACCTGAAGCAGGCGATGTACAACAACGACATCGTCTACGGGAAATACCTATCGACCGACGGCAAGGCGGCGCTGATTCTGGCGGGCTTCAACGAAGAGCGGCTGGACTACGGCAACATTCAGCACCAGATCATACTCATTCGCCAGCACGTCGAGGACAACAACACGGTGTTGTATGCCGCGGGCGAGCCGATGTTGAAAGGGTGGGTGTGGTTTTACACCGGTGAGCTGGCGGAAATCTTCGCGGTAACCTTCATTTTCATTTTCGGCACGCTGATCATTTACTTCCGCCGGCTCTACGGCGTACTCCTGCCGTTCATCGGCGCGATCGCGCAGGCCATCTGGGGCCTCGGCTTCCTTGGTATCCTGGGTTACAACCTGGACCCGCTGGTGCTGGTCATCCCACTGCTGGTCTCGGCGCGCGCCGCCAGCCATGGCGTGCAGATGGTGGAGCGCTATTTCGAGGAGCTTGAAGCGACCGGGGATAAACGCCACGCCGTCTCGATTGCGATGGGCGAGTTGCTGCTGCCGGGCGGAATCGGCGTGTTGGCCGACGCCGCCGGCATCCTGGTGCTCGCCGTCGCAACCATCCCGCTGATTCGCAAGCTGGCCTTCTTCGCGAGCTTCTGGGGTTTTTCCAACATCTTTACCATTCTGCTCCTGATCCCGCTTCTGCTCGACGTCTTGCCGGCGCCCAAGAAAACCCACCACTACGTACCTCAGTGGATGCATGACCTGCTCGCCTGGGTGGGCGAATTCTGCACCAGCAAGACTGGCCGTTGGGTGGTCTTGACGATCGCGGCGGTGGTCGTAGCAGCAGGCGCTTACGAGGCGAGTTCGGTGCAAGTCGGCGAGACCGAGGCAGGATCGCCGTTGCTGTTCCAGAACTCGGACTTCAATATATCGGCGCGCGCGATCAACCAGGACTTCGCCGGATCTAACCAGCTGGTGATTTACATGCAGGGCGCCAAGGACAACGCGCTCAAAGATCCCGCCGTGCTGGCCGTGCTGGACAACCTGCGCCACTACATGATGGAGCAGACAGAGGCCGGTGGTACACGCGATCTGCCAACCCTCGTGCGCAGCGTCAATCGTCTGTATCACTACGACGATCCGGCGTGGGCAGTCATTCCGCGCGACGAGGCCGGCGTTGGCAACATGACCTTCATGTACGAGGCCAACGCGCCGGTGCCCGGCGTCATCCTGGAATACATGGACTTTCAGGCCCGTGATGGACAGTTCGTGGTGTTCTACAAGGACGCCAAGGGCACGACCATCGAGGAGGCGACCATGCGGGCCAAGCACTTCATGGCCGCGCATCCCCTCAAGGATGTCAAGTTCATCCTGGCTGGCGGCACTATCGGCACCACCGCGGCGCTCAATGACGAAGTGGCCTATTCCGACAGGGTGGCCACCGTTCTGATCGTGTTGGTGGTGTTCTGCTTGGTGACGTTCAGCTACACGTCATTCGTGGCTGGCGGCATGGTAATGATTACGCTGGTTGCCGCCGGTATCGTCAGCTTCCTTTATATCGGCCTCAAAGGCATCGGCATGAACATCAACACCCTGCCGGTTACCGCGGTTGGTATGGGAATCGGCGTCGACTACATCCTATACGTGGTCGACCGCATCAAGCGCGAATATGGCCGGCTGCACGACCATGACGCGGCGATCAAGCGCGCGATTGCTACCTCGGGCATGGCGGTTACATTTACGGCGACCACGCTGGTCGGCGGCGTTATCCCGTGGGTGTGGATGTCGGATCTTAGGTTCTCGGCCGAGATGGCGATGCTGCTGGCATTGCTGATGATCACGCATTGGCTGTCGGCTATCACGCTGGTGCCGTCGATTTTCTCCATCATCCGACCCAAGTTCGTCGAGAAGGGCGCTGAGGTCTCTGACGAGGATCTGGAGCTGATCGAAAAGGATGTTTCGGCTGCGGAAGTGAGCTGAGCGGAGGCCGGGGAAGGCCCGGTTTGGTGTTTAGGGGTTGTGTGTTGTTGTTGGGCTAGCAAACTTCGGGGGAAGCAACATGAAGGCAAACTGGAAAGGCACAGAGCGGGTTTGGCTATTTGGATTGATGGCGGCTCTCGCACTTGTGGTGGGCGGCCCTGCGTCGCGGGCGTACGCACAGCAGGGACTTGCGGAAAACTTGAAGGACAGTTTCGAACTGCACGGCTACGTAGAGAATCAAGAGATCATCCGTGCCGAAAACTACGTAAGCGACTACAACCTTGCATCGTTCCGTAACCGGATCGACGTGCAGCCCTCGGGGCAGATACTCAAGGACGTCAGCTTGCCCACGCTGGCGGGAGTGCCCTTGGGCAGCGGCTTGTCGGTGAACTACTTCGCCGAAGTCCGGTTCGGCTACGAAGGCGCATATGACATCATGTCCGACCGCTTCGGAAATCATACCACAGGGTTCTCGGGCATTGGCGTATCGGAGTTTCAGGGCACTGGGCAGACCGCTGGCCTCGCGTTGCTCAGGGGCTTCGGCTTCAAGCCGAAGCAGTTCAAGGGTGTGGTGGCCCGTGACCTGTTGTTCCCGGAGCCGATTTCTCAGAACATCAGGGACTACTTCGTCGTAAACGGGGTTCCGACCGCTTGCTGGAATTGCATAAATGCATGGCAGTCGGTCAGCAATCTGCGCTTCGAACGCGACGACAGCAATCAATATTACTACCCCATGCGCGAAGCTTACCTGGACTTCCGTTGGGACTTCTTCGGATCCAACCTGCTGCGTGCTGGCAAGCAGCAGGTCGTGTGGGGCAAAGCCGACTTTTTCCGCCTCCAGGACATCGTCAACCCAGTGGATTTCGGGCAGCACTTCTTCATCGAGCCCTTCGAGGACACGCGCATCCCGCAGCTTGCGCTATGGCTGCAGCATCGGTTTGGCGATGTTGCGGGCTTGCAGGACGTAGCCGGCAACCTGGTGTGGAACTTTGATACGTTCAATCCGGTTGGACTAGGTGTGGGAGGCACGCCTTGGGCAGTGAACTTCGGCGACCAGAAAAAGGCTTTTGCGTTTGACAACGGCCTGTTCGACGCCGGAATCTGCGGCGGAAGTAAAACGCCGAGTATGTGCAACCCCAACCATGTCAATTTCGGTCTTACCCAGGAAAAGGTGCCTAACTGGAGTTTTCACAACGATGGCGTCGGCATGAAGTGGGACTTCCAGCTTCCACATCCGTCAATTCGGTTCGCGCTGACCGACTGGTGGGGCGTCGGGCAAACGCCAGTCTTCGTCAATAGTGATATTCATGTGGTCGGCGATGCGGCCCACCCGGGGCAGATTATTCAGGGCAGCCTTTTTCCGCAATCGGGCGTAAATTGCGCCAAGCTCGCTCGCATCAGTGCGGGGTATCCTGGCTTTTTTGGACCAGGTGGCGGCAATTTACCGATTATCACAACCACCCCGAACAACATCCATCTAGCCCGGGGTGTGAATCCGCGCACTTTCCTGAACAATTGCACCTTCGGCGGCGGCGCGCAGATTCGGTATCACAAGGACAACACGCTTGGATTGTCGGCTGACTACTTCGAGCCGTTCACCGGTGTGGTTATCCGCGTCGAGTCCTCGTGGACGCATAACGCGCTCCTCAATGACACCGATTCGCTCGACTGGTCGACGAACAACGACATCATGCAGTACGTCATTGGCTTCGACCGTCCGCACTTCATCAAGTTCCTGAACCCGGATCGCACCTTCTTCTCCAGCTTCCAGGTGTTCGAGACCTATTATCCGGGGGCGCACAGCTCTAATGGGGGCAAGGACGGTCTCGTCACGGGTACGAACAACTTTACCTTCACCGCGTTCACTCAGACACACTACTATCGCGACCAGATCATCCCGCTCATCTTTGCGGCGTTCGGAACCGAAGGCACGGATGCGACGATCGGCGGCAACACCGAGTGGCTCATCAACGACCACTGGTCGGCGGTGCTCGGTTTCGACGCCTTTCTGGGCAAGTCGCATCAGCACAACATCGGACAGAACGCGGTCTTCCAGGCAGGCTTCACGGCGCCCCAAAACGCACCTTACAGCGAGAGCATCTTCGGCCCCGCGCACATGGGAGCGGGCGGCGCGCAGCGCAACAAGTGTGACGAGTTCTGGACTCGTTTACGGTACCGCTTCTAAATTGATAGCGTAGAACTAGTTCTAGGTTGATTGGGTAAAACTAAGCTCCGGGGTCCGGAAAACCGGACCCCGGAACGTTAAACGGAGATACTGTCACGCAATCGAGGCTACCAGCGCTCCCGCTACGGGGGCCAAAACTTTGGGCGATCTCGCTGATCGCTGTGATTGGCGTGATAATCGGCGTTACCGCGCTGATACACAAGCGCGAGCGCGACCGCTGGACGGTGGCGATCACCGATCCTTCGATGGTCGCGATTCGCAACATGGTGGTGCGAGGTAATCTCTCGCAGGCAACCACCAAGCTGAACACGACTTACCGTTTCGACCATGAGTCGGGCCTGATCGCGCTCCGGCAGTTTTCGATCATCGTTTTGGAGCGCGGACTCAAGGAGCACGACCTGTTCGAGCAGTGCTACGCCGCCAGCGCGCTCGCCGAAGGCGGCGAGAACCAGGCGCTGCAGATGCTCACCAATACTTTCCAGACCAACCCTGATCTCAGCCTCAAGATGGCGGTGGCGGACGGCCTGGGCGAGGTCGGTGACCGGAAAGCGGTTGCCATCCTTGGGCATCTATATCACCACGGCGAGATGCTGGACCGCCGCATCATCATCAACGCGCTCTCGTCGGCGACTGAGCCTGACGCGATCGTGATTCTCAGCGACGCGGCGCGGCAGTCTGATCCGGCGTTGCGGATGGCGGCGATCAAGGGTCTGGGCCGGCTCGGTAATCGCGATGCTAAGCCATTGCTCCTGGCGGCATTGTCCAAAGGGCAGGTTTTCGAGCGAGTGACGGCCGCGGAGGCATTGTTGCTGCTCGGCGACAACTCGGGCGTCCCAATGCTGCGCACCGTCCTAAATGACCGCACTGACGGCAACGCGAGGGCGATGGCGGCCGTCGCTTTAGGCTACGCGCATGACCCGGCCTCGGTACCGATGCTCAAGCAGGCGCTGGTCGACCAGAATATTGACGTTCGACTGGGCGCGGCCGCGGCATTGACTCACTACGGCGACTCGGGCGGGGTGACGTATCTCAGGGGTGCGATTCGCGATCCCGACCAGGTTACGCGGCGTCATGCGGCGCAACTGTTCGACGACATCGCCTTTGATAGCGGACATCCGATTCTGGTCGAGGCGCTGTCGTCGCCCGATGCCGATGTCGAGTTGGCGGCGGTCAAGACGCTTGGGACCGCCGGCGGCGATCCCGAAGTCGAGCTGCTCGGCACGTTGCTTCGCGCCAGCAAGGATCCGATCGCTCGCGCCGACATCGCCTGGTCATTGGGACGGATCGGCAGCCCCAATGGCATCGAGATGCTTCTGGCGATGGTCCAGGAGACCGACCCGGCGGTGCGTTACACGGCGGCCGACGGTCTGGACCATACCGCGATGCATTTATTGGGAGGCAAGCGGCTCGGTAGCCGCTCGTAGCTTGGATAGGTACGGAATGAGGAGCAGGCGGGGAGAGACTGACAAGGATTAAACCGGAAGGATTAAACGGGAGGATATGAGCACTATGCGACGTAATTTACACCCGCGTGGGTACCGCGCCGCGCGGCCATGGTGGATGGCAATGGCGGGCCTGATGACGATGGCTGGCCTTTGCCTTGGTGGGGGCACTGCAAAGGCACAGGACGTCAAGAGTTATACCCGGGCCACATTCGACCAGTGGCTGGCCAAATACAAGGACGCCAAGCCCGACTTTAAGGTGGGCGATGTTCTGACTGCGAAAGATATCGAGCGTATGCGACCGTTCGTCTTTCCGGGCTATGTCGAGCAGTTCAACTTCCCCGAGTTCAAGATGACGATCGCCGCGCCCGTGGATCACACTCCGCGCAAGGATTACATGGCCTGCACGGAGAAGTATCAGAGCCAGGTGAAACTGCTGCCAGACCATACGATGGCCAACTACGTCTGCGGTCAGCCCTTCCCCAACGCCGCCATCACCGAGAGCGACCCCGATGCGGGATGGAAGGCAGCGTGGAACTACGAGTACCGCTGGCAGAACTACGGCCTGTTCACGATTCCGCCGGCCACCTGGGATCGCTTCGGCGGCACACACGAGATTCCGAAGTGGGACGATCCTCCTAGCGACTGGCTGTCGAACGCAGGTCTGCAAGGAATGGCATACTCAGTGCCGTCTGCCGACGAGATGAAGATGATCTACGGCGGCGGCGGGAGCTTCCAGCGCACTCTGAGCGCGTTCTACCGGAGGCTGTATTTCACCCACCTCGCGATGCTCGAGAACCACACCCTGCCTGTGCCCGGCGCAGCGCAGTTCGAGTTCAAGGAGTTTACGGGCTTCTACTCGCCGTTTGACATCCGCGGCACCGCCTTCATCATCTACCGCTACGCGGACCCCCATCGCGAAGACGACGGCTGGGCATACATCCCCAACCTGCGCCGCGTGCGGCGCATTTCGGCCGAGGTCAAATCGGACTCGCTGCTGGGCACCGACCATACGCTGGAGGACTTCTACAGCTTCTCCGGCCGTGAACTCGAGTGGCACTGGCGCTTCCTGGGATGGAAGGATCAGCTTGCCGTTGTAGATTCCTCGCACGAGTATACGTGGCTATACGGACCCAACGGGATCATCCCGAACGACACGTGGACGATGCGGCGCTTCGCAGTCATGGAACGCACGTCGACCTCCGAGCGCCATCCTTACAAGAGCGTCGTCGAGGACTGGGACTCGCAGAACTACGACGCATGGACGATGGAGGCCTTCGACCACAAGGATAAGCTCTGGAAGGTCTGGGAATTCCAGAAGAAGTGGAGCGAGAGCTTCAAGGGCGACTGGCAGGAGGCTATCAACAAGGGCGCCTACTCGACCGAATTCCAGTCGGTCCAGGTGCTCGACGTGCAGAACGATCGCGGAACCATCTGGATCGTTCCTGGTGGATTCCCGAACGTCAAAGGACCCGAAGCAGTTCAGCTCTTCGACATCAACAAGCTCGAACAGGTCCATCGCTAGACAGACCGCTGCCCTGCCGGATCCTCATGGGGTCCGGCAGGGCGTTTTTTTGATCGTCTTTGGCGCAATTGCGCGCCGCAACCAACTCCGCGGGACAAACAAGTGAATCGGTCAAGTGGTGTGCGCCGCCTCTTGAGCGAAGACGCGTCGATGCGCTATGGATGTGCCGCGGGGTTCTCTACACCCGCCAGGGAGGAAAACTATGCCTGCCTTTGATGTTCGATGGGTCGAGCGTTGGCAGAACATGGTCAACCAGGACAGCGTCGCGCGCCTTCTGGGACGGCACTTCAACGCTGACGTGATGCTGGAATTCGGGCCGCATGCCTATGTGGTGAGCTTCGAGCACGGTGCGATCGGCCGCGTGCAGCACGAGATCGGCCCCGAGAGCGCCTACCAGTTTGCGCTGCGAGCCCCCGCCGAGACTTGGGCCAAATTCGTTCAGCCGGTTCCTCCGCCGATGTACAACGACATCATCGCGATGTCGCATACGCTGCACGGGCGCCTCAAGATCGAGGGGGACGTGAAGGTGATGTGGCAAAACCTCCGGGCGCTCGCATGGGCTCTCGACCTGATGCGCGCGGTCAAGGAATAAGGCGAGGAGGCGCACTGAGATGGCAAAAATAGAGCCGGTTACCGGGCACTACGTTCATGTTCCGTTCGAGGGCGAGGAATACCGGATTTTCTACGAGGAATCCGGCCACGGCATCCCGCTGGTCTGCCTGCATACCGCGGGCACCGATTCGCGCGAGTGGCGCCATCAGCTCAACGATCCGGAGATCAGCGAGCGCTTCCACGTGATCGCATTCGATCTGCCGCGCCACGGCAAGTCGATTCCGCCCAAGGGCTGGTGGAAAGAGGAATACAAGCTCACCGCCAAATTCTACGCCGACCTCGTGGTGGCGTTTTGCCGCGAGCTTGGCCTGGAGCGGCCGGTGGTGATGGGCAGTTCGATGGGCGGCAACATCTGTCTGCATCTGGCGCAGCGCTACAGCGACTACTTTCGTGCGCTCATCGCGATCGAGGCCTGTGACTATTCGCCGGGATGGTGGCTCGACTGGCTGTGGCATGCACAGATCCACGGGGGCGAGGCCTGTGCGACCGCGATTAACGGCCTGATGGCGCCGCAGAGCCCATTCGAGTATCGCCAGGAAACCTGGTGGTATTACTCACAAGGCGGTCCGGGAATCTTCAAGGGCGACCTGTATTTCTATAGCGTCGATCATGACTTCCGCGAGGACTGCGAGAAAATTTCGGGCAAGATACCGATCTTCTTTATGACCGGTGTCTATGATTTCGCCTGCACTCCCGAGATGACGCAGAAAACCGCAAAGAAAGTGCGCAACGCTGAGTGCATCATCATGGAGGATATCGGGCACTTTCCGATGTCGGAGAATCCGGTAACCTTTAAGAAGTACCTGATGCCGGTGCTGCACAAGATCAAGTAGTGCGGTCAAGTAAATAGGGCGCGAAAGGGTGGAAGCGCCGCGAGGCGTTGATACTCAGACGCGCGATGGAGCCGGGCTCAGGTCCGCTCCCCCGTCGCGCGTTTTTTTCATCCAAGGCAAGCGCACTGCGACCTGAGGCCATTCTTCCTGGTCCGTCCGCAGTGAGGCTCCCAGAGCCATCATCCGGTCTCGGGCAGGGGCCGTTCGAGTACACCATCGATGGGGTCGGCGACCTAATTTGTAGGCATGATGAAATTGTGGCGGCAGAAGTCGCAGTCGCCGATGACTCTCACCGCCTCGCCCGATGCCGTTATCATCGTGGCGTCGGCGCTCGGCGTGCTCTTCACATTGATGATCGCGTCGACCTGGTTACCCCATTTGTCGATCGCCATATGGCGTAGCTTCTCGTTGATATGAGTGGTGTCGATGTTGTCGGAGTTGAGCGGTTCGGTGTAACTGAGATCACCGAGCTTCTCGTGCGGATTACTCAAATCGCCGGTCGACATCAGGATTCGCTGGCGATCCAAAGTAGTGTTCAGCTTCATCGCAATCGCTTTCTGCTCCTGCTGGTGTTGTATAGCTGCCTGGCAGGCCGCTATGCAGAGCAGAGCGCCCAGGGCGCCAACGACCGCAAGGGCGCGTGCGAAACTACGCATCGTATCTATTTCTTCGCCTGCTTGCGCGCTTGTTGCGGCAAATGGGGCATCACCTCCGCTCGCAAGTTGCGGCCGTCCCTCGGCGGGACGGCCGCCCCAATCGACGCGCGCCTGCGCGCCCTCTCTGAACGGAAACGACGCCTCCACCCGGCGCTCGATTAGCCCTTGGACAGCTCTTTGAGGTCTTCGGCCCAGTTTTCGTACGGCCGCAGCGGGATGAGTTCGAGATTGGTTGCGATGTGCGAGTAGCCGAGCTTCCAAATCGGGAGCTGCAACATCGCGTGATCAACGTCGTCGGCGCTTGGCAGGTCCAGGATGGCGATGATTTCGGGCCGTCCGGCGACCTTCCAGATGCCCTTGATCGCGCCGGCCTTGACCGCGCCCAGTGCGGCCTCGGACTCCTGGCGCCAGACGCCGTAAAACTCCTTATTCGATATGTTGGCCGGTTTTTCGATGTACGCCTTCAACAGAAAAAGCATGGTGAGCCTCCTTCATGGTTTTGCGAGCTACAGATTAGTAGCGCGAAACTCCGCTCGCCGGAAGGGTTTCGCGTGTCGCAATCGCCGGACTGAAGCGCAGCGCCGCCGACATCGCGATTCAATCTGACTCTGCATCCGGCTGGCGCCGCCCGCGGCCATTTTAATTAAGCGGTCGTTTAGCTAAAAGGCATGTAGTGCGCGGCGCGGCGTGTACCCCAATCGAGCCGCGCGCCCGGGAGAATTTGATGGCCTCGTTCGCATACATGCCCGACACCCACGGCGGACCCTACGGACAGCCGGAGCCGGATCCGGAACGCTCCGCAAACTTCGCCGCACAACTGCTGAGCGAGGCCGTGCAGGCCGAGCGTCACGGCTTCGACGGCGTCTTCGTGCCGGAGCGCCATGCGCGCACCGAGTGCATGTTCCCCAGCCCGTTGCCGCTGCTGGCGGCGATTGCCGCGCGCACCGAACGCGTCCGAATCGGAACCGACATCCTGATGCCGCCGCTATACAACCCGGTGCACCTGGCGCAATCAACCGCGCTTATCGATGTGCTCTCGCGCGGCCGGCTCATCCTGGGCGTCGGCGTCGGCTATCACAAGGATTACTTCGCGCACTTCGGCGTCCCGATCAAACAGCGCGAGGGCCGCTTCGAGGAGACGCTCGAAATCCTCAACAAGGCCTGGACAACCGTCGGCCCGTTCCCCCATCACGGCAAGTACTTCAACTTCGACGCGATTCACGTCACGCCCAAGCCCTACCAGCGTCCGCGTCCGCCGATATGGATCGGCGCCTTCGGTCCCAAGTCGATTGCCCGGGCGGGACGGCTCGCCGATGCCTGGTCGGCGGCGCCCTTCTTCGACCGTCTGGAGAACATCAAGGCGCAGGTCTCGATCTACCGCGAGGCGGCGGCCAAGGCCGGTCGTAAGCCGAGTATCGCACTGTTTCGCGACGGATGGCTCGCGCCGACCAGGGAAGAAGCCGAGCGCACGTTTGGCCGTCTATGGCTGGAGGAATGCAAGTTTTACTTTAAGTGGGGAATGCTCGCGCCAACCGAGGACTTCGCTTCCGAGAGCGACTTCACCATCGAGAAGGTTCGCGGAAGGGGACACGCGATCATCGGCACCAAGGATGATTGGCTCGAAGCGCTGGATCACTGGAACACCGTGATGGGCGGCGTTGATTGGTACGTCCTGCGCATTCGGGTTCCACTTGGGCCCACGCCCGAAAAGGTACTCGAATGCATCCAGCGCCTGGGCGAGGACGTGCTGCCTCGCGTGCGCAAATCCTGAGCGTGCCGGCCCGCAAGGCGCAAGGGAAGGTACAGGCTGATGCGAGGTATTATCACGCTCGTCGTCTTCCTGACGCTGGCCGCGTGGTCGTGCTCCAGCGGTGGAGGCGCGCAGCCCTCTCCAGCCGGAGCGCCAGCCGCCCCGGACCCTTTGATAGACTTCACCGGCGTATGGCGAGGGACCTCGGTCAGTTCGATGAATGCCGCCAGGGCGAAGATCACCTTCGATCTCAAGCGCGAAGGCAATCAGTTCAAGGGCAGCTATCGGTGCAAGGCGGGCAACGCAGTATGCCGCAATAATGTCGACCGTGGCTGGGTCACTGGCCAGGTAAACGCCCGCGGCTTTCGAGTCGCGATGGAAGATACCAGTTGGTGCATGTATTTTATGGATGAATTTTATCCGCCCAAGGCGGACGGCGAATATACCTGCTACATGAATGGCGGTATCGCAGACCAGGGAACGTTCGAGCTCACCGGGCCGCCGGCCGCGCCGACCGACCAGGGCGAAGCGGTGGGCAAGCCGAAACCATAATTCGAGTTAAAGATGCTTTTGCGTAGTCGTTTGCCAATAGCACTGGCACGATGCTCTGCCGCGGAGCGCGATACCGGCCATCCCGTACTATGGCCGCATAGCGCGCTGGCTCTCACGGTGGCCGCCATGGCGGCGCTCGTGAGCGGATGTTTCGAGGCGGAAATTCCCGCGCCCTCGGCGACCGTTAGCCCAATGACGGCATTCATGCGCCCGGCCAAGGCAGCGGATTGTCCGTTGCAGGTGCTGCACTCGATGCCTCCCACCGATGTCCAGCAGCTCGCCCTGGTGGACGCATGGGGTGATCAGTCCGCCACGGATGCGGACTTGCTGCCGGTTCTCAAGCGCAAGGCATGCGAGGTTGGAGCCGACGCAGTCGTTATCACCTCCGACAAGAGCCAGCATGAGGGTGAACAACTGTCGGGATACGACGCGAGGGTCGGGTCCAACGTCGGCGGTCATGGGGCGCCAGCCAACGTTTCGGAGCGCATGCACGATCCCACCGTCGGCGAGGTCGGTCATGGGGGGCACTACATGAGCGGCGTAGCGATCGCATTCACCAAGGGCGGTCAGACCACAACCTCGAGCGCGGGCCAGTAAACGGGGCGAGCGGTCGCTCAGGCAAGCGGCCTCGGACGATTCGTGATTTCCTTCGCGTCTGCGGCCTTGGCCTTGCGCGCGGCGGCATCGCGCCGATTCGCATATACCATTGGATCGGCTAGCGGGGATTGCGAATGCGCATGCGCGGCGTCGGCCGGCTCTTGAGGCGTCGCGTCGCGTTTTTTTGCGGCTTCCGCGCGCGCATGAGTCTTGTCGTCGTACTCGGCACCGCGTCCGTGCTTGTACGCGGCGAAGCGGGCCGCCGAACGGTCGTCCATCCAGCACAGCCGCGCCGGCGGCGGAACCTTGAGCTGCGTCACATCGGGGGTGGAGTTTGAGCGGGCTCCGCCCTCGACCGTGAACGACACGGCCGAGATGATGCGACGGGCGGCGCGGCCGCAGTTGGGGCAGGGGCGCGACTTCATCCCGGATGAACTGAGCGGTGCAAGCACCTCGAAGGTAAGCTCGCACCGCTCGCAACGGCATTCGTAAAGTGGCATCGAGACTTCCGCGCTACTCGACCTTGTGCGGATACTCTTTCCAGTCCTCGGGGTCGTGCGTGATCCACATCGTCGCGCCCTGCATGTCGCGGATCGCCTTGATACGTCTGAGCGACGCGATCGACTGACCCGCATCGACATCGATCCCCATCGTCGCTTCCTGGGTGACCGCGGCGCGCAGGTGGACGGTGTCGCCGGTGAGCAGGAACTTGCGGTTGGGCAGGTTCACCAGCAGCGAGCATTCGCCGGGCGTATGGCCGGGGGTCAGCAGGAATTGCAGCGCCCCGTCACCGAACAGATCGAAATCACAACCCAGTTCCATCCACTCGTAGCCGCGGGTCGGCAGGAAATCATTAAAGATGAAAGCCCATCGGCGATCCGGGTCGGGCCAGTAGGCGTAGCGCAACTCGTTGGTGCCGACCAGGAACTTCGCTTTTGGAAAATAGGTCAGGCCGCCCGAATGGTCAAGGTGCGAGTGCGACAGGATCACGTACTTCACATCTGAAGTCTTGTAGCCGACGCCCTGGATTTGCTTGTCGAGCGTGTCGGACTTGCTCCACTTGAGCGGCAGATGCGCCGCCACTTCGCCCCAGTATCCGACTGCATCATCGATGATCTTCGGGTTGCACCCGGTGTCGAACAGCACCAGGCCCTTGGGATGCTCGATCAGGAATGAAGGGCAGGGGAGATCGAGCAGAGTCGCATCGCCACCGTGCATCAGAAGCGACGCCGGTGCAGTAAGTTGCGCGCCGGGCAGCGCCCACATTTTTTTTGCTTTTCCTTCAGCCATTATTGCCTCCCCGTGCTAGGTAGATTCTGTTTCGTACCCGCGTGCGTGCCGTGCCGATTCGCGCATCTCCGTAGCAACAATTCGCCGTCCGAGTGCGGCCAAGCTAGATCGGGTGATTTGGAACTGTCAAGGAAAAACGCACCGAACAAATTTCGCGTGAAAAATTATTGCGCCCTCGAAGAGCGCGCGGTTTCGGTTTTCATTTGCCTCGCGGTCTGCTGACCAAACAAGCTGTTGCTCTTCGTGCTTCAAGCAAACACGCGGTTTAGCCGAGAAAGCCAACGTACTGATCGTTACTACGGGTCACAAGCTGAATTTTCAATTGCATTTGCCAAACCTCTTTTAAGTTGTTGACGCAAGTTTGGCAGTGGCGGAGTTGGGAGTAACTGGGAGGTGAGATTAATTGGCGGGAGCGATCATCAATCAGTGACTTGGTCATGACTGCCAGTCATGACGTCATGGCCTCTGCAACACGAAAGGGGGATACGCAGTGAAACGCAGCATGCTTCTTATCACGTCAGCGGTTTGCGCGGTGGGGGTTATCGCCCTGGTGTTCGGCTCTCGCATCGTATCTGCCCAGGAACCGATCCCGGAACCGAGTCCAACAGTTTATAACCCATACCCGCCCGGTATTCTTCCGCCCGATTTGACCACGGAGATAGCAAGGGTCCGGGCTGAAGTTTTTTTCATCGAACAAGAAGCTCTCATACAGGCGAACGCATTGACGCCACCGACTCTCACTGGCCAGCCGCCAACCCTTGCAGGCACCGGCCAAAGGGCAAATGTATTATTGGGCAAGCTCTTGAATTTCGACGAGCGCATGTCCCCGTACGAAAATAGGGCTTGCGGTTTCTGCCACATGCCGTACAACGGCTTTAGCGGACCGATCCCGTCCGTCAATTTGACGATGGTCGCGTATCCCGGATCATTTGAGTTTCGGGCCGGCAAGCGGACCGCGCAGCGATACACCTATGCGCCGAATTTCCCGGTACTCAATTTCAATGCAACCCAGGGCGGCTTTTTTGGCGGAAACTTCTGGGATGGGCGGGCGACCGGATATTTGCTGGGAAGTCCCGACGCCGAGCAGGCGCAGCATCCTCCGGTTGATACCCAGGAAATGCAATTCCCCGATACGGCTTGCGTCGCGTTCCGACTTCAGACAGCTCCGTACAGAAATATCTTTGAGGAGGTATGGGGCGTCGGCTCCCTGGATATCGTATTCCCACCCAATACAGAGGATATCTGCGAGGTCCCGGGAGGGGCTGCCTTTTTCGCGACGAACACCAGGCCAATTCCGCTATCGCCTGCGGACCGCATCAAAGCCAACGAAGTCTATAATCACTGGGGGGAGTCCCTGGACCAATACGAAGCCTCACCGGATGTCAGCGCTTTTTCGTCGAAATTCGACGCCTTCCTGGCGGGGAAGGCCACACTGACTCCGGACGAGATGGCGGGTTTGAAGCTGTTCGACGGCAAGGGCAACTGCAATTCATGCCACCTCGACGGAAGAGGCACCACTCTGCTCCCCAGTCAGACCGACACCAGCACGGCCGCCAATACGAGGCCTCTGTTTACCTGCTTCGGCCCGGCCAATCTCGGTCTGCCCCTGAATCCAAGGGATGCTTTCTATTATCAGACTACGCCGGATTTCTTCGGCTTCACTGGGAATCCCTTTGGCTTCGGCTTCCGAGATTTGGGATATGGAACTTTCCTCCGAAGCGGTCCTGGATCCGCGCCCAGCCCCAACTCGACCTGGACACAATTTGCGCCAAAAGAAGACGGCAAATTTCAGACCTTAACGGCGCGCGATGCGGCTATGGCGCCACCACAGTGTCCCACCACCGAGGCACCCGGGCCTTACTTCCAGAAGGAATTCTTTCACAACGGCTATATCAAGAGCCTGAAACAACTCGTGCATTTCTATAACACGCGCGACGTGTTCCCGTTCCCCGTCACTTCCGGACACTGCCCGGCGGGAAAAACCGAAAAAGTAGACTGCTGGCCGATGCCCGAGGTCACGAACAATGAAAACATGACGATCGGAAAGCTCGGCCTATCGGATACGGAGGAGAACCAGATCGTTGCCTTCATGCAAACACTCTCGGACGGTTTCGTAACACCTTACCCCGACATCCAAACCTTTACGGGTCAGTGCATGTCGGGCGGTACGGCTGCGACCCAGGGTAATGAGTTCCTTATCCCGACTCCGCCTCTGCCGCCGTGCGCAGCGTCTATCTGCCAGGCTTCGCCTTTGCCCTCGCCGAATCCTATTCCATAGGGCAAATGACATCTCTTCTCTGGCTCGTCCGTCTCGCAAATGCGGGCGGACGAGCCGGGGCGAGACATAGCGGATGGCGGTCCGATGGCGGTGACGTTTCCTTCGATCATCTTTCATTGAGTAATGCTGTCTTGGGTTTGAATACTTGGGGTTGAATATGAAGAGAGTGTTTTTGACATTGGCGATCACGGCGTTGAGCGGCAGCCTGCTCTTCTCAAAGCCAACCTCCGCTCAGTTGCTTCCTCCTGCCAAAAGAGCCAAGCGCGTCCAGATCACCAAAGGGCCGGCGCTCGAACTGGCCAGGGACAATTGGGCCATTATCAGCTGGACCAGCAATAACCCCGGAGGCACCGACGAGCATTTGGGCGTCGTGCACTACGGTACAGATCCAAAGAACTTGAGCCGGATGGCGGAATCGCCCATCAGGCTGAACCAAGGGCATCTAGATACGATTTTCCGCGTGCGTGTGATGGGCCTTAAACCGCAAACGACCTACTACTATGCAGTTGACTCGATGCAGGCGACTGGCCATAGCGATGGCGTGAAGAGCCCTGTGAAGAGCTTCACCACACCAAAATAGCGCCTCTACTCAAAGCCGCGCGCGTCCGGATCACAAACGGGCCTGCGCTCGAATTTGCTGGTGACGACATGGCCATTGTCAGGTGGACTACCAACAACCCTGGGGGCTCGGACGAGCACTTCGGCGTGGTGCACTACGGTACGGATCCAAAGTACATGACCGATACGGCCAAATCTCACATCAGGCTGAACCGCGGCCATCCAGAGACGATTTTCCGCGTGCGCATGCCCGGTCTGAAGCCGCAGATGACTTATTACTATTGGGTGAGTTCGATAGAGGCCAATGGGAAGAATGACGGCGAGAAGAGCGGGGTCAACCAATTCACCATGCCCGATCCCGGCAAGCGCATCGTGGTTGATCCGCCATAACCTAACCTTGGCCTTCGCGATCGCCACCTAACCCTGACGGGTCGCCCGTAAGCGCGCTTGGCGCGTGACGGGACAATCGAGGTTCATCAGGTCTTAGTTAATCAGAGCCCATCGGAAAAGGAGCTGCCAATGAAACGAGACAAGACGCACAGGTACAGAAAACTTCTGTCACTAACAGCGACTGTCACGATGGCAGTCGCACTCACGAGTCAAACTTCAATCGCACAGAATCCTCCAGCGCCCATACCGCCCTATTCGGTATGCAGTCAAAACGTTAACGTCCTTTCGTTGCTCCCGCCGTTGCCCGGAGGCACTCCCAACCCCAACGAAGATGGCGATACTCAGTTTCTGAACGCGCTCATCGACGTCACTGAATCGTCGTTGCTTCGGGATGTTCCAGGCGCGTCTTCGCAGGACCTGGCGCATCAGGTGCAGTTGTTGGGAAAACTTTTCATTTATGACAAGACGTTGTCGCCGTTCGGAAACATAGCATGCGCGACCTGCCACGCTCCGTACGCCGGATTCACGGCCGGGACCAGCATATTCAACGCCACCACGGTCGCCCAGGCGGGCGGTGTGCCGATCCTGAACGCGACACCCCCGGAGCCTAATGTCCGGTTCGGTCCCCGCAAGCCGCAGAGCTACGCCTACGCTCCATTCGCGCCGATTTTTCACTACAACACGGCGGTGGCCGACTTCTACGGAGGCAATTTCTGGGATATGCGGGCTACCGGAATCCGGCTGGCGAATCCTGCCGCGGAACAGGCGCAGGGGCCGCCGGTCAATCCGGTGGAGATGGCGAATCCCGATTCGGCGTGCGTAGTCTGGAAGGCATCGCTGGGCGGCTACGCGTCACTGGTTCAATTGGTCGACGGAGCGCAATCGTTCGCGATCAACTGGCCTTCGAACGTGGCTACGGTGTGCGCGACGCCGGGTCCACCGCCCGCGAGCGATCCGTTCCCGGTCCATCTGAGTGCACAGGATCGGGGAACTTCAAACGCGACCTATGACCATTTGACCCTGGCGGTGGCCTCGTATGAATCTTCGTCGGATGTGAGCCCGTTTTCGTCCAAGTTCGATGCGTGGCTTGCTGGCAACGCAGCATTGAGCACCAGTGAGCAGCACGGTTACGAGCTTTTCAATAGTACGGCGAAGTGCAATCAGTGCCACCTGAGTGGAAACGCCATCAATTCGCCGGCACTGGCGGCGGCCGATCTGGCGCCGCTGTTGACCGATTTCTCGTCGGCCAACACAGGTGTTCCGATGAACCTGGCGCTTCCGTATTACTGTGAATCGAAGCCGGATCAGTACGGATACACCCCCAATCCGCTGGGCTTCGGATACTTCGATCTGGGAGTGGGCGCCATGCTGAGCGGTCCGAATAACCCAAACCCGTTGCAATGGAAGGCCCTGGCGCCGTTGTACAACGGGAAGTTCCAGGTGCCCACGTTGCGTAACGTCGACCGGCGGCCGCGCGCGAATTTCATAAAGGCCTACATGCACAACGGGTATCTGAAGAGTCTTGCTGAGGTGGTGCACTTCTACAACACGTCGAAGGCGCTGCCGCGCTGTGCTCAGGGTTCGCCGGGCGAGAAAGTGAGTTGCTGGCCGCCGCCGGAAACGCCTGCAAATGTAACCACTTTGATCGGCAATCTTGGGCTTTCGCCCCAGGACGAGACTGACATTGTGGCGTTTCTGCAGACCCTTACGGACGGTTTTGTGACGACTCCGGCGGGGTCGCTGGATAGGGTGGCGCCGGCTACGCACAGAGAGCAATAGCTGCTTAGGAATGTTTTTATTCTTATGAGGCAAATGGCTGGCTCCGGCTCCGGCGGGAACAGCAGTTGCGGGTCAGCTATTCCCTGGTGAATTCGAGGAGGAGTTTTCTTTTCGAGGAACAATCTTGATCTCGAAGAGCTTGGGCCAAAGCTTACCAGTCACGAAGAGCCGGTCGCCTTTAGCGTCATAGGCGATCCCGTTCAGAACGGCGTTGCTGTCCTGGACGTCTCCGGCGGGCAGGGTGCCGCTCAGATCGACCCACGAGAGGACCCTGCCCGTTAGGGGAGAAATGCGTGCAATTCTGTTCGTCTCCCAGACATTCGCGTATACCTCGCCATGAAGGCATTCCAATTCATTGAGGTCTTCGACCATACGGAGGATTTACCTTAGACCTCCTGCCGGTCGAAATACGTTCCCAGGCCGGCTGAAACTGCGAAATAGCCGAATCTGGTTCGGCGCGTCAGCTTCTGCTCTAATCGGCGCGGCGGCTTCTGCTCTAAATGGAGAGTCGTCGCCAACGGCGGGAACAGGGAGGACGGCCGCAGGTGGCTTATCGCATAGCGATCGATACGGGCGGAACGTTTACCGACCTGGTACTGGCCGATGAGCGCGGAGGCCTCGTGCTCGGCAAGTCGCCCACGACCTACGGGCGCATCTTTGGCGGCATCGAAGGGGCGCTCAAGATGGTGGCCGAGCAAGCCGGCGCGAGTGTCGGCGACGTGCTGCGCAATACCGATCTGATGATCTACGGCACCACTCACGCGACCAACGCGATCATCGAACGCAACACCGCGCGCACCGCGTTCCTGGTCACCGAAGGTTTCCCCGACATTCTTGTGCTGCGCGAGGGCGGCAAGCTCGATCCGTTCAACCTGGCGTATCCCCCGCTCGAGCCCTACATACTGCGGCGGTTGACCTTCGAGATTTGCGAACGAATCGACTCGGAGGGCAACATTGTCGTACCGCTCGACGAGGAGCAGGCTCGCCACGCTTTGCGCCGGATCGCCGAACGCCAGATCGAGGCGATTGCGGTCTGTCTCCTGTGGTCGCCGGTGAATCCGGCGCATGAGGCGGCGCTGGGCCGGTTGATCGAGGCCGAACTGCCCGGCGTTCCCTACACGCTGTCTTCGCGGCTCAATCCGATCATCCGCGAATACCGCCGCGCCTCGTCGGCGGCGATCGATGCTTCGCTGAAGCCCCTGATGCAGCGTCATCTGCGAGATATGGAGGAGGACCTCCGCCGCGCCGGATTTGACGGGCAACTGCTGATCGCGACCTCATTCGGCGGCGTGATGCACGTCGGCGATGTCGTTCAGCGTCCGATTTACCTGGTCAAGTCGGGCCCCGCGATGGCGCCGGTGGCCGGGCGCACCTATGCCGAGGCCGATATCGGCCATCGCGACCTCATCGTATGCGACACCGGCGGCACCAGCTTCGACGTAAGCCTGGTGCATGACCGGAAGATCACGTTCACGCGCGAGACCTGGTTGGGCCCGATGTTCACCGGGCATATCACGGGGCTGGCCTCGGTCGACGTCAAAAGCATCGGCGCCGGCGGCGGCTCGATCGCCTGGATCGACCCGGGCGGATTGTTGCGCGTCGGCCCCCAGAGCGCGCGTGCCGAGCCGGGTCCGGCGTGCTACGGCATCGGTGGCACTGAACCGACGGTTACCGACGCGGCGCTGGTGCTCGGGTATCTCGATCCCAAATATTTTTTGGCGGGACGAATGCGCCTGGACTCCGATGCGGCCGCGACCGCCGTCGGGAAAATCGCCTCCCGGCTCAGCTTGGGTGTGCAGGACGCCGCGCGCGCAATAATGGAAGTCGCGGGCGATCACATGGTCGGCGCGATCAAGGACATCACCATCAATCAGGGCATCGATCCACGCGAGAGCCTGCTCGTCGCGGGTGGCGGCGCGGCCGGCCTGAACATCTTGCCGATCGCGCGGGAACTCGGATGCCGCCAGGTGCTGGTGCCGCGTACGGCCGGTGCGCTCAGCGCTTGCGGCGGCCAATACTCCAACATCGTGAGCGAGTTCACGCAGAGCAAATTCGCCTTTACCGGCGACTTTCCCTATGAAGCGGTGAACCGTGTGCTGAGCGAGATAACGGCATCGATGGAGCGCTTCGAGGCCGAGTTGCGCGCACGCGGCCTCACGCGCTTCTCGCGCGAATACTTCGTCGAGGCGCGATACCCGTACCAGGTTTGGGAACTCGACGTCGCGCTGCCCAAGGGCAAGTTCGAAAACCAGGCCGACCTCGATGCGACTATCGAGGCGTTCCATCTCGAACACGAGCGGGTTTTCGCGGTCAAAGAGCCCGGGCAGCAGATTGAATGCGTTTACTGGCGGGGTCGGCTGACCGCATTGCTGGACAGCCCTCCGCTCAGCAAGATAGCGGCGCATGAGGCGGCGCTGCCGGCGGCGCGGATGCGCAGCGCGGCGTTCTTTGCCGGGCACGGCGAGCTCGACACGCCGCGCTATCATGGCGACAGTCTCGCGCCGGGGATGATCGTTGACGGACCCGCAATCATCGACGAGCCGACCACCACCATCGTGGTCTATCCGGAGAATCGCGCGCGCGTGACCGAGTTGCATAACTATCTGCTCGAGGTCGGCGGCTCTTAGGCGGCTGCGACGAGCGGAAAAACGGAGGCTTATCCCATGAGCACCAGCGATCGAAGCACTAGTAATCGGGGCACCGATGGCGCGGCGGAACTCGACGCAGCGCTGCTCGCGGTGATCGCCAACCGGCTCGACAGCGTCTGCCGCGAGATGACCAACACGCTGTTGCGCTCGGGCCGCTCGGCCGTGCTCAACATGGCGCGCGATTTTTCCTGCTCGCTGGTGACCGGTGACAATCAATTGCTCGCCTCCGCCGAAGGATTGCCGGTCCATGTCTTCGGTTCGCAGTTCCTGAGCGAGGCGATGTGCAATCTGCACCCGGACCTCACCGAAGGCGACGCTTTCTTGCACAACGACGTCTACCTCGGCAACACGCACAGCGCGGACCATACGATCCTGGTGCCGGTCTTCGTCGAGGGCGAGCATCTGTTCACCTGCTGCGCGAAGGCCCATCAGGCGGATTGCGGCGACAGCCTGCCGACAACGTACATGCCGTTTGCGGGCGACGTGTACGAGGAAGGAGCGCTGAATTTTCCCTGTGTGAAAATCCAGCGCAACTTTCGCGATATCGACGACATCATCCGGATGTGCCGGCGGCGCATCCGCGTGCCCGACCAATGGTACGGCGACTACCTGGCGATGCTCGGTGCGGCGCGGATCGGCGAGCGCCGGCTCAAGGAGCTGGCCGCCAAATTCGGAAGGCCGCTGATTCGCGACTTCATCCGCGAATGGTTCGACTACTCGGAGCGGCGGATGACTCATGCATTGAAGCAGCTTCCCTCGGCCGAGTTCACCGGCGTCGGCGCGCACGATCCGTTTCCCGCTGTGCCCGAAGGCGTGCCGCTGAAAGTCCAGGTGAAAATCGACGGAACCGAGGGGCGGGTCGAGATAGATCTGCGCGACAACATCGACTGCCTCCCATGCGGCCTCAATGAGTCGAAGACCTGCGCGATCAACAATGTCGTCACCGGCCTCTTCAATTCGATCGACCCCGGCGTTCCGCACAACGCCGGCAGCTTCCGCCGCATCACCGTGCATCTGCGCGAGAACTGTGTGGTGGGAATCCCGCGATTTCCGACCTCGTGCTCGGTCGCGACCACCAATATCGGCGACCGCCTGGTCAATATCACGCAGGCCGCTTTCGCTCAGCTCGGCGAAGGCTATGGCCTGGCCGAGGGCGGTCTCGGGATGGGGCCGGGATACGGCGTGATCTCGGGCGGCGACTTTCGCCGCAAGGGCGCGCCCTATGTCAATCAGCTCTTCATGGGCGCCAACGGCGGCCCGGGGACACCGCACAACGACGGATGGATCAACTATGGGTTGCCGGTGGTGGGTGGGCTGATGTACCGCGACAGCATCGAAATCGACGAACAGAAATATCCGATTATTTACAAAGGAGCGCGGCTGCTGACCGACTCGGGTGGCGCGGGCCGCTTTCGCGGCGCTCCCGGCGCGCGCGTGGTGTACAGCCCAAGGCACGATACGATGACGGTGGTCTATCCCCTGGACGGCCATCACCATCCGCCCAAGGGCGTGCTCGGCGGCCATCCGGGCCAGGCCTCATATGCCGCCAAGCTCGATCGCGAAGGCGGCGAGCACGAACTGCCCTCGGTCTCGGCCGAGCAGATACATCCCGGCGAGCACATCGTCGGCGTGGATACCGGCGGCGGCGGCTACGGCAGTCCGCTCGATCGCGATCCCGCGATGGTGCGCGTCGACGTACTCGAAGGATGGGTTTCGCCCGAGAAGGCCCGGCAGGTTTACGGTGTCATCTTAAAGGGGCGGATCGAGGACGAATCGCTCGCCGTCGATCGCGAGGCCACCTCCAAGTGGCGCGCCGCGCTGAGAGGCGAACGTGGCGCTTAAGCACGAATTGCGCAGCTTCACCGGCACGAGCAAGACAAGCAGCACAAGCAGAATAAGTAAGACAAGTGAGTAACGTCACATATTCGTTATCACACTAGAGGGTTTCCAAATGGCTACAGCGGTGCGCAAACCCAGGGGCGCCTCGGGCGCGATGCGCTTCGAGATTGATGCCAAGCGCCTGGACGAACTCGATCGCAAGCACAAGCTGCCTGGCTTCGCGTCTCTTGATGAGCATGCGCATCAAGGCCCGCTCATCATCGCCCGTGGCAAAGGGGTGTTCGTATGGGACGCCAACGGCAAGCAATATCTCGACGGCAGCTCGGCGATCTGGAACGTCAATCTCGGTTTTGGCAACAAGGAGATCGCCGATGCGGTTGCCCAGCAGCTCGAAACGCTCTCCTTCCATCTTGGACTGCTGAATATTTCAACGCCGCCGGCGATCGAACTGGCTGCCAAACTGGCCGAGCTCGCTCCCCCGGGACTCAATCGAGTCTTTTTCACCAGCGGCGGCTCGGAATCCAATGAGTCCGTCATCCGGCTTACCCGCCTGTACTACCGGCTCAAGGGCTACAAGAACAAAACCGTCGCGATAGCCCGTATCAAGGGTTACCACGGTTCTTCGTGCGGCGCCGCCAGCCTCACCGGCATCGATCACTTTCACGAGTTCTTTGAACCGATGTTGCCCGATGTTCGGCATATCGCCCCGCCGTACTGCTACCGTTGTCCGCTGGGCAAAGAGTATCCATCCTGCGCGGTCGCCTGCGCCGACGAACTGGAAAAAGCGATTCTCGAGGAAGGGCCCGACAGAGTCGCCTTTTTTATCGCCGAACCGGTGATGGGCGCCGGCGGCGTGATTTCGGCGCCCAGGGAATATTGGACGCGCATTCGTCAGATCTGCGACAAGTACGACGTCCTGATGGTCGCCGACGAAGTCATCACAGGCGCCGGCCGTACCGGGAAGATGTTCGCATGTGAGCATTGGGACGTTAGACCGGACATCATCTCGTGCGCCAAGGGCATCAGCAGTGGCTATCTCCCGCTGGGTGCGGTGATCGTTCACGAGCGGATTTATCAGACGCTGCTGGATTCGTCAGCGGGCGCGGCGGTGTGGCACGGCTTTACCAACACCGGCAATCCGGCCTGCTGCGCGGCCGGGCTCAAGACGCTTGAGATCATTGAGCGTGACGGCGTCGTGGAAAACGCTCGCAAGATGGGCGAGCGGCTGCATCAGCGCCTCCAGGAACTGCGCTCTTCACCGATCGTGGGTGAAATCCGTGTACTGGGCCTGATGGCTGGGGTGGAGCTGGTGCGTAACCCGAAAACTCGCGAAGCCTTTCCGGAGGTACTGGGCGTTGGCGGTCATTTCCGTGACATGGCGCGCGAGCACGGTCTGCTGATTCGCGCGGTTGGCGATACCGTATGCATGTCGCCCCCGCTCATCATAACGCCCAAAGAAATCGACCTACTGATCGACAAGCTCAAGGGCGCGCTGGCGCAGACCGAGTCCTGGCTGGCCGGCCAAAACCAATAGACCCAACGGAAGTAAGAGTATTGGACGTCAGGAGGGGCGGTAACTTTGGATTTCGAGAAACTTGATTTGAAGCATTTGGTTGAACGAGTGCTCGCGGGTGAGGAGCTGCAGCGCGCTGAAGCGAGCGCAGTTCTAAATTGCTCTGACGGGAATCTTCCTGAGTTACTCGCCGCAACCTTAGAAGTGCGAGAGGTCACGTTCGGGCGTCGGGTCAAGATCTGTGTTCTGCGCAACGCGCAAAGCGGCATCTGCCCCGAGGACTGCCATTATTGCTCGCAGTCGCGGATCTCGCGGGCGGACATCCCTGTGTACAAATTGCAGAGCGTCGCCGAATTGATTGAAGGCGCTCGCCTCGCCGTGAGCAGCGGCGCGCGACGCTACTGCATGGTATGCAGTATGCGCGGTCCGGGGCCGCGCGAGATTGACCATCTGGC
>Ga0209526_10000354_pt1 | contig 28901 bp, 21 predicted proteins | sample JacPinW_OM2H0_M1_FD_188566 | JGI IMG/M metagenome (GOLD analysis project Ga0209526, IMG submission 188566) | Forest soil microbial communities from Algoma, Ontario, Canada - Jack Pine, Ontario site 1_JW_OM2H0_M1 (SPAdes) (version 2) | ecosystem: Environmental > Terrestrial > Soil > Boreal... | reverse complement strand
TTTACTCGCGACGTGGGTGCGCAGATGGTCCACGGCTTGTGCGAGCCGGTCGAGCGCCCGGGAGATGTTGTCCTTGTTCGTCAGGAAGATGTCGCGCCAGACGCGATAGGGACTTCCGGCGAGTCGCAGCGTGTCCTGAAGTCCCTGTCCGGCCAGCGCGAGCGGCAGCCCTGTTTCGTCGGTTTCGTCCTGAACCACTCGGGCCAGCGCAACCGAGACAAGCTGCGGTAGGTGCGAGACGATTCCGACCGCCCAGTCGTGTGTTGCCGCGTCGCACCAGACCGGCTGGGCGCCGATCGCCAGCAGAAGTCTCACGAATTCCCGCACGCGTGGGTCAGAGTCATCCTCGGCACCGATCAGCGCATACGGCGCGCCGCGGAACAGTTCGGCGTTGGCATTTTCGATGCCGGACCGCTCTTTGCCCGCCATCGGATGCCCGCCGAGAAATCGTGCTTCCGTTTGGAATTGGGCCTGTGCGGCCCTGCAAACGACTGCTTTGGTGCTGCAAGCGTCGGTGATCAAAGCGTACGGTTCCACCGATGCCCCCAGAGCAGGAAGCGCTGCAAGGGTTGCGCCGATCGGCAGCGCGAGGTAGACAAGATCGGCGCCGCGCAAGGCGGCGCCGATATCGGTAGCAGTTTCCTCGACTGCGCTCCGCGCGCGAGCACAGTTGATCTGATCTGCGCGATCAAACCCGATCACAGAGATTTCAGGGAACCGGCCTCGCAGCGCGAGGGCAAATGATCCGCCGACCAGGCCTGTACCGATTACAGCCACGCGACGGAAGGGAATTCTGTTCTCCATCGCTCAAGCCGCCGGGATCGCAGGGCCGCTTGTCGGTGGCGCGAGGCTGCGCCGGGGAGCAGCAAAAGGATTGTTCCAATCCATTTTGACGATGGCCACAGGACCGTTCGCTTGGGTTGCAAGAAAGCCTGCCATATGTGACGTCGCGGAATACCAAACGTGCGAACCGAGAAGCGCGTTCTCCCTGCGCAGGAACGCCCGACCGGAGAACCGCGATACCATCGACGCTTCCACTTTCCATCACCTGCCCCGGGACTGCTCGGCAGCCTACTTGGCTCCTCGTGCAGCCGTTGCCTCTGGCTTCAGCCACGACATCTGCTTTCGCAACTCTTCGCCGACTCTTTCAATCGGGTGATTTTTCTGGCGTTCAAGAAGCTTGGTGTATTGCGGGCGCCCAGCCTGATTTTCAAGCACCCAGTCCCTTGCGAATACCCCGGATTGAACCTCCTCGAGAACCTTCTTCATGTTTTGGCGGACGTGTTCATCGATAATGCGAGGACCGCGCGTAATATCGCCATATTTCGCGGTTTCGCTCACGAATTGATGCATCCTGGCGATTCCGCCTTCGTAGATCAGGTCCACGATCAACTTGAGCTCGTTCAAACACTCAAAGTAGGCAGACTCGGGCTGATATCCGGCCTCGACCAGTGTCTCCCAGCCAGCAAGAATCAGCTCGCGCACTCCTCCGCACAGGACTGCTTGTTCACCGAACAGGTCCGTCTCGGTCTCTTCTTTAAACGTTGTCTCGATGACGCCGGGTCGCGTACCCCCGATGGCGTGCGCGTAAGCAAGCGTCCGATCAAAGGCATGCCCGGAGACATCCTGGTGAATAGCCAGCAGACAAGGCACGCCGCGGCCGTCTTCGAATTGGCGCCGGACCAGATTTCCGGGACTCTTCGGCGCCACCATCGTGACGTCGACGTTCTTAGGCGGAGTGATCTGGCCGTAATGGATATTGAAGCCGTGGGAGAACATCAGCATCACTCCCGCCTTAAGATTCGGGACGATCTCGTTTTGATAGATGGCCGGCTGGGCCATATCGGGCGCGAGCATTACGATCAGGTCCGCACCTTCGGAGGCTTCGGCCGGGCCCACGAGCGCCCATCCATCCTGCTCGGCTTGCTTCCAGGAAGGCCCGCCGCGGCGAAGCCCGACGGTGACGCTGAGCTTGCTGTCGCGCAGATTCATCGCATGAGCGCGACCCTGGCTACCGTAGCCGATAACGGCGATGCGTTTTCCTTCGAGTGCCTGTGGATTCGCGTCTGCTTCCCAGAACATCTTCGCCATGTGTCTTTTCTCCTTGTATTTTCCTGAATTCCTATGCGGCGCCAGTGACAGCCCCTTCAGACGCCGATGAGACAAGTTTTGCATATTTGGCCATGACCCCGGTTCGGTATCGCGGCGCAGGCGATCTCCATTGCGCACGGCGTTGCTCGAGGTCGGCCTCGACGTCGAGCCGTCTTGCGCGAACGTCCAAGGTAATCATGTCACCATTTCGAAGCAGTGCGATCGGTCCGCCCTGTGCCGCTTCCGGAGCAACGTGGCCGACCATGAGTCCACGCGTCGCTCCGCTAAAACGACCGTCGGTGATCAGAGCAATCGACTCGCCGAGTCCTTGACCCACAAGCGCCCCTGTCACGGCCAACATTTCGCGCATCCCCGGGCCGCCCTTGGGCCCTTCGTAGCGAATGACGACGACATCTCCGGACTCGATCTGGCGCGCTTGAACGGCTTCGAAGGCAGCTTCCTCGGAATCAAAAACGCGGGCGGGACCCGAATGAAACTGCCTCTCGTGTCCGGCCAATTTGACAACGCAACCTTCCGGAGCCAGTGACCCACGGAGAATAGCGAGCCCGCCGTCTTTCTTGATCGGATTCGAGAGTGGGCGAATGACTTGCTGGCCGGGCGTTTCGGTCCCGTGCTGAATTTCTTCCAAGAGACCTTTGCCCGAGGCGGTCGGGCCATCCTGCAGCAGTCCGGCTTCCTGCAGGCGCCGTCCGAGAAGACGCATGCCGCCGGCCCGGAACATGTCCGGGGCCGTAAACCTGCCACCCGGTTTTAAGTCGGCTAGCAGCGGCGTCTTCGAGGAAATGTCGTCGAATTCGTCGAGCGTCAACGGCACTCCCGCGTCTCGCGCGATCGCCAGCAGGTGCAGCACGGCATTTGTTGAACCCGCGGTTGCGGCAACCGAAGCAATCGCATTCGCGAGCGATGAATGGGTGATGATCTGTTTCGGACGTATGTCTTGGTGCAGAAGACGCATCACGGTCTCGCCGCAATCGAAAGCGACTTGTAATTTCCGGGGGTCCGTGGCGGGGATTTCATTCGCGCCCATCGGCGAAATTCCAAGAAACGTAATCGCCGTGGCCATGGTATTCGCCGTGAATTGGCCGCCGCACGCGCCAGCTCCCGGACAGGCCTTGTCTTCGAGCTCGCCGAGCTCCTTCGCTGTCATCAGACCGGCCGCGCACGCCCCCACGGCTTCAAATACGTCTTGAATCGTCACGTCGCGCCCGTGGAAGCGTCCTGGCAAAATGGATCCGCCGTAGAGCGACAGGGAAGGAATGTTGAGCCGGGCAAGGGCCATTACGGTCCCGGGAATGGTCTTGTCGCACCCGCAAAGCGCGACGACCGCATCAAACGCATGCGCAAGAACGAAAAGCTCAATCGAGTCGGCGATCACCTCCCGTGAAATGAGGGAAGCCTTCATACCTTCGGTTCCCATTGTGATTCCATCGGAAATGGTGATCGTGTCGAATTCGATCGGCGTGCCACCAGCGGCGCGAACGCCCTCCTTCACTTTTTCCGCCAGGCTTCGCAAATGGAAGTTGCAGGGCGTCACCTCCGTCCAGGTGTTGGCGACGGCCACGAGCGGGCGCGCTAGGTCGGCGTCGGTCAGGCCGGTGGCTTTGAGCATCGCCCGAGCCGGCGCCCTGGAGATCCCTTTTTTTATCGCATCGCTCTGCATTTCCGCCTGGCCTTCAGAGTTGTCGGAGAAAAAACCCGCCGCTTGTTACCAGCTCCGGGGCGCAATCGCCTCCATGTGGCCTGGGCGGCCCCACCGGATCGGTATCAAGATTCGGGTGTAAATCAGTCGCGTCATAGAGTACCGTCTCGTTCTCGAATGGACAATTGAATTTCGTTGTCCCGCTCGTTGGCAATCGGAGGCGGCCTTTGCCGAAACTGGCCTCCTCGTCGCGAGGCAGCCGGATGGGCCTAAGGGAAATTTGTCCATACGGCGAACGGTATGTCTAAGCCCACCCAACGCCACCGAGGCCAACCGAGGCCAGGAAGCGCTTGACGCAGCGTATGTGTTTTTGTATAGTGCCATTCGATTTTGTGGCTTGCGGGAATCGGAAGGAAATTCGTAACCGCGCGATGCAAACCGACTTCTCACCGTTCGCCTTTACGTACCGCTTCTCCTATCGGGGGGAGCGGGCCGACGAGACGCGCGCGGAACGACGTAGCAACTAAGAGCCGCACAAAGTTTCGAAAACCGGCCGCGAACCTCGAAAAAGAGGGCGCGGCATTTTTTTTGGTTCGAGAAAGTCGGGGAGGCGCAACCGCCACATGAAAATAAACGATTGGCGACGGAAAATTGATGCAATCGATACCGCACTGCTGCACCTTTTGAACCTGCGCACTGAACTGGCACTTGAAGTAGGAAGATTGAAGGAGCAAGAAGGTGTTTCGCTGCGGGCCCTGGTCCGCGAACAGGAGATCCTGCGTCGCATGAAGGAACTCAACCCCGGCCCGCTCGACGATGAGGCCATTGCGAGGATCTATCAACTCATTCTCGATCAATCGATCCGTACGCAGGAGCTCCATGGCTTCGGAAAGCCGGGCCCGGCATGAAGCTTCCATACAACGCGCGCGTCGCATTTCAAGGAGAGCGGGGGGCGTTCAGTGAGGAGGCGGCGATCAAGCTGCTTGGAGAGGAAATCGTTCTCGTGCCACGCCCGACCTTTGAGACGGCATTTGCCGCGATCGGCGACGGCCTCGCGGATTACGTTCTGGCTCCGATCGAAAATAGCCTCGCGGGCTCGGTCCACCGGTCGTTTGATCTGCTTATCGATAGCCGCCTGAACATCATCGGGGAGGAGATCATTCCCATCGCTCACAACCTGATCGGGTTGCCGGGAGCGGTGTTTGAACAGGTGACCGTTGTCGAATCGCACCCTGTTGCGCTCGCGCAGTGCGAGCAATTCTTCAGCGAGCATCCTCGCCTGAAAAGAATCGCGACCGAGGACACGGCCGGGAGCGTCCGGGAAGTGGTGTGGGCCGGTGATCGAACCCGAGCGGCCATTGCCGGCCGTCGCGCCGCGGATCTGTACGGCGGCGTGATTTTGCGCGAGCACCTCGAAGATAACTGTGAGAATTACACCCGGTTCCTGCTTCTGTGCGCGACCTCTGGATCACCCGACACTGCGGACAAGCTTTCGCTGGTGTTTCAACTCGATCATCGGCCTGGCGCGCTACACCGCGCGCTCGAGCCATTTGGATGCCGCAACTTGAATCTCATGAAGATCGAAAGTCGGCCGGTTCACGGCAAACCCTGGCAGTATCGGTTTTATCTGGATTTGCAGGCACCAAGAACGGATCCAGAAGTCGCCGCGGCACTCGCAGAACTGGAGTCGCTCGTAGTCGACTTGCGTATTCTGGGTTCATACCCTTCCGCACAGAAGCTAAGAGGTGCCAAACCATAGCGATTTGCGAGGACTCGAAAATGATTGTCAACATGCGGGCGGATGCAACCGAGGACGAAATTCATCACGTGGTGACTCGCATCCAGGAGTGCGGGTACCAGGCGCACCTGATCCACGGCGAGGAGAGGACGGTGATCGGAGTCGTGGGCAACAGCAATCAGCACAGGAGCGAGCTTGAAGCGCTGCGTTCGGCTCCGGGGGTCGAGGACATTGTCGCGATCTCCCATCCATTCAAGCTGGCCGCGCGAAGCTGCCGGCCGGAGGGGACGGTCCTCAATCTGGGCAAAGGCGTCACGATCGGGGGAAAGGATGTCGTAGTGGCGGCGGGGCCATGTGCGGTCGAGTCTCCGGCGCAGATCGCCGACATTGCCGCGCGGGTGGCTCGGGCGGGCGCGAGGTTGCTGCGAGGAGGAGCGTTCAAACCTCGCTCGTCGCCCTACAGCTTCCAAGGACTCGGCGAGCAGGGCCTGAAACTGCTGCGAGAGGCGGCTGAGAACAACGGCCTTCTCGTCGTCAGCGAAGTAATGGACCCTTCGCAAATCGAAGTGATGCAGCCGTACGTCGACGTCCTGCAGGTAGGAGCGCGGAACATGCAGAATTACCACTTGCTCCGCGGCCTGGGTGAAATCGATAAGCCCGTACTTCTGAAGCGTGGAATGTCCGCCACGATCGAGGAGCTGCTGCTCAGCGCCGAATACATTATGTCCGGCGGAAACTACAAGGTGATCCTCTGCGAACGTGGCATCCGCACGTTTGACACGTACCTGCGCAACACGCTCGATATCGCGGCGATTCCCGTGATCAAGAGCCTTTCGCATCTACCGATTTTCGCCGACCCCTCGCACGGGACCGGGCGGCGGGATAAGGTGGCGCCGATGGCTCGCGCAGCTGTGGCGGCGGGCGCCGATGGACTGCTCATTGAAGTCCATCCGGATCCCGAGCGCGCCCTGTCTGATGGAGCGCAGTCGCTATATCCGAATCAATTTGTCGAACTCATGGACGAAATTCGCGCGATCGCGCCGGCGGTCGGCCGGCGAGTCGCTACCTGAGTTCTAAGGCGGATCTGCTCAGCTGCTTGGGCAGGCGGCTCACGGCTTGACGATTCCGATGAGGGCTGGCGACTCGATGGGTCGCATCGTATTGCCTTGGTTCAACCCGGCCCGGCTGTTGTGTTTGCACGCGTCGGGACCCTTGATGTGCTCGACGCATGCTGCGCGACAAGGGTGCGAGCACCGCTCCAAATCAACTGTAATCCCGCGATGATCGCGATAAGTGCGATGGCCATCTTCAGCTTCCGGGCCGGAACTTTGCGGGCGAACAGGCATCCCATGAGCACTCCGGGAACTCCCCCCGTGAGAAGCTGGATGAGCACGGGGGCCCTGATAGTGCCAAATTGCCAATGAAATGCGCTACCAATCACCGCCAGCGCAAGCCCGAATAACAGGTCCGTGCCCACGACCTCGGGCGGCGTCATCTCGGAATAGTTCAATAGCAGCACGGTTCCGAGAGCACCGGCACCCGCCGACGAGAATCCCGCTTCCACTCCGATCGGAAGCGCAAGCCAGGGGAGCCAACGAGAATTCTTATGCGCGAAGCCGGGATTCTGCACCCGTGGGGCAAAAGTCACGCTCGAGGAGGCGGCGAGCAAAACGCCGAGCAGGATGACCACGATCGGACTACCGGCCCGGGAACTCAATAGCCTCAGCACATAGGTGCCAATCAGCAACCCGGGAACGGCTCCCTGGACTAAAAGCCACAGATATCGAAAATGCACGTGCTTGCCGATCATGTAGAACGGCGCCGCAATGAGTCGCAGAACTCCGGCGAACACGAAGGCCGTTCCGACTGCCACGCCGGCCGGCAAACCCGCTATCAGCACGAGCGCGGGAACCGTGAAGCTGCCACCCCCAATGCCGGTCAGCCCTACCGCCAAAGCGATGAGGAACCCGATCAAAACATGCATCAGTCATCTCGCTTGGAAAGCGTATGAATGCCGCATTCTAGTTTGTTTCCGCTCCATCTGCCGGAGCGGGGATCGGTTCCCTCCCTTGGTATCGTCGTGCACGGCTCACACCCGATGCTGCGGTATCCGGCGTCATAGAGCGGTAGATAAGCGATCTTCTGCTCGGCTGTGTACTTCCACACCTGCCCCCAGCCCCAAGCAGCGAGCGGGCTCACTTTCAGTAGAACCTTGCCGGAGGGGAGTGTGTGGTTTTCGAGCACCTTCAGATTCTTGCGGGTAGGCGATTGTTCGCGGCGCAGCCCAGTGAACCAAACAGCGAACTCTTGAAGCGCCTCGAAAAGCGGCTCGACTTTGCGCAGCTCGCAGCAACGGCTCGGGTCGGTCCGGTTGAGTATGCCAAATGCTGCCTCTTGTTCAGCGACAGACTGTTTCGCCGTGAGATTGCGCAGGTTCAGATTCCAGAGCTCCGCCATGCGGTCCCGATAGGCATATGTTGCGGCGAAGTGATATCCGGTATCGAGGAATAGAACCGGAATTCCCGGCATGCGGCTGCGCAGCAGGTCCAGCACGATCATATCCTCGGCTTGAAAGCTGCAGGTGATGCATGCAGGGCCTTTGTCTTGTGCGAGCACTCGATCGATTAGCGCGTCGGCCGAGAGCACTTCGGACTCTTCGCCAAGTGCTGGCGAGCTCATTCTTTGCCTCTCCACGGATCGGAATGCGTGTCGCGCCATTTGCGCAAGGCGTCGACAATATGGGCCGCAGCTTCGTCATCGCTTTGGTTCCCACTCGCGAGGTCGAAGAAGGCTTCGGGGCCAAAAATGGCCCGGACCGATTGCTTCTGGTTCGTTCCGTCGTCAAGTGGGGAAAAGACCGTAATGTTTCCCGACAAACGGAAAGCTTTCGCGACCGTGATGAGTTCGTGCGGGAGAAAATCAGTCGGGCCGATCAGCTGCACGTGCCAGCCTTCGTCGAACAATCTGCGTTCCACCAATTCGGCGACGCGCGGCCGTCCCCTGAGCCACACGGCAGCCGAGGGATGACCGAATCGAAGCGTGCGCTCTTGCTTCGAGCTGCGTCCACCATCTGCCTCGGGACCAGCAGACCGCAGAGCGGGGCGCTGATCGATGGCGCGCTCGATGATTCCGGCGGCGACGGTCGCGTTTGAAGTCGGATCAATGATGATGAAGCTTCCCGTGATACGGTTCTCACGGTATGGGTCGAAATACAACGGCACCGTGGTCTGTAGATCGACCGCCGCGATGTCGTTCATATCAAGGCTCGACGCCGGCGACCGTTCGAGCGTGTTGACATCGATCCGATTGCGCAGCTGCTTGATTCGCGCGCGAACCGTTCGTGTCGTATGCTTGAGCAGATAAATTTTGTGGATGTCGAGCGGCTCGGGATGCATCCACACGACGATCGTCTGGAACTCACTGCCGACTGTGGGTGGATCGCTTTCTGCAACCAGCATGTCCCCGCGGCTGATGTCGATTTCATCCTCGAGAGTTACGGTGATCGAGCTGCCTGGACCCGCCACCTGCAATTCATCATCGAATGTCACGATGGATTTGACTCGCGTCTGAACGCCCGACGGCAGGGCCACAATGTTCATCCCTGGACGTAGCAGGCCGGACACAAGGCTACCGGCAAAACCGCGGAAGCTCGAGTCTGGCCGGATGACGTACTGCACCGGGAAGCGCAATGGCCCAGAGGCCCTTCCGTCGCTGACGGATATATTTTCAAGGAATTCCAGAAGGGCAGGGCCGTTAAACCAAGGGGTTTGCGCACTCCGCCGCACAACATTGTCGCCTTCGAGCGCGCTTACCGGCACAGCGTACACATTTTTCACGCCGAGTTGGTTCGCAAATTCGCGAAACTCGGCTGCGATACGTTCGAAGACTTCTTGCGAATAGCCGACCAGATCCATCTTGTTAATCGCAACCACGACGTGCTGGACACCGAGCAGGCTGGCGATGAAGGCGTGCCGGCGCGATTGCCGCAGCACTCCCTTGGTGGCGTCGATCAGTACAATGGCCGCGTCGGCCGTTGAGGCGCCCGTAGCCATGTTGCGCGTGTACTGCTCGTGGCCCGGAGTGTCAGCGATAATGAACCTGCGGCGGGAAGTTGCAAAATACCGATAAGCGACATCGATGGTGATCCCTTGCTCGCGTTCTGCGCGCAGGCCATCGGTCAATAGAGAGAAATCGATGGGGCCGGTCGAACGATTGATTTTACTGTTGCGCACCGAAGACAGCTGGTCTTCGAAGATAGCCTGGCTGTCGTAGAGTAATCGCCCGATCAGCGTCGACTTGCCGTCATCGACGCTGCCCGCGGTGGTGAACCGCAGCAAGCTTTCGTTCGGCCTGAACCCCTCGCCGGGTGACGTCGAGGCCACGGCTGGCTCCGCTGGTGCGGTCGCCATCAGAAATAGCCCTCGCGTTTCTTGATCTCCATGGAGCCCTCTTCGTCGTGATCGATGACGCGGTTCTCGCGTTCGGAACGACGGAAAGAAACCATCTCCTCGAGGATTTTGGGCACGGTGTCGGCGTCGGAGACAATTCCACCCGTGCACGGCACGCAGCCGAGAGAGCGCATACGGCACTTAACGATCTGAGACTGCTCGCCCGGAAGCAAGCGCGTGCCATTCTGGAGCAGCACGACCGAATGGCCGCGGACGACGGCTTCGCGTTCCTTCGCGAAATACAGTGGCACGATGGGAATCTTCTCCGCGTGGATGTATAACCAGACATCGGTCTCGGTCCAATTCGATAGGGGGAACACGCGGATGCTTTCGTCCTTGTGATGACGGCCGTTGAACAGGTTCCATAGCTCGGGCCGCTGGTTCTTCGGGTCCCATTGACCAAGAGAGTCGCGGAATGAATAGACGCGTTCTTTGGCGCGCGATTTTTCTTCGTCGCGGCGCGCTCCACCGAAAGCAGCGTCGAATCCGCCTTCTGTCAGGGCGTCTAGTAGCGAGCGCGTCTTGAGCAATCCGCAGCACTTCTGGGTGCCCAACGAATAAGGATTCGCGCCTCCGTCGAGAGCTTTGCGATTGATGTGAACGATCAGCTCTGCGCCGACGTGTTGCGCATACCAGTCACGGAACTGGATCATCTCCGGAAACTTGTAGCCGGTGTCGATATGCAGGAGCGGAAAGGGAAACTTGCCCGGATAGAACGCCTTTTGAGCGAGGCGCAGCATCACCGAGGAATCCTTGCCGATCGAGTACAGCATCACAGGGCGTGCGAATTCGGCAGCAGCTTCCCGCAAGATGAAAATGCTCTCGGCTTCGAGCATCTTGAGGTGATCGATGCTGCCGTCTATTCCTACCGGGGAAAGGTCTTCAGTCATAAAAAAAATGCCGCTCGGATCATCTCCGGCGGCGGGTTTAAGTCCAGTCTTATTCAGAACTTAGTTTATGAACCCGACGCCCCTGCAAGCGCACAAGTATGCATCGTTCTACAACAACAGGCGCCTGGAAGTATCGGATTCATAGACACACACCAAATCTAAACGATTGATCGCGGTCTGTCAATGAGAATACGGATACGGCTTTGGCCGCTTTGGCCGGTGACGGAGGAGGCGATCGTCGCGCGCACACTCGTTATACGAGTGGTGTTCTACAACACGCCAGCACGCGACCGACCGGTCTTAGTCGGCGGCACACGAGCTGATCTGTTCGGTTCCACCCCATTGCTGAAATGTCTTGTCCCCTTGCTCGTTAATCTCCTCGACTGTTCGCGGCTGGCCGTTCCCCGACCCCGAAAACACAAGGTACAGGATCCCTGCTCTTCTGCCTCCCTCACGCGCATTCGACCAAATCCCGAGATTGTCGGCCAGGGCGATCGAGCCTTCGCCGAGGGTACCGATATCGGCGAAGATTGCATAGGAAGACTTGCCGCTTCGCAGGTTGAAGACAACCGCGAAGTCTCCCAGGCGCGCGCCCGATAGCCTGGCCACATCGCGCGGCAGCACGACGTAAGGAATCTTGGAGGAATCGACGTATCGGGCGGGGTCCGCGAAGTTCTTGGTTCTGTCTGAAAGTGCTGTGCAGGAGACGTAGTAACCGGGGAACGGATCGCTTGGACCCTGCACGTAGGGGTTTCCCTCCCCATCCTGAATAACGCCCTGCCAATGTCCTGGCTCTCCAGCGTTTGCTAGGTCATCCAAGCCAGTGTTTTCTGGGTTGTAGGCGTTCGGAGCGCCATCGGCGTCGATGGTCATGCCCGACGCGAAGAAGAAAGCTGGGCTTTCCGGCAATCGCCAAATCGGAACCTTTCGAACAGGCTCGCCGTCACGACTGCTCTCGAAGTCAAGCAGCAGCGACCTGCTCGAGCAGCTTTTCGCAGGGGTAGGGGGCGCCGGCAGTTCCAGCGCGCCCATCTGGCCCGAAGCGACGGCGGCGCTCAGCAAGGGGCCGGATTGCAGCTGCGTCACAAGAAATAGCAAAAGTGCGGTCGCAATCAGCCGCAGCTGGGGCGGGCGAATCATCGAGTATATTCGAACGGGAATCCCACTCAGGAATTCCAGCACTAGATTATACACCGCTCGTCGAGCGTGTCAGCCATGGCCTCGAGCGACGATCTTGATCGGGCATGGGTCTCGGTCAGAATGCGCTATTCTGTTCTCGTGCTTGAGGCAGACCCAACTAGCGACGCTGCTCGCATCGGCTTGTGCGCCGACTGCCTGCATGCGAGGCGCATCGCGTCCGCACGCGGGTCGTTGTTCTATCTTTGCGAGCGCTCGGCCAGTGAACCGAAATTCCCAAGATATCCGCACCTTCCAGTCATGCAGTGCTCAGGTTACACGCCAAAAACACAGAACGCGTGGCGCTCCTTGCATGCTGATCTCGACTCCTGATCTCTGGTCGGGCGACACCACCGGGGTCGATCCCGCCGATTCGAGCCTCTTTGCCGCTCAGCCCTGTAGCTTCGCATTGCAACGCGACTCCTACGTGCATAGAGTCCAACTGGTTCTGCCGAGAACAACGCCGTTGCCGCATCAGAGGCTCTTGCGAATGATACAACCATGACATTCACGCTCCTTGATTGGGCTGCGATTCTCGGCTACCTGCTGATCACGTTTCTGGTGGCTTTGTACTTCCGCCGAAGATCCACCCAGAGCACCAAAGATTATTTTGTTGCCGGATGTCGCGCGCCCTGGTGGCTGGCGGGCACATCCATGGTCGCAACGACGTTTGCCGCCGACACACCGTTAGTCGTGGCGGGTCTCGTGTACACCCAGGGGATTGCGGGGAACTGGCTTTGGTGGGCGTTCCTGCCCTCGGGGATGATGACCGTCTTTTTCTTCGCGCGCCTGTGGCGCCGGTCGGGCCTGATGACAGATGTGCAGTTTGCGGAGATGCGCTACGCTGGCAGGCCCGCCGCGTTTCTCCGAGGTTTCCGCGCGATCTATCTGGGACTGATGATGAACTGCCTGATCCTGGGTTGGGTCACAAAAGCCATGACCAGTATCGTCGCGAAGACCATGGGTCCGATGATGCAGGGTTGGCCGCTGCTGGTTGCGTTCTCAAATTTTCTGAGCAGAACTATGGGTCCGGCGTTTTCCGGCATCGACGGGCAGGCGCTTACGGTGTGCATGTTTTTTCTAATTCCGTTCACTGGCATCTATGTCTCGCTTGGAGGATTGTGGGGAGCGCTGTGGACCGATCTTTTCCAGTTCGTGCTGAAGATGGGGATGGTGATCTTAGTTGCATACTACGCGGTTTCGGCAGCGGGCGGTATGGGTCCGATGATCGCTACGATCGGCTCGATTCGCGCAGCCAATGGAAGCTCCGATCCGCTGGCCTTTCTGCCCGATTTTTCGCGCGGTCTCTCGAGCGAGGCATTGTGGACTCTTCCCGCGATCACGTTCGCGGTCTATCTGGGGATGCAGTGGTGGGCCTTCTGGTATCCGGGAGCCGAACCCGGGGGCGGCGGTTACATCGCGCAGCGCATCTTCAGCGCGCGCGACGAACGCCAAGGGCTGCTCTCGGTGCTTTGGTTCAATATCGCGCATTACGCACTGCGGCCCTGGCCGTGGATTCTTACGGCCCTGGCAGCCACCGTCCTGTATCCGGGACTCCAGCATCCGGAAAACAGCTACATGATGATCGTGGTTGAGCATGTGCCGCACGCCCTGCGCGGCATTGTCTTGGCGGGCTTTCTCGCCGCTTTCATGTCTACACTCTCTACGCAACTGAATTGGGGAACGTCGTACCTGGTGGAGGATTTCTACCGGCGGTTTGTGCGGCGCCAAGCAACCGAACGCCACTATGTCGTCGCCTCGCAGGCCGTGACCCTGATTCTAGTCGTCGCGACAGGTTACGTCTCGGCGCGGCTGGCATCGATCCGTTCTGGTTGGGAAGGTGTGCTTGAGCTTGGCGCCGGGACCGGCGGCGTGTACCTACTGCGCTGGTTCTGGTGGCGAATCAACGCATGGAGCGAGATCTCCGCAATGGCAACGGCCCTTCTAATGGCAGTGGCACTGAGCTGGCGGGAGTTGTGGCAATGGTTGCTCGGTCGGCCGGAACCATGGGTTGGTAACAGCAGCGTAGTATTTGCGAAGACGACACTGACGACGACCGCGGCCACGACGTGCGTTTGGATTTTGGTGACGCTTCTGACAAAACCGGAGCCGGATCGCGTGTTGTTGTCTTTTTACCGCAGGGTTCGCCCGCAGGTGACGGGATGGCGGCCGATTGCGGCACAGGCACCCGAGGTCGATCCGGTACATGACGCCGGGCGCAACTTCCGGCGCTGGGTCCTCGGCTGCGTTATGACCTACAGCGCTCTATTCGGCGTTGGTAAACTATTGCTGCTTCACTGGGGCGTGGGAACCACACTCGTGCTGCTCGCGATACTCTGCGCCTGGCAGTTGTCACGTGAACTCAGCCGTGGTCAGGAATCAAGGCCCACGAGCCTCGACACAGGTGCGGTCGAAACCAACGTGACAGGATAGCTGTGGTTCACGCGCTCTATCGAACATTGCAAGGAAGATTCGGTCGGCGCGCGACGATTTCAGCTACCGAACGCCGATGCGCCGGATCGTTCGGCGTGCCTTCGTGGTGATGGAGAATTTCCCAACTTTGGAAATAGCTCGCGAGCTCGCCAGGTCTCAAGCGATGCTCTGTCGGCGCTTCCCCCGGCTCGGTGATGTGCACGATCGCGAGCAGGTTGCCACCCGGTACCACTCCTCGCTTTGCCGGTTCAAAGAGGCTCCGCTGCAGATAATAGCTGATAACGATGAGGTCCCAAGTCGAACTCTCAATCACGTATTCGCTCTTTTCAAGGTCTGCAGCCCTCGCATCCAGTACGACGCCACGTTCGGAAGCGCGACCGCGCAGGACGTCGATAGAAGTCGGCGCACCGTCGACGGCTGTGACCCGCCAACCATGTTCGGCAAGCCAGAGCGAATTTCGGCCGGTGCCACAGGCAAGATCAAGTGCCGTACCCGGCGCTGTGCGCTCTAGCACTGCAACCAAAAGCGGAGTCGGCGCAACCGCGAAATCCTCCGACGGCCGCTGTCGTGACCTGTATCGCTGCTCCCAATCGCGGATATCCATAATTCCAGGATTGTTGCGAGCTCGCAAAACGATTGCAAGTCACAAAAACAAGTGCCTGTTTTACGGGGCGCAAAAGTGCTATTTTGGCGCTGTCCGGCTACCGATCAAAGAGTCCATGCTACAGTCGACGATGCAAGTCGTTCGGTTCGCGCTGCTGGCGCTTACTTCCGTCTTCTTTCTCGTAGACTCCTTCGCCGTGATCCCAGGGTTGCAGCGAGGTAGGAAGCAGCGCCACGGTAGCACTACCCTCTACAGCGTTTACGTGATAGCTTCTGTCAAGGCCGATTTGCTAGAAAGACGTGCTCAAGTTTTTGGTGTCCTGGCGACCGCCAAGCCTGCACCTGAGACAGAAAGGCGTTAGGATAGGCGCATACTCGGATTAGAGCGAGCGGCGAAGGCGAGTTCGCGTTTCGCGAGGCATCGGTCATAGGTCAGCAGGGAGATCGCTCTCTGCTCTGGTGGTGTCGTTGATCGAGAATCGTTGTTTCCGGCCCGGAGGTGCACTCTAGCCATGAAATTTCATCTTCGCTTATCCGTTTTTCTTCTGACGGCTTCTGCGTGTAATTCTGCTTGTTTACCGCCAAGCGCTTGGAGCGCCGTTAGGCCCGCTGGGTCGGAAAAGCAGGGGAACGTAGAGTCCGCCCAAACTTCCCCTCGATCACGTACTGCCGATGTTACCATTCCGGGGCCTCTTCGCTCGTTCCTGCGCATGGCCGGCATTAGCCAGAAGGTGTCTCGGGAAGAAGTCTTGCCACTGACTGCCCGCAACGTGGTGATGTATGGTTACCAGGATTTGCAGGCTAGGACGGGCAAACCCACCGAATATCTGATCCTATTGAGAAGGTATATCGACCAAGCGAGAGAGTTGCGAGTCCTCGCTGGGCGAGAAGCCGTTATTCGTGTTCCTAGCTGCGGCGACGCCAAGCCGCTTCTGATGATCATTGGCTACAGGCTCCGCCAACCCTGTGGAGCCGACACTTCGGTTGAGACATCGGATCCAGACAGGGCCTTTCTGACAATTGATTCCGGGTTCCCTCTAGCTGATCTTGAGGAAACCCTTCGAGGCGGGAAGCCTTTCACCTATTCCTACTCCTCCTCCCAGGTTCCGGTGCTGTTCACGCCGGGCGATTGGACGGCGGTCGACAAGAACGATAGAAGCAACAAACGCATCCCAAGGGATGATGTAGTAGACGCGCTTCTGCGCGACCCCGCTTTGGCTCGCCTGTATTGGGCACTGGCCCGGATCGATAGCGAGACCGGTAATGCCTTACGGGTGTCCCCGGGATTGCCGAAATTGGTTCCCTTTGCCGCCGTACTCGATTTCTACGGCAATCAGATCTGCATCCGTGCCGGGCGGGTCGTCGTGCCGGGGGGTGCCCCTGCAGAAGCAGGGTGGAAGAGTTTAGTGGGCGTGGGTCCGGAATCGCCAGGAGAGTTCGTCGCCCGGCTACTGGCCAAAGATGAGGGCTGGCTCGCAACGTATTTTGACGCCATCTCTCGCCTCAGCGAGAGTCAGCAGGCATATTTCACCGGACCTCGCCAGTTGCCGCGTTTCTACGAGGCGCTTCGGGGCCAAGATAATTCCCCCAGCCCGGCCAAGCCGGTGTTCCGGCCAGACCCGGGCTTACTGCTTCTGATGACCAGGCTCCAGTTTGACCCGAACGGGCAACCTCACGTCCCTGGCAGCCTGGAAGTGTGGAAGGAGATTCTGTCGGCTCGCCGGAGGAGCGATTCGAAGATTGTCCGGGAGTGGGCCAAGCGTGCGGGGCAGTTGAACAAACCTGAACAACTGCTGGAGGGAATGTTCGCGTTTTCCCGAGTAAGTTCGACAAGCGGCCCGCTGCAAATTTTTCTCATCGTGAGTGAAATAGATCGTGGACGTTCTGCGGAGCAGCGCTTGAGTCCGCAGACGGTCCGCTTGCTAGCCGAAAAACATTCGCGGTTTAGCGACCAGTATCCGATTTTTTCCGAGTTTCATGGATTGACCAACGCCTCGATCGCGCGTTTTCTCAGCGTGGCCGAGTCTCTCGGACACATTCCTGATCGCATCATTCGAGCTAACGCCCTCGGTATTATGCAGGCCAATGTGGGGCTCTGGGAAATCCTGGCCCGGCAAGGGCAAATCTCGAACGCAAGTTTGAATGATTCCTGGCTTAAGGTCATCGATCCGTTTGCTGAAATCGGCTCCGCCGCCCAGCTTTTCGACGCGAGCCGTACCTCGCTCGCCGGACTGCTGCGGCCGGCGTCGGGCAGAACCAACCTGTCGCAGGACGAAATCATAGCTTTACTGGCAGGCCCTAACCAGGCTACCCCGGATGGTCAGCAGATGCGACAAGTGCTGGCGACCAGAATTCGGTCCGTCGTCGATGACCAGCGCCTCGTATCTCTTGACACGATATTGGCTCTCGCCGACGGCCTGAACGACATGGCGCAGGGAGCGCCCGTGAGTGATACGTTGATACTGCTTGCAAAGGATCTTCGGGAGTTTGAGATGCCACGGCCATTCTTCACTCCGACCGAGAGAAGCGAATGGGCCACCGGCCTTTACAATAACAGCCACACTGCGCTCGAGATGCGCACCGATTTGACGAAAATCATCAAATCGCCGGGCTCTCACAACGAGTTAGCGCAGGCTCGCGGGCAACTCACTCCTTTCCTGAGAGATACCCTGGTAGGACTCAATTACGCCTACTACGAGCCGCCGGCGGCTCAGACTCTCCACAATAATCCCCTCTTCGTCCGCTTCCATGATTTCTCCGGAGACATGGCCGTGGGCACTGAACAATCCTGGCAGACACCGAGCTTGTTCGGCCGCGGCTGGGCTGCGAGTGGAGGCGGACATCTGGTCGGTTCACTCGCGGACCTGCCTTATGTATTGGCGAGGGTCGAGCAAGACTTCACCGTTCCCGAGAATGTCCAAGCTCTGATCTGGGATGAATTGGTGCCAGGCCTTCTCATCAACGCCGTCCTGCCGCGCTGGTGGGGAGTGAGCCGGGACGAACTTCACGCCGTCACTCTATACCAGCGCACAGGGGAGGAACTTTTGACGGCTTCGGTGAACGATCAAACACTGCGCAAGAAAGTGATGACGATCCTTTCTGATCGCATGCTTCCTCGAAGAATGGAGGAAGTTGAGGGCGCTCTCCGCTCTGGGGGGGGACAGGAAATCCTCCCGCAGTTGACGCCGGCAGATGTCTTCTACCTGACAGCCGAATTCCGGCAAAGATTCCCAGCAGAGACCGATTCCTGGGGAGCGGCAGGCAGGGAACTCGAAGGCCTTTCTCGCCGTGATCCGGAAAGCGTCAGTTTGGAGCGACTGTCGAAAGATTTTGGCGTGCCTCACCCCATACTCACGCAGAGCTACACGCGCGAATTGCTGAATGTGAAGCCGTTTCCCTCTTTTATGGGTTACCCCAGCCGGTTGTTGGCAGAGTCGTGGGATTCGAATAATTTGTACTGGGCTCGCCTGGCGGACGAACTCGGCTATCCGCCGGAAATGCTGAATCGCCTGGTGCCAGAACTCACCCATCGAATGGTCGAGAAGATATTTGCCACCGATTTCGAAGATTCGCCCGCAGTGCTCCGCGCGATGCGCGAAACGGGTGAAGAGTTCCGCCGGGGCGCGATTGCCTCGCTGCCAAAGACTGGGGCTACTCCCGGACCTTAGGCGATTGTGGTTGAGCGTCTAGAACTCATGAACTGCACGCCATGGGGTGTAGGCATGGCGGGCGGGTGGGACAGGAGCTATGGCAAAACAATACCTTCTGCTTCTATTGCTAGTTACGGGTTTCATCTCCGGCTCTGCCGCCTGGATGGCCGCTCAGGAGAATAAACCGAACTTTCACGTAGTCGTCGACCTGGTGCAGCTAAATGTTGCGGTAACAGACAGCAAGGGAAAGTATGTAACCGGCCTCCGCCCCGGGGACTTTCTGATTACCGAGGATAAGATCCCGCAAAATATCGCCACCTTCGCAGAGGGCAACGAAGCCCCGCGGATCTTGTCCGACATCGCGGCGCAAGAAGGCAAGCCCAAGCCGGTCGACCCTCACTCGGCCCGGCTCGCTGGCAACTCCTACAATGAGGTGCCAACGGCCTCTGCACCCGAGCAATCGCCCGAGACGCTTGAGTCCCTGGTCTCTGGCGCAAATGTCTTCATCCTGTTCGACACGAGCAACTATATGTATCGGGGATTCGCTTTCGCGCAGGATGCCATCGCTGACTTCGTGCGGTCCCTCGACGGACCCGACCGGGTTGCTTTCTATTCCTACAGTCGCGATCTTTTCCGAGCCGCCTCGCTGACCAACGACCGAACGCAAGTCCTGCGCGGGGTGCGTGCGACGACAGCCGGAGATGATGCCGCGCTCTACAACGCGTTGTTGCTGACCCTCAAAGACGCTGGCCAGTACAAGGGCAGAAAAGTAATCGTGGTCTTCTCAAACGGTCCCGATAATGACAGCATGGTGCCACCAGAGGACGTTGGCGAGTTGGCGCAGTCGGAAGGAATACCCATCTACATGATCAGCACCCGACAATCGCAAATGGAACCCGTTTCTACAGCGGTCTTTGGACGGATGAGCGCCGCAACGGGCGGCGAAGCCTATTTTGCCAAGAGCTGGAAAGACGAGCAACGAGCCTTCGCTGCGATCCGGGACGACCTTGCGCACCTCTACTTACTCAACTACTACCCGCAACCCAACCCGAACCGCGGCTGGCGTGCCATCACCGTGAAGCTGGTGGGCGAAAACTTGAAAAAATATCACATCCGGACGCGGAGCGGCTATCGCCCCCTGCCGGCGCGGGTCTCCGCCGAAACGTCCCAAACCCCCTGAGTGAGCCGCGAGGGGGGCCGTGCTGTCGCTGACAGGGGGAGCCGCGGTGTCTCCCCAGTTAGATTTGCCACCCTGACGTTATAAGGTCGAGGGGTTGATTCCCCTAGAATGGTCTATCGTTACGCCAGCAATAGCGGACGGCCTCTACTCGCCCAAGGATCTGTTGCAACCTGCCGTTTGCGCTCTCGCGACAGACCGGCACCCTGCTCGAGACGCTAAAAAATCCTCGCATACTCGCTTCGGCAGCAAACTTTTCGAACGCACCGCTACGGCCAGGTGTATATTATTTGTGAGTCGGAAACCCCAAATCGGCATCAGAACTGGATCCCCCGATCACGCCGCGACGATCTCGGGACGCAAAGCGCAGGAATCCAAACAGATCGGCCGAGCAGAACAAGAGAGTTAGATCCGAGAATGGTCAGAACTGCGAAATGAAGAACAAGGGAAAGAAAAAGCCAACCTATGCGTTTCTGGGCGTGCCCGCAGCCCAAGGGCTCTACAGCCCTCAGCACGAGCATGATGGGTGTGGTGTCGGGTTCGTCGCCAATATCGAGGGTCAGAAGTCTCATGACATCGTGCTGAAGGGTATCCAGGTCCTGATCAACCTGACTCATCGCGGTGCCTGTGGCTGCGACCCGCAAACAGGCGATGGTGCCGGCATCCTGATTCAGATTCCCCATTCTTTCTTCGAGCGAGAGTGTGCCCGCATTGGGTTCACTGTTCCCTCGCCGGGTGAATACGGGGTAGGGATGGTATTTCTACCGGTTGATCCTCAGGAGCGGATCCTGTGCGAGGGGATCCTCGAGAAGATTGCACGCGAGCACGGACTCGGCGTGCTCGGGTGGCGTGACACGCCAATCAACGGGGATACGATCGGGCGCCTGGCTCGCAACACCCAGCCTTACATTGAACAGATTTTCGTCCGGCGTGCGCCGGGAATGGATCAAGACGCGCTCGAGCGCAAGCTCTATGTGGTGCGCAAGCAGACCGAATCTGCCGTAGCGCAATCCGACCTTAAGGAAAAGGACCTCTTCTACGTCCCCTCGCTTTCTTCGCGCACAATAGTCTACAAGGGACTCTTGTTGGCTCCCCAGATTTCTCAATTCTACAAGGAACTCTCGGATCAAGAAGTGATGAGCGCCATCTGCCTGGTCCATCAGCGCTTCTCGACCAACACGTTTCCGAGCTGGCAGTTGGCTCACCCGTATCGATACATCTGTCACAACGGAGAGATCAACACGCTCCGTGGGAACGTTAACTGGATGTACGCGCGGCAGTCGATGCTGGCTTCTGCTTTGTTCGGAGAGGACATCAAGCGGCTGCTGCCGATCATCGCTCCAGGCGGCAGCGACTCAGCCAACCTCGACAACGCGGTGGAATTGCTCACGCTCGCCGGCCGCAGCCTCCCGCACGTGATGTCGATGCTGATCCCCGAGGCATGGGACCACGATGTTGCCATGCCCGAGGACGTCAAGGCGTTCTATGAGTATCACGCATCGCTGATGGAGCCCTGGGACGGGCCGGCTGCGGTCGCCTTTACCGACGGACGCGTCATCGGTGCCAAACTCGATCGCAACGGCTTGCGCCCGGGCCGGTACGTCGTAACCGCAGATGGTCTGGTCGTCATGGCTTCTGAAGCCGGTGTTCTACCCGTGAGGCCCCAAGACGTGCGCCTGAAGGGTCGCCTGGCTCCCGGACGCATGCTCCTGGTTGACACCGAACGGAAACGTTTGATTTCAGACGACGAAGTCAAAAAACAATTGGCGGCCCGGCAGCCTTATGCCCAGTGGGTCCGAGAAAACCAGATCACCCTGGATCATCTGCCGAGTCCCAGCCATGTCCAGCCCACCGACCATGAAACGATCGTGATGCGCCAGCGCGCCTTCGGCTACACGGATGAAGACCTGAAAATCATCCTGGAGCCTGCTGCGCTCAAAGCAGAAGAGCCGGTCGGGTCGATGGGCATCGACACGCCGCTCGCCTGTCTATCGGACAAACCGCAACTGCTGTTTAACTACTTCAAACAGACGTTTGCTCAGGTCACGAACCCTGCCATCGATCCGATCCGCGAGGATCTAGTGATGTCGCTCAATAGTTACATCGGACGGGAGGGAAACATCCTCGAGGAGACTCCAAAGAACTGCCACACGCTGAAACTTCGCCACCCGATCATTTCTAACTGGCGACTTGAAAAGCTGCGCCGTGTCAATTGGGGCGACTTCCTTGCCACCACGTTGCCGACTGTCTTTCGCGTGGACGCGGGCGAACAGGAGCTTGAGAGGGCCGTCGAATCGCTCTGTCGTAGCGCTTCGCTTGCGATAAAATCCGGTTATATCCTGTTGATTCTCTCCGACCGCGGCGTCGATGAAAGGTATGCTCCCATCCCCAGCCTGCTCGCCCTCTCGGCTGTTCACAACCATCTGATCCGGGAGAAAACGCGCAATCAAGTGGCTCTGATCGTCGAGTCCGGTGAACCGCGCGAGATCATGCATTTTGCGCTGCTTCTCGGCTACGGCGCGAGCGCTGTGAACCCATACCTGGCCATCGAAACGCTCGAGGACCTTTACAAAGAGGGCCACTTCCCGTCCGAGTATACGTGGGACAAGGTTTTTAAGAGTTACATGAAGGCCACCGATAAAGGGCTCCTCAAGACATTCTCGAAGATGGGAATCTCCACTTTGCAGAGTTACCAGGGAGCACAGATATTCGAGGCCATTGGGCTCGACCGGTCGCTCATCGAGCGCTATTTTACCGGCACGGCCTCGCGCATCGAGGGTGTGGGTATTGGGGTGCTCGCACGCGAGGCGCTCATCAACCACGGGTTCGCGATGCAGCCGCCCTGTGAGTCTGACACGGAATTGCGGGTCGGCGGCGAATACCAGTTCCGGGTGCGTGGCGAGCGGCACCTTCTGAACCCGCTGACGGTGAGCAAGCTGCAACAGGCGGTGCGACAGTCAAAGTCCGAGACTTTTGGGGAGTTCGCAGGAATTGTCGACCAGCAAAACCGCGAGCTACTCATGCTCCGGGGCATGCTCGATTTCAAAGCGGCTGGGTCACCGATTCCGCTCGACGACGTCGAGCCCGCCTCGGAGATCGTGAAGCGCTTTGCAACCGGCGCGATGTCGTTCGGCTCCATCAGCAAGGAAGCGCACGAGACATTGGCGATTGCCATGAACCGCATCCATGGAAAGTCCAACACGGGCGAGGGCGGCGAGGATGAGGAGCGGTTCACGCCCGACCCGAACGGAGACTTGCGCCGAAGCGCCATCAAGCAGGTGGCTTCGGCTCGCTTCGGCGTCACCACTAACTATCTAGTCAATGCGGACGACCTGCAGATCAAGATCTCACAGGGCGCCAAGCCGGGAGAGGGTGGGCAATTACCAGGTCACAAAGTGGACCACGTCATCGCGCGCGTGCGCCACTCGATTCCCGGAGTCGGCCTGGTTTCGCCGCCTCCCCACCACGATATCTATTCGATAGAGGACCTGGCTCAACTGATCCACGACCTCAAAAACGTCAATCCGCAGGCTCGGATCTCGGTGAAACTCGTCGCGGAAGTGGGGGTAGGAACGGTGGCAGCTGGCGTAGCGAAGGCGCACGCCGACGTGATCCTCATTAGCGGCTACGACGGCGGCACTGGCGCTTCGCCCATCAGTTCCATTCGTCATGCTGGCGTTCCCTGGGAGCTGGGACTTTCTGAGACGCAGCAGGTTCTGGTGCTGAACGACCTGCGCAGCCGGGTGCGAATCCAGGTGGATGGCAAGCTGCAGACCGGGCGGGACGTGGCTATCGCAGCGCTGCTCGGCGCGGAGGAGTTTGGGTTCTCGACGGCGCCTCTGATTTCGATGGGATGCATCATGATGCGTAAATGCCACCTGAACACCTGCCCGGTGGGCGTGGCGACCCAAGATGCAGAGCTCCGCAAGAAGTTCCAAGGTCAGCCCGAGCACGTGATCAATTTCTTTTTCTTCGTCGCCGAAGACTTGCGGAAAATCATGGCGAAGCTTGGATTCCGGACCATGAATGAGATGGTGGGCCGGGTGGATTGTCTGGTCCAGCGCCAGGATATAACCCACTGGAAAGCGAAAGGGATCGACCTGTCCTCGATTCTATACAATCCTCCGATGCCGAGTCATGTCGGGCGCCGCTGTTTGCAGGCCCAGGATCACGGCCTTGAAAACGCTCTTGATTGCAAACTGATTGAGATGACCCAAGAGGCTATTGAGAATCGAACTCCGGTCTCACTCAGTATGCCCATCCGTAACATTCATCGCACCGTCGGCACGATGCTAAGCGGGGAGATCGCCCGGCGGTATGGGTCGGCCGGCCTCCCGGATGACACGATCCGCATTCAGTTTACGGGTTGCGCCGGGCAAAGCTTCGGCGCATTTCTCGCCAAAGGTTTGACGCTCGTCCTCGAGGGAGACGGTAATGACTATGTAGGTAAGGGGCTCTCGGGCGGCAAGATGATTATCTACCACCCACGCGAATCCGAGTTCGTGCCGGAAGAGAACATTTTGATCGGCAACGTTTGCCTCTACGGCGCGACGAGCGGCGAAGCTTACTTCAGCGGCATGGCCGGCGAACGGTTCGCCGTACGCAACTCGGGAGCCACGGCTGTTGTCGAGGGTGTCGGGGATCACGGTTGCGAGTACATGACGAACGGTCTGGTCGTGGTGCTCGGGCGCACAGGGCGAAACTTCGCGGCCGGCATGACCGGCGGCATTGCTTATGTCTTGGATCAGGCTGGCGACTTCGCGGTCCGCTGCAATCAAGTTGAGGTCGACCTCGAGCCAGTCTCGAACCAGAGAGATGCTGACACGCTGTTTCAGTTGATCGCACGCCACAGCGAGTACACCGGCAGCCCGCAGGCGAAGTGGATCATGGACAACTGGGAGACCACGCTACCGAAATTCATAAAAGTATTTCCGCACGAATACAAGCGAGTTCTGGGGATACCACGCGTTTCCGCGGGGCTGCTTGTCGCGCAAGCCGAAAAACAGTCACGCGGGCAGGTGATCGGTGGGTAAGGTTACCGGCTTTAAGGAACATACGCGGGAGGTGCCAACGCGGCGTCCCGTCCAGGAGCGGGTCAACGACTATTTTGAAGTTTATCAGCCGTTCCCGGAGGATAAGGTTCGCACGCAGGCGGCGCGCTGCATGGATTGCGGCATTCCGTTTTGTCACACCGGGTGTCCGGTAAACAATATTATTCCGGATTGGAATGACCTAATCTATCGCGACCAGTGGCAAGAAGCGAGTCGGGTGCTGCATTCCACAAATAATTTCCCAGAATTTACCGGACGTATCTGCCCTGCCCCCTGCGAAGCGGCGTGCGTGCTCGGCATCAATGAGCCGCCGGTCACGATCAAGGTGATCGAAAAGACCATCGTCGAGCGCGCCTGGAGGGAGGGGTGGATCAGACCCGAACCCCCGGAGACGCGTACTGACAAACGGGTCGCGATCGTGGGATCAGGGCCGGCGGGGCTTGCGGCCGCCCAGCAATTGAACCGGGCTGGTCATTCGGTGACGCTTTTTGAGAAGGCCGACCGCATCGGTGGGCTCCTGCGCTACGGTATACCAGACTTCAAGATGGAGAAAGATGTCCTCGACCGGCGACTCGAACAGATGACTGCCGAGGGCGTTAACTTTGAGGCGCGGGCTCATGTTGGGCACAACGTGCCCACCGAAGATCTTCGCAAGGAATTTGATGCCATCTTGCTAACCGGGGGCGCCGAGAGTCCCCGCGATCTGCCAGTACCCGGGCGCGAGCTCAAGGGCATCCATTTCGCCATGGAGTTTCTTCCTCAGCAGAACAAGCGCATCGCTGGAGACGCTGTCCAGGATCAAATCCTGGCCACAGACAAGCGCGTCGTGATTATCGGCGGCGGCGACACCGGGGCAGACTGTTTGGGCACGTGTCACCGGCAAAAGTCGAAGTCTGTCCACCAGTTCGAGATCATGCCCAGGCCACCCGACGAGCGCGACGCTAGCACGCCCTGGCCGATGTGGCCGCTGCAATTACGCACAGAGAGTGCGCACGAAGAAGGCGGTCTACGAGATTGGGCTCTTGAGACGACGCGCTTTTCGGGCGACCAGAACGGCAACCTGACACGACTGCATGGCCTTCGCGTTGGTCCGCCGCCCAATTTTGAACACTTGCCTGGCACGGAGTTAGTCATCGATGTCGATCTCGTCCTTCTCGCCTTAGGTTTTGCCGGTCCGGTGAAGCAGGGCATGGTCGAACAGTTCGGCGTAAAACTCGATGCTCGCGGCAATATCGCCACGGGGAGCAATTACATGACATCTGAGCCCGGCATTTTTGCGGCCGGCGATATGCGCCGGGGACAGTCGCTTGTGGTGTGGGCGATTGCGGAAGGCCGCAGCGCCGCCAAAACGATCGACCAATCCCTGATGGGTGCTACGCGCTTGGGCTAATTTACACTCCTCACTCGTTCCTCGAAGGCGAAACTAATGGCTCGGCTCAAGGGTTAGTTTCTGCACGCGCCAATTCAGCAATTCTCCGACATAGAGCTCATTTTCAGACGGGCACGCCATTTCGTGAATCCACCCAAACCGTTTGAGCTGTTTGCCGGCTTCGCCAAGCACACCGAGAACCTTTCCGTCCAAGCTGAGCTTGTATATACGGCCCGGGTAGGCGTCGGAGCTGTAGAGCACCTGATTTGGCCCAGGCGTGATGCAAATCGCCCAGGGCGCCCCAGGCGCCATCGTACCAGTCAATCCCCCGTAGCTAGTCCCGGCCCCGGACGGGGTGGGCTTGTTTCCGATTGCCGGCCGAGCGTTTGGATCGACGGGCACGTCGATCGTGATCTGGCGGAGCATCTTGCCATTGCCGTCGAACACCTGGATACGCCGGTTGCCGCGGTCCGCGACATAGACGTTTCCCTGCGCATCGGTCGCGATGCTATGCGGTGTGTTGAACTGCCCGGGCTGGTCTCCGGGTTCACCCCAGGACATGAGCCAGTTTCCGTCCTTGTCGACCTTCGCGATGCGCGAATTGATATAGCCGTCGCTGATGTAGGTGTCGCCGGCCGAATCCCAGGCCACGTCCGTCACCTGTCTGAACATCCCGTCCACGGGAGGCAGCGGCGGCTTCGGATGTTTCAGGGGTCCGGTTCCCTCGTCGGAGGCTTCCTGCTTGCGTCCGAACACCATCACCACCCGTCCTTGCGGGTTGAATTTTATGATCATGTCCGAGCCCTTGTCGGTGACCCAAATGTTGTCATCCTTGTCGACCTTCACAGTGTGCGCAAACGACCAGGCGTAGAGGTTGTGGCCGATTTCGCGAATAAACTTGCCGTCGGCGGCAAACTCCAACAGTTGTGCGGCGGCCGCCGCATAGGCAGGACCGGTCGTGCTACCGCGCGAGAAAACAAAGACGTGGCCCTTAGAATTGACCGCCACGCCCGAGACCTCGCCGAGGTATAAGTTGTCCGGAAGTTTTAGAAAATCCGGCGCGGACTGAAATCGGATCTCGGGGACGTGCGTTTGTTGCGCGAAGAGAGAACCGGTCAGGAAAAAAAACAAAACAAACATGAAGCGCTTCATGGCAACCTCCGATGTGGCTAATTTGCTTCCGAACTGCACGCGGTCCGTGCGAGCGATGCCTATCTTCTATACCATGAAGCGATGATTTTCTGATCGTGAATTTGATTTTCGAAATCTTTGGCCGCATCGAACAGGAGAGTCGCTCCACAGTCGTTCACACTGGTGCGTCGGGAGCTCGTCCCGCCTTGATGAAATCAGGTGTATATTACCATTCACGGAGAATCAGAATGATGGGCATCCCGGACCATCGTCACGGGTGGTCTTTTTTTCGCTCCCGGCCCTCCAGAAAGGAGATTCCCCATGGCACGGATTCCGTTAAAAGTGAACGGCAAGTCCCGCGTTGTCGACACGGATCCCAGCACTCCGCTGCTTTACGTTTTGCGCAACGACCTGGGACTCAATGGGCCTAGGTTTGGCTGCGGTCTTTCGCAGTGCGGTGCGTGCACCGTGATCATGGACGAGAAAACGGCCCGATCCTGTAGCGTCCCTGTTAGCGCTGCGCGAAATCGAAACATTACAACTCTGGAAGGGCTGGGGAGCGTTGCCCACCCTCACTTTATCCAAAAGGCGTTCATCAAAGAGCAGGCGGCGCAGTGCGGATTCTGCATGAACGGCATGATCATGTCCGCCAAGGTTCTACTCGACGGGAATCCCAACCCTACGGATGCGGACATCCGGCAGGCTCTCGACGGCAACCTATGTCGCTGCGGCAGCCATCTGCGTGTCATCCGCGCAGTGAAGCGGGCCGCAAGCGAGAGAACCTGAACTAGGAGGATCGAAGATGGAAATCAAGCCGATCTCCCGCAGGCAGTTTGTCCAAGGTACCGGAGCCCTCATGGTAAGTTTCAACTTCTACGGGCCGGCTCGGCTCCTGGCTCAGTCTGAGTCTCTATCGACAGCCGCGCCGGAGGCCACGTCGCTTGATTCCTGGCTCGCGGTCGCTCAGGACGGCAGTGTCACGGTCTTTACCAGCAAGGTCGAACTGGGCACCGGAGTTGAGACCGCTCTCGCGCAGATCGTTGCCGAAGAGCTCGATGTGCCCTTTAGTCGGATCAAGATGGATGCAGGCGATACGGCGAGAACGATTGACCAGTCTGTTACCGCCGCCAGCAGGACTATCGAAAGGGGCGGGCCGCAACTGCGACAAGCCGCTGCCGCGGGCAGGCAGGAACTCCTCAGACTTGCCTCGAAGAGCCTTGGAGTGCCTGTCGAGAAACTCACGGTCAGCGATGGCGTCGTGAGCTTCGTCGACAACCCGGCGAAAGCAACCACCTACGGGAGGCTTATCGGAGGCAGACGCTTTAATCTGAGAATAACGGCTACCGGGAAAGGCTGGGACATGCAGGTGGCGCCAGAGGTGCCGGCCAAGGACCCCAAGGACTATAAGATTGTGGGCACTTCTGTGCCTCGCGTTGATCTTCCACCAAAGTTCACCGGAGAGTTCACCTACACACCGGACGTTC
>Ga0209526_10000353_pt1 | contig 28908 bp, 28 predicted proteins | sample JacPinW_OM2H0_M1_FD_188566 | JGI IMG/M metagenome (GOLD analysis project Ga0209526, IMG submission 188566) | Forest soil microbial communities from Algoma, Ontario, Canada - Jack Pine, Ontario site 1_JW_OM2H0_M1 (SPAdes) (version 2) | ecosystem: Environmental > Terrestrial > Soil > Boreal... | reverse complement strand
GGCGTCGATCGATCGGAGCGCGCGGCTGAGATGCGCCTCGAAGGCGTGCTGGCGGATCAACGGCAACGCGTTGGCGGCCACGCGCGCCGGATCGCCGGATATGATCTCGAGATTGGGCAGCTCGTAGTCGGGAGCGAGTTGGTGCGACGTCAGCACGATCGGCAGGTTGCGGAAGCGCGAGTCTTCGGAGAGCACGGTGAGGAAGGCATCCATCACCCGCGCGGTAAAGCCTTCGCCGAGCACGATGCCGTCGATGTCGCGGTTGCTGAGGTGCTTTGCCGCCGCCTCGATGCTCAGCGCTCCGACAACGCCCATTCGTTCGCCGAGCGTCACCGAAAGCGCGGGGTAGGCGGCGCCGCGGCCGATCAGGAGCACGGTCGCATCGCGCGCGGGATCGCTGTCAGCAAGCGCAATTCGATCGGGGCGATCCTCGTCTTGCCGGCGCATCACGGTCGCGTGCAGCGTCCTCACCCGAAGGGCTGCGTTGAGGCGCGCCGTCAGACGACCGAAATTGCCGTCAGTTTGCGAAAACGGAATGGCGTTTTCCGGCAACCGAACTTCTGGATCGACGGCGACCAGCGGCAAATAAGGCTTTCGGGCAGCGAGCTGTTTTGCCAGCGCGGCCAAATGCGGTCCGACCGCACCCGACGCAGCGGCGACGACGGCAGCCGGCTGCACTTTCTCGATCGCGCGCGAAGCGTCGGCCCAACAGGCGTCGACCACGGGAAACAGCCCAGCCTCGTCCAGTGCAGTCGCAAATGCCGGCCGCGGCGCATTCGATACAACGACGATCGGGCCTTGCTGGGACATCTGACAACTCGGGATACAACGCGCAGATCAAGAGCCGCGATCCTAGTTCGCGGGGCTTAATGCAGTGTCAACGCGATCGGCAAGCGTTCCTTAAGGCGCGTTGGTGCGATCCCGAAACGCTTCCACCATCAGCGGGTTAAGCCCCAACTCAGCCAGCGCCTCGCGGGCCCGGGCATTGTCGGAGGCGCGTCCGGCAAGGCGATGACCGCTCAGGCGGTCAGGCAATGCGGTCAGCAGCGCGCCTTGTCCCAACCGCCGGCCCCATTCCTGCAAATCCTGCGACAGGAACCGATAGCCGCCGACGGCGATGACGCCCGAGGGCGGCGCGGTGATGCAGATCGCGCCGGTGGCGCGGTCAAGCCGCGCGGCGTAATCGGTATCGACGTAATCGCGCGGCGGCTGCGCCATCAGGGAATCGCCTTTCGGCGGTGGCGGCGCGTAAGCCGACACCGCAACCATCGGTCCGCGCAAGCCCAACGTTCCCCTTGGCGTGAGCAGGATCTCGCCCGCAATCGACGAACCCGGCAATTCGCGCCGCGCACCATGCGGTCCCGGCATGATCGGCGCTGCCGCACCATCGTCCGCCCGCCGCGCACCGAACAGGCCGGCTTCGCCGAACAGATAGACATCAGTCAGCGACGCCTGCTGCGCAGGCCAGGCCGCGCTCGATGCGACTTGCTCGGGCGCGCGCCACAGACCGACGACATTGCGCAGGCTCGGGAGCCGCGCCGCGAGATTGAGTTCGCCGAGCCGCAGCGCCAGTTGCGCCGGCGCAATCAGCGTGTCGCAACGGTGCTCGTCGATCTGCTGCTCGAGCACGTCGCCTTCGAAGGGATGATGCAGCGCCAGCGTGCCGCCCGAGAGCAGCCAGACCACCAGCGATGAGGCAAGCCCCGCAAACGACGTCGGCGCGAACGCCGACATCACGGTTGCGCCTTGCGGTATATCGCTCTCCAGCGACAGCGCGAGACCGCCGGCGATCAGGCTGAGATGGGCGCGCGGCACCGGACGAAAGCCTTCCGCGGTGACGTCGAACGAAACCAGCGCCGCCTTGCGGCCGTCATGGATCACCGAGCGCGTCGTCGACGTCGGATTGGCGATCGCCCGGTCGAGCGAGGCCATGCCATCAGGCAAATCGTCGCCGAAGCCGCAGACATGGCGGATCGAAAACGCTTCCGCGGCGGCGTTCATGGCAAGTTCGGCGTAACCGACCCCGTCGACCTGGCTCGATGTCACGATGGCGCGGGCCGCGGTGCGATTGAGCGCAGCGACGAGCTCGGTCTGGCGCCACAATAGCGGCAGCACCGCAACCACAAGGCCGGCGCGATAGGCTGCCAAAACGGTCAGCGCGAACTCGACCGTATGCGGCAATTGCACCGCGACGATGGAATTGGCCGGCAGGCCGGATTCGACGAAATGGGCCGCGATGGCCGAAATGGCGCGATCGGCCTCCCGGTAGGTCAGGCGCTTCGGCGCCTGGGAGGTGATGCGCTGCTTGTTGAGGGGGTCGAGCAGCGCCAGCGCGTCCGGCTTTCGCGCCAGAATCCGTTGAAACAATGCGTCGAGCGTTGGCGAGGCGTTGGGCGGGGTCATTGCTTCGATCGGGCGTCCGGCTTTTGCCACCAGGTCTCCGGCAGATACCCGGTCAACGCGGTGGCATCAGGCCGTTCTACCCGATTCCAGCGCGCGATCCATTGCTCGCCAACGTTAAACAACGGGATAGCGTAGAAGCCGGACATCAGGGTTCGGTCGAGCGCGCGAACCGCCGATACGAACGAAGTACGTTCGCGCGCCTCCAGCATGGCAGCGATCAGGGCGTCGATGGCGGGGTCCTTGGCGCCCATATAGTTGCGCGTGCCCTGGAGGTCGGCGGCCTCGCTGCCCCAGTAGAATGACTGTTCGTTGCCCGGCGACAGCGACTGGTCCCAGCGGGCAGGGATCATGTCGAAGTCAAAGGCAAGCTTGCGCTGATCGAATTGAACGGGATCGACCACACGGACCGATGCCTCGATGCCGGCGCGCTTCAGATCGCGCTGGTAGGCGAGCGCCATCCGCTCGTGATCGCGCTGCGTCACCAGGATCTCGAAGGAAAGCGGCGCTTTGGTCGCGCGTTGCCGAAGCACCGTGCCGTCGAGATCGTAGCCGGCCTGCGACAGCAAGGCGAGCGCGCTGCGCAGTGTTGCGCGATCGCGCCCGGAGCCGTCGCTGACAGGAAGGCGGAAGCTGCCGTCAAGGATATCGAGCTCGATATGCGAGGCGAACGGCTTGAGCAGCTCGCGTTCGCGATCATCGGCTGGACGGCCATAGGCCGACAATTCGGATCCGGCAAAATAGCTCGGGCTTCGCGTATAGAGCCCGAAGAAGTAGTTGCGGTTGATCCATTCGAAATCGAACAACAGCGTCAGCGCCTGACGCACCCTGATGTCGGAAAACGCCGGCCGCCGGGTATTGAACACGAAAAATTCCGATGGCTGCGGCATGCCGGTCTTGATGGCGTCGCGGATCACCTCGCCGCTGCGGGCAGCCGGAAAGTCATATCCCTCGTGCCAGCGCAAGGGCTCGGTTTCGACGCGGAAGTCATATAGGTCGCGCTTGAACGCTTCGAACTGGCCGTTCGCCTCGCGATAGAAATCGAGCCTGACCTCGTCGAAATTCCACAGGCCGCGATTGACCGGCAAATCGCGGCCCCAATAATCGGGATTGCGGGTCAACGTCACGCTGGCGCCGGGCTTGACCGCACTGACACGGTACGGACCGGAACCGACCGGTCCGGTCATCGTGGTCTCCTCGAAGGTTGCGACATCGGTGGCATGCCGGGGTAATACCGGCATCAGGCCGAGGATCAGCGGCAATTCGCGGTCATTGGCGGCTGAGAGATCAAAGCGGACCGTGAGCGGATCAAGCGCGTCGGCCTTTGTCACCTTGGCGTAATATTGCCGATGGTTGGGACGACCGTGGTCGCGCAGCAACGCCCAGGAAAAAAGCACATCCTCGGCCTTAACCGGCTGGCCGTCGGAGAAACGCGCTTTGGGATCGAGACGGAAAGTAACGTAGCTCCTGGCGTCGTCGGTCTCGATGCTCTTGGCGAGCAGCCCATAGAGCGTGAAAGGCTCGTCATAGCCGCGCGCCATCAGGCTTTCGACGACGAAACCCCTGATTTGCTGGATCGCGAGGCCTTTGACGATCAGGGGATTGAGGCTGTCGAAGGTACCGGAGAGCCCCCACACCAGCCGGCCGCCCTTCGGCGCATCGGGATTGGCGTAGGGCATGTGGATAAGATCGGCCGGCAAGGCCGGGGCGCCATGCATCGCAATCGCATAGCTTTCCGCAGCCGACAGCTTGGCCGCGCCGATCGGAAGCGCGAGGCCGAGCGAAAGCACAAGGCCCGTCAGCGCGCGAACGGCCATGCGCCTAAAAGCTAACCTCGGAACGCACGGATTTGATTCGAAACGGCTCACATACGCGTTCTAGCATAGGCCCCTGCATCGGGCGGATCGCCTGTCTCAAAGATGCTTGTCGGCATTGATCTTTTCGTTTGCCGCTGTATGAAAGCGGGCGATCGATCCAGATCCAGGACCTGTCACGTATCCGCCTCAATTGACTAGGAGACAGCCGCGCGAAGCGGCCAGATGTTGGCGCCTGCAACGGTTTCGGGTGCTCCCGTTCAGAAAGGGTTTTCCGCAATGAATTTCCGTATCTTGGCCGCGTTGGTCCGTCCGCGCGGGCGGCTTGTCGCCCTGTTGGCGGCGACCGCGCTGGCGGTTCCTTTTGCGCTGGAGGCCCAGGGGCAGGCACAAGCCCAGGCTCCGGCACCTGCGCCCGGGGCGCCGGCGCCGAAGGCCAAGGCCAAGGCAGCCCCCAAGGCCACTCCGGCGGCGCCGGCCGCGCAGCAGGCACCCCCGCCGGCGGCGGCACAGGCCCAGCAGCAGGCGGCACCTCCCGCGAACGGCCAGCCGGCGCAGGACCAGATGCCCCAGCTGATTTATGCGCCGTGGACCAAATTTTGCCTGAAGGGCCAGGATGCCAACGCCAAGCAGATCTGCTTCACCGGCAAGGATGGGCGCATCGAGTCGGGCCAGCCGGTGATCGCGGCTGTTATCATCGAGCCGGAAGGCGAGCCCAAGAAGATCCTGCGCGTCACGCTGCCGCTCGGCATGCAGCTCGTGCATGGAACCCGCGTCATCGTCGACAACAACGCGCCGGCGCAGTCGCCTTACGTGATCTGCTTCGCCAATGGCTGCATGTCGGATTACGAAGTGACCCCGGAAATGCTCACCAGCCTGAAGAAGGGGCAGAATCTGGTGGTGCAGGCGATCAACGCCAACGGCGCGCCGCTGACCTTGCCGCTGCCCCTGCAGGAGACCGGCGGCAGCGGTTTTGCCAAGGCCTATGACGGGCCGCCGACCGATCCGAAGGTGTTCGAGGAAAACCAGAAGAAGCTGCAGGAAGAGCTGCAGAAACGTGCCGAGGAAGCACGCAAGAAGCTCGAGGCCACGCAGGGCGCGGGCGGCGGAGCTCCGGCGGCCAAGCAATAGCGGCCGTTCGATCCCAGACGAAAAAGGCGCCCGACCGGGCGCCTTTTTATTTGCTTCATTTCCAAGGGGCTCGAACCCGCCTCAGTTCAGTGAGGGATTGCGCGGGCGATAGCTGCCCGACTTGTCCTTCACGAAGATTTCGGCGACCTGGGAATGGCGGATCGGCTCGCCGGAATCATCGGGCAAAAGGTTTTGCTCGGACACATAGGCGACGTATTCCGATTCCGAATTTTCGGCGAGCAAATGGTAGAACGGCTGATCCTTGTGCGGTCGCACATCCTCGGGGATCGACAGCCACCATTCCTCGGTATTGTTGAATTCCGGATCGATATCGAAGATCACGCCCCGGAATGAAAACACCCGGTGACGCACGATCTGCCCGATCTGGAATTTGGCGGTTCTCGCTTTGATCATGCCTTGTCGAATAGACCATGATTGCGGCCGTTGCTAGGGGTCAAGGGTGAATTCCCCTCCATGACAGCCACGCGCGCGGAACCTTAAGCCTGCAAATGCGCGTGAAAAGACAGCCCCTTATGACCGATATCCTCAACCTTGCCCTGCCGTATTTCGGCCTGTAGCGCTTTCACGCGAAAGCCGCGGGGCGGGAACCGGTTCGCGTCAAGAAAACGCGTCAAAAAATAGACCCGCGAGAGGACCGCCACGACGGCGCCAGCCCCTCGCGCATGGCAAGCCGCCTGATCGGGCCGACCGAGCCCAGCAAATGCAAGCCTGCGGCGCGCAGTGGTTGCAGCGGCAGGAAATCGTTCAAGAGCGATCGGTTCGCCCAGTCGATCGCGAAGCTGCGGCTGATTACATCGCCACGCCGCGCCGAATCGTAGGCTTTGAGCGCTTGCGGCGCGCCGGGGTCTTCGCCTGAGGCCAACGCCTCGCGCACGATCGCGGCAATGTCAGCGGCGTCGCGCAATCCCAGATTCAATCCCTGCGCGCCAATCGGGGGGATCACATGCGCGGCCTCGCCGACCAGGGCCGTGCGTCGCTGCGCGAATTGCGCGGGACGCTCGATCGCAAGCGGAAACAGATGACGGCCGTCTTCGACACGGACGCGCCCGAAAATGGAATGCGATTGCTTCTCGGCGGCCTCGGATAGCTCGTCGTCGTTCCACAGAAACAGCCGCTCGGCTTCCTTCGGTTGCGCAACCCACACAACGCTGCAGCGATCGCCGGGCAGGGGCACGAAGACGCAAGGGCCATGCGGCGTGTGGAACTCGGTCGAGACGTCGCGGTGCGGGCGTGAGAGGCTGATGTTGAAGGTGACCGCCGACTGATTGAGTTCGCGGCGGCGCACCACGATGCCGGCGGCCTCGCGGCAGAGCGATTGCCGTCCGTCGGCGCCGATCACAAGCCGCGCCGACAAGGTTTTTCCACCGCCGGTATGAACGGTGACGACACTATCTTCGGGCAGGATCGTATCGGCTTCATCATCGAACCGGATCAGATCAGCCAATTCCGACGCGCGCTGTTCGAGCGCTGCGATCAACGTGCTGTTCTCGATGTTGTAGCCGAAGGCATCGAGGCCGATCTCGTCGCAGGAAAACTTGACCTCCGGCGCGCGGATCAAGCGGCCGGTGTCGTCGACCAGCCGCATGGTCCTGAGCGCCGCCGCCTTGACCTCGCAATGCGGCCAGACCGCCAATTCCTGCAGGAAGTCGATGGAGCCGCCCAAAAGCGCGGTGGTGCGATTGTCCGCGTAAGGAACGCGGCGGGCGATCAGCGCCGTGTGGGCGCCGGCTTGCGCCAGCGCAATGGCGGCTGAAAGACCTGCCGGGCCGCCGCCGACCACGACGACATCGAACGTCACGGATACCTCGTTCATCCCGCCACATTTGACATTGTCGGCGGCATTTTCAAGCCACCCAAGCCTTCAAATCATCAGGCGAATCTGCGCGGCGGAACGCCGCAAGCGCCAATATGCAAATCGCGGCGATTCCTGATAGCACTGCGCACCCATGGATCAGCATATGGATCAGGATTCCTCGCAAACTTCGCCGGCCATCCGCGCCGCCGCATTTTCCGTGCACGTGTTCACGGCGCTGGGCGCAGGTCTTGCCCTGATCGCCATGCTCGAGGCGGTGCGCGAGCATTGGGCGGCGATGTTCGCCTGGCTCGGCGTTGCGCTCGTGATCGATGCGATCGATGGTCCGGTCGCGCGGCGGCTCGACGTCGTTCATGTGCAGCCGAACTGGTCGGGCGAGGTGCTCGACCTCGTCGTCGATTTCGTCACTTACGTCTTCGTGCCGGCCTATGCCATCACCGCCAGCGGCTTGCTGCTGCCCTTGGCGGCGCCGCTGCTCGGAATCGGCATCGTCGTGTCAGGCGCGCTCTATTTCGCCGACCGCCGGATGAAAACCGCGGATAATCATTTTCGCGGCTTTCCCGGCTTGTGGAATATCGCCGCGTTCTACCTGTTTCTGCTGCATCCGGCGCCGGCGCTGGGAAGCCTCGGCGTCCTCATCCTGATCGCGCTGACATTTGCGCCGTTTCATTTCGTTCATCCGGTCCGCGTGATACGCCTGCGCTGGCTCACCTTGACGCTGGTCTGTCTCGGAGGAGTGCTGGCGATCTACACGCTGGTGAAGGATTTCGACGTCGGCCTGCCCGTCACCATCGCGCAGTGCGCGATCGGCCTTTATGTCGTCGGCAGCGACGCCGCGATCGGGCTCGTGAGGTCGCTCAAGGCATGATTGATCTATTGACGAGCCCGGAGGCATGGGCGGGGCTATTGACCCTGACCGCGCTGGAGATCGTGCTCGGTATCGACAACGTCATATTCATTTCGGTCATTGTCTCGCGCATCCCGGAGCCGCAGGCCAAACGCGCCCGGCAGATCGGGCTGGCGCTCGCGCTGGTGTTTCGCATCCTGCTGCTGAGTTTGTTGGTATGGCTGATCGGCCTGACCCAGGCGGTACTGACCGTGAGGGGAATGGCGTTCTCCTGGCGCGACATCATCCTGATCGGTGGCGGGCTGTTTCTGATCGCGAAGACAACCCACGAAATTCACGGCGAGGTAGAGGCGCGCGAGGAAGAAAGCGATCGCGCCTCGCCCGCCAGCGCCTTCTTCTGGGTGATCCTGCAGATTATCGTCATCGACATGGTGTTTTCGCTCGACTCCATCATCACCGCGATCGGCATGGCGCAGGATCTTGCGATCATGATCGCGGCCGTGACGATCGCCTGCCTCATCATGTATCTGTCGTCGGGCCCGGTCGCGAGATTTGTCGCGGAACATCCGACCACAAAAATGCTGGCGCTGGCGTTTCTGGTGCTGATCGGCGTGGCGCTGGTCGCCGACGGATTCCAATTCCACATCCCGCGCGGCTACATCTATTTTGCCATCGCGTTCTCGGTGGCGGTCGAGTTCTTCAACGTGCTCGCCAGACGCAACCGGAAAAAGGTTAAGAGCTAGGTTTGCGCGGTCTGCCGAGTTGACAAGCTGGCCCCAAATCGCGTTCGCTTTGGCCCACGGCGAATGCCGAGGGAGAGACCAGATGACCAAGGCCGTGCGCGTGCACAAGGTGGGAGGTCCGGAAGCCCTGGTTTACGAGGCGATCGATCTGCCGGCGCCGGGGCCGGGCGAGATTCGAATCCGCCAGCACGCCGTCGGCCTTAATTTCATCGACGTCTATTACCGCACCGGTCTGTACAAGGCCCCGGGGCTGCCCTTCATCGCCGGCAATGAGGCCGCCGGCGAGGTCGTCGCGGTCGGGCCCGGCGTGACCAATTTCCACCCCGGCGATCGCGTCGCCTATTACCACAATCTCGGCGCCTATGCCGGCGAGCGCAACATCCCCTGGGAGAAGCTCGTCAAGTTGCCCGACCACATCACCTATGAGCAGGGCGCGGTGCTGATGCTGAAGGGGCTGACGGTCTGGTACCTCCTGCACAAGACCTTCAAGGTCGAGCCGCACCACCGGGTGCTGGTTCATGCCGCGGCCGGCGGCATCGGGCTACTCGCCTGCCAATGGGCGAGGGCGCTTGGCGCCCATGTCATCGGCACGGTCGGCTCGAAGACAAAGGCCGAGCTCGCGCTCGCCAATGGCTGCGATCACGTCATCCTCTACAATGAGGAAGATTTTGTCGCGCGCGTCAAACAGATAAGCCGTAACGAACTCTGCGACGTCGTCTATGACGGCGTCGGCAAGTCGACCTTTCCGGGCTCGCTGTCCTGCCTCAAGCCGCGCGGCATGTTTGTCAGCTTCGGCAACGCCTCGGGCCCGGTGCCGCCGTTTGCGATTTCCGAGCTCAACAATCACGGTTCGCTGTTTGCGACCCGGCCAAAACTCAACGACTATATCGGCAAGCGCTCCGAATTGCTGGAGGGCGCCGATACGCTGTTTGCCGCCGTCATCAACGGCAAGCTGCACGTGCCGATCAACCATGCCTATGCGCTGAAGGACGCGGCCAAGGCCCATATCGACCTGGAAAGCCGCAACACCACTGGCGCGTCGATCCTCAAGCCGTAACTCCTCTGGGCACTTGGTGCTTAAAAATACTGGCGCTTACAGATATTTGACGATCCGCAAGCCATTCACCTCATGCTTGTAGCGCGGCGAGACCGGCTTGATGTTGTCCCATTGAATGGCGAGGCCTGAGCTGGAGGCTTCGTCGAAGATCTCCAGCACGGGCTTGAACGCTTCCAATAGTCGCTGCTTGAGATCGGCGGCAATTTCGGCGTCCGATCTGGTGGTCACGAGCTGAACGACAGGATTGCCTTCCTCGGCATCGCTCACATTGGGACTCCATGTTGGCATGGCACACCCGCACCATATCACGGCGTGCCATTTGTTTGAACCATGGCCCCATTCGGCGATCATCTCCCGAAAGGTCAGGCAACCCGCCGCGCGGCGCCCGCCTTGGTCAGGATCACGTCAAGACAATCGATCATCTGCGCGATCTCCTCCCGCGTGACGTTGAGCGCCGGCATGAAGCGCAGCGCGTCCGGTTGCGGCGAGTTGAGCAGCACGCCGGCCTCGAGTGCCTGGGCTACGATCGCAGCGCCGATCGGCAATTTCAGATCGAGCGCCAGCAATAATCCGCGGCCCCTGACATCGCCGAGACCATGCCGCGCGGACAGCTTTTGCAGCTCGCTCTCGAGATAAAGGCCGGCATCGACGACCGATTTCAGGAATTCGCCCTCGCTCACCTGTTCGAGCACCGCGAGCCCTGCCGCGCACATCAAGGGATTGCCGTTGAAGGTGCCGCCCTGGTCGCCATGCTCGAAACAGGAAGCCTTTTCCGTGGCGAGCAGTGCTGCGAGCGGCACGCCGCCGCCGATCCCTTTGCCGAGTGTCATGATGTCGGGCGTAATTCCGGCATGCTCGTAGTGGAACAGCTTTCCGGTGCGGCCCATGCCCGTCTGAATCTCGTCGAAGATCAGCAAGAGACCGTGCGCCTCGGTCAGTGCCCGCAATTCTTGCAAGAACTGATCGGTCGCCGGCCACACGCCGGCCTCGCCCTGGATCGGCTCCAGCATCACCGCAATCGTCTTGTCCGAGATCAGCCGCCTGACGGAGGCGAGATCGTTCAGCTTTGCCTTTGGAAAGCCCGGCACCTTCGGTTCGAACAACGGCTCGAACGCTTTCTTGCCGGACGCCGACATGGTCGCAAGCGTGCGGCCGTGAAAACCGCCGTCGAAGGTGATGATCTCGTGCGCGCCACCTCTGTGCAGCGCGCCGTATTTGCGCGCCAGTTTGATCGCGCCCTCGTTGGCTTCGGCGCCGGAATTGGCAAAGAACACCTGATCGAAGCAGGAACGGTCGACCAGCGCCTTTGCGAGCTTCAGGCTGACCGCGTTGTAGTAGGCGGGGCTTGGCGTCAGCAGCAGTTTTGCCTGCGCGGCGAGGGCTTCCGCAACCACGGGCGGCGAATGGCCGAGGCAATTCACCGCCCAGCCCTGGATGAAATCGAGATAGCGTTTTCCCGTGTCGTCCCACAAATAAGAACCTTCGCCTTTCACGAAGACGGTGGGCGGGCGCGCGGTGATCTCCATCAGCGTGTCGAACGGATGGGTCGCAATGGTCATGTCGAACTCCTCAAGACGTTGGGATGAAGGGTGGCCGAAACGCAAGAAGGCCGCACTTTTGAGGGCGCGGCCTTCTCGAAAACTTGGCTGATCTATCTATTCAGCGTTGTCGTCGGACATGGCGCGACCCATCATCGTCACGGGAGTGACGACGGCAGGCGGCGCGGCGGTTGGTCCGGTTCAGGAACATAGCGCAGGCCCATACAGCCGAATGGCGGGGGATGTCAAGGCAATGCTTAAGTCGGTGGTCGCCAACCCAACCGGACCAACTAGTTGGACGACGGCTCGTACCATACGGTCACAACGATGCAAGGATAGGTCCCGTCACTCGGCTTCTCAGCTATCGCGGTGACCACTGTTTCCATTTTGATGATGGTCGCCGAGCCAAGACCTTCCAGCCAGGCATTAATCTGTTGTTCGATCACGCCCGCCGTCGCGTCCATAAAGATTTTGACCTTCAGCGGCTTTGGCATTTTGCTGCTCACTCGCTCTTATGGGGCTGGCCTGGCGGTTGCGGCCTCAAACGAATTGGGACAGCTCAAAATCCCGCGACGCTGCCGTGCAGGTCGTATTCATCCGCACGCTCGATTTTCGCGGTGACGATCTCGCCGACCTTGAGCGGACGGCGGCTTGAGAGATAAACCGCGCCGTCGATCTCGGGCGCGTCCGCTTTCGAGCGTCCCTTGGCAACCGTCGGGCCGACCTCGTCGATGATTACCTGCTGCCGTGAGCCGACCTTGCGCTTCAGCCGTCGCGCGGAAATCTTCTGCTGCCGCGCCATCAGCGCGCTGTAGCGCTCCCGCTTGACGTCATCAGGCACGGCATGGCCGAGCGCGTTCGACACTGCGCCCTTAACCGGCTCATATTTGAAGCAGCCGACGCGGTCGATCTCGGCCTCTTCCAGCCAGTCCAGCAGATAAGCGAAATCGGAATCGGTCTCGCCGGGAAAGCCGACGATGAAGGTCGAACGCAAGCTAAGGTCAGGGCATTGCTCGCGCCAGGCTCTGATGCGCGCCAGCGTCTTTTCCTGCGCGGCCGGTCGCTTCATCGCTTTGAGGATTTCAGGGCTTGCATGCTGGAAGGGGATATCGAGGTAAGGCAAAACCTTGCCGTCAGTCATCAGGCCAATGACGTCATCGACATGCGGGTAGGGGTAGACATATTGCAGCCGCACCCAGGCGCCGAGCTCGCCAAGCTCGCGTGCCAGATCAAAGAATTTCGCGCGGACCTCGCGATCCTTCCACGGACTTTCCGCGTACTTCAGGTCGACGCCATAGGCGGAAGTGTCCTGCGAGATCACCAGCAGTTCCTTGACGCCGGCGTCGACCAGCCGCTCCGCCTCGCGCAACACGTCGGCCGCGGGGCGCGATACGAGACCGCCGCGCAGTTTTGGAATGATGCAGAAGCTGCAGCGGTTGTTGCAGCCTTCGGAAATCTTCAAATACGCGTAATGCCGCGGCGTCAGCTTGATCCCCTGCGGCGGCACCAGGTCGAGATGCGGGTTATGAGCAGGTGGCAGCGCGCGATGCACCGCATCGAGCACGCTCTCATATTGCTGCGGCCCCGTGATCGACAACACGCCCGGATAGGCCTGTTCGATCGCTTCGGGTTCCGCTCCCATGCAGCCGGTGACGATGACCTTGCCGTTTTCCGCCATGGCTTGCCCGATGGCGGAAAGCGATTCCTGCTTCGCGCTGTCGAGGAAGCCGCAGGTGTTGACGATGACGAGGTCGGCGCCGTCGTGCTTGCGCGCGAGCTCATAGCCTTCCGCGCGCAGCCGCGTAATGATCCGCTCGGAATCCACCAGCGCCTTCGGACATCCGAGCGAAACAAAGCTGACTTTGGGCGCCAAGGCCTGTTGCATATCTGATCTGCCTGATAAGTCCGCACGAGCTAGTCCCAAATGCTCATAATTACAAGGCTTCGCGATGCCGCCTGGCATGCTATGGATGCGGTGGCCGGGTTGTGAGTGATCGATGAGCGCCGAGCAGTCGCCCAAAATCGTCATTGTCGACGAAAGCCCGATCCGTGCCGCGATCCTCGAAGAGGGGTTGCGGGAGGCGGGCTTTACCGGCGTCGTCCACATCCGCGAGATGCAGAGCCTCTTGTCGCGGATCTATGCGCTCGATCCCGATATCATCCTTATCGACCTGGAAAACCCCAGCCGCGACGTGCTCGAACAGATGTTCCAGGTCAGCCGCGCCGTGCGCCGGCCGATTGCGATGTTCGTCGATCAGAGCGACGCGGCCTCGATCCAGGCCTCCGTCGATGCCGGCGTCTCCGCCTATATCGTCGATGGTCTGAAGAAGGAGCGGATCAAGCCGATCCTCGACCTCTGCGTGTCCCGCTTCAACGCCTTTGCGAAACTGCAGGAGGAACTCGAACGCACCAAATCCGCGCTAGAGGACCGCAAGGTGATCGACCGCGCCAAGGGCATTTTGATGAAATTGAAGGGCCTCACCGAAGACGAAGCCTATGTGCTGCTGCGCTCCACCGCGATGCGCGAGAAAAAGAAGATCGGCGAGATCGCGCAATCGATCATCACCGCGTCGGAGATGCTGAAATGACTGCACCGCTCTACATTGGCTTCATTCCGCTGGTCGACGCTTCCGCGCTCATTATTGCCGTCGACAAGGGGTTTACCGCGGCCGAAGGGCTCGACGTCACCCTGGTGCGGGAAGTCTCCTGGTCCAATGTCCGCGACAAGCTCAACATCGGCCTGTTCGATGCCGCGCATTTGTTGGCGCCGGTTGCCATCGCCTCCAGCCTGGGCCTGGGTCACGTCAAAGTGCCGATCGTGGCGCCCTTCAACCTCGGCATCAACGGCAACGCCATCACGGTGTCCCCGCCACTGCTCGCCGATATCCAGGCGGAGATCGAGGGCGACCGCTACGATCCGATGGCGACCGCGCTTGCGCTGTCGCGCGTCGTCGCCAAGCGGCGCAAGATCGGCGCCGAGCCGCTCACCTTCGGCATGACCTTTCCGTTCTCGACCCATAATTACCAGTTGCGGTTCTGGATGGCCGCTGGTGGTGTCGATCCCGATGAGGACGTGCATCTGGTGGTGCTGCCGCCGCCCTACATGGTCGACAGCCTTGCCAACCGGCAGGTCGATGCGTTCTGCGTCGGTGCGCCCTGGAACTCGATTGCGGTCGATCGCGGGATCGGCCACATCCTGCATTTCGTCTCGGATATTCTGGTACGCGCGGCCGAGAAGGTGCTGGCGATCCGGCAGAGCTGGGCGGAGAAAAACCCCGAGATCGTCGCGGCCCTGACCCGGGCAGCGTTTCGCGCCGCCGAATTCATCGAACAGCCCGAGAACCGAACCGAGGTGGCGCGGATGCTGGCGCACCCGGAGCGCATCGGGGTCGACGCGGAGGTCATCCAGCGCACGCTCGACGGCCGGCTGAAGATTTCACCTGACGGGACGATCCGCGAGAGCGGCCGCTATCTGCTGGTCGCCAGGGAAGGGGCCTCGCGGCCCGATCCGGTTCAGGCCGCCTGGCTCTACGCGCAGATGGCCCGCTGGGGTCAGACCTCGGTCAGCCCGCAGGCGCTCAACACGGCAAAGGCGGTGTTCCGGCCCGACCTCTACGACGCGGCGCTCGGCACCAGCCGAGCCGCAGATCTCGGCTCGGCCGGTGCGATCGGTGCCTTCGCAGGCCCGACCTTCAACCCGGACGATGTCGCCGGCTACCTGGCTTCATTTGACCTGTCGCGACGCGTCCGTTAGGCGAGCCAAACCGCGCCTGTCCAAATATTGAGCATACTGATTCGGAGCTTATTTTTTGAACTTTTGCCTTTGCAAAAGGCATGAACCCCTATCCATTTGATGCAGTGCAATATTGATATCACATTGTTTATAAATGATTTTATCAAGATTGCTGCGCTGGCACATAACTTGAATAGAGGATTGCAGGCCAGCCGCCGGTGATGACCGCTGGCCCATGTCCAAGATGGATTTCCGCAGCAACGAGGCTGATCGGATCGCTCGCGATGACGGGTGACCGCACGATCTTCTTTTTCCCTCGTTGTGACCACGCAGGCGCGTGGCAGCTGGAGCTTGAACATGGATTACGCAAAACCCTCAGACGTCGTCGCCTCGATGGTCGATGCCAGCATAAAAAAGCTGGCGCTCGGGCCTCGGGACCTCCTGATCCGCGGCGCGCTTTCCGGCGCGCTACTTGGCGCCGCAACCGTGCTGGCTTTCACCGGCGCCGTGACGACCGGTCAGCCGCTGGTTGGCGCGCTGATATTTCCCGTCAGCCTCGTGATGATCGTTCTGCTCGGCCTTGAGCTCGTCACCGGAAGTTTTGCCCTGGTGCCGCTGGCGCGTTTAGAGGGCAAGGCGAGCTGGGGCGCCGTCGTCGCCAACTGGTCATGGGTGTTTGTCGCGAACCTGCTCGGCAGCATCGCGTTCGGCGCGCTGATCGCGATCTCGCTGACCAATATGGGCAAGTCCGATGTCGCCGGCGTCGCCGCGCGCATCGTTGCGGTTGCCGAAGCAAAAACCGTTGCCAATGCGGCGCTGGGCACCGCCGGCATGGTCAGTGTCTTCGTCAAGGGCATTTTGTGCAACTGGCTGGTGTATCTCGGCGTCGTCATGGCGATGACGTCGACCTCGACGGTCGGAAAGATCGCCGCGACCTGGCTGCCGATCTTCACTTTCTTCGCGCTCGGCTTCGAACACACGGTCGTCAACATGTTCATTATCCCGACCGGCATGCTGCTCGGCGCCAAGGTCAGCGTCTACGACTGGTGGGTGTGGAATCAAATTCCGGTCACGTTCGGCAATCTCGTCGGCGGCTTCGTCTTCACCGGGCTTGCCCTTTACACGACCTTCAAGCCCGCAGCGCAGCCTACCCCGGCGTCGTCGGTCGCCATGCAAGCGGCGGCGGAATAGTCGTTGTCATCATGAAACTCGAAACCCCAGCTCCCAACGATTTCACCGACGAGCAGAAGCGCTACCTCGAAGGCTTCATGTCGGGCCTCCAGGTTGCCCGCGTCGGCCGCAACCTCGGCGCCGCAGGCGCATCGGCCGGCAGCGCCGAGCCGAGCGGGCCGGATGCGGCGCATATCAAGGCGCAGGACAAGGTCACAGCGTCCGGCAAGAAACTTGTGGACCAGGAAAAATTCAAGCGCGAACAGCATCCGTTCGATGCCTATGAGCGCCTGAAACAGCAGGCGCTCGACAACGCGCCGCCGTCGCCTGCGGATAATTTCCGCTGGCGCTATTACGGCCTGTTCTACGTCGCTCCGGCGCAGGATTCCTATATGTGCCGTTTGCGGATTCCGAACGGCATTTTGAAACATTGGCAATTCGCCGGGATGGCCGATCTTGCCGAGCGCTATTGCGGACCGTTTAGCCACGTCACCACGCGCGCCAATCTGCAGGTCCGCGAAGTTCCGCCCAAGAATGCGGTGGCGCTGATCGAGGGCATCCAGGATCTCGGCCTGTGCTCGCGCGGCTCCGGCGCCGACAACATCCGCAACGTCACGGGCACGCCGACCGCCGGCATCGATCCCCAGGAACTGATCGACACCAGGCCCTATGCCCGCGAGTGGCACTATCACATCCTCATCGATCGCTCCCTTTACGGACTGCCGCGCAAGTTCAACGTTGCCTTCGACGGCGCCGGCAAGATCGCGGTGCTCGAGGACACCAACGACATCGCCTTTTCGGCGGTCGAGGTGAAGGACGGCTTTGGCGTCGAGCCTGGCATCTGGTTTCGCTTAGGGGTCGGCGGCATCACCGGCCACAGGGATTTTGCCAAGGAGACCGGCATCATCGTCAAGCCCGAAGAAGCGACCATGGTGGCGGATGCGATCGTGCGGGTGTTCATCGACACCGGCGACCGCACCAACCGGCTGAAAGCGCGCCTCAAATATGTGCTCGACAGCATGGGCGTCGACAAGTTCATGACATCAGTCGAGGAGAGGCTCGGGCGAAAGCTCGCGCGTGCGCCGGCGGAAGCGGTCGTGCCGCGCCCCGACTTCGACCGGATGGCGCATATCGGCGTGCACAAGCAGAAGCAGGAGGGCTTGAACTGGATCGGCGTCGTGCTGCCGGTCGGCAAGATCACCTGTGAACAGATGCGGGGGCTCGCAAAAATCGCCCAGGATCTCGGCGACGGCGAACTCCGCCTGACGGTCTGGCAGAACCTTCTGATCTCTGGCGTGAGCGACGAGAACGTCGGGCTTGCGGTTGCCGCGATCGAGAAGCTTGGCCTCGCCGTGAAGGCGTCGCAGATCCGCGCCGGACTGATCGCCTGCACCGGCAACGCCGGTTGCAAATTCGCAGCTTCCGACACCAAGCGCCACGCTGCCGAGATCGGCGACTGGTGCGAGCCGCGCGTCAATGTCGACACGCCGCTCAACATCCATCTCACCGGCTGTCATCATTCCTGCGCGCAGCATTACATCAGCGACATCGGCCTGATCGCGGCCAAAGTGCCGGGCGCAACCGAGGACGACACGGTAGAGGGCTATCACCTCTTTGCCGGCGGCGGGTTCGGACCCGAGGCCGATATCGGCCAGGAGGTCTATCGCGACGTCAAGGCGGAGGACGCGCCGAAGACGGTGGAGCGCCTGCTCAAGGCGTACCTCACCCATCGCGCGTCGGCTGAAGAAACTTTCCTCACTTTCGCTCGCCGCCACGACGGCGAGACCTTGCGCAAACTTGCCGACGCGGAGGCATGACCATGAACCAGATCACCACCCCGCCGCCGCGGATCGAGATCATCCCGGCCAACGCGCCGTTCTCCGAGACCCAACGGCTGTGGCTGAACGGCTTTTTGGTCGGAATGCTCGGGCTTGACGGCACCACGCCGCTCTCAGCCGAGCAGACCAGCGCGATGCTGGGCCCGGCCGGCGACGGCGATGATGGCGAAGCGCCGTGGCACGACCAGACCATGCCGATTGCCGACCGCATGAAGCTTGCCGAGGGCCGCCCGTTGCGGCGGCGGATGATGGCGGCGATGGCGCAGCAGGATTGCGGCCAGTGCGGCTACAATTGCAACGACTATTCCGACGCGATCGCCGGCAAGAGCGAGGCGCGGCTCAATCTCTGCGTCCCCGGCGGCAAGGAAACCGCGCGGATGCTCAAATCGCTCTATGAAGAACTCGACAAGGCCCCGCCTGCGTCGAAACCTGAGGCCGGCTCAGCGACGACGCCGCCAGCGGCTCCGCCCGTCACAGCCGAGCCCGGCCGCTCCCGCGACAATCCGGCACCGGCGACTTTCGTGTCGCGCCGCCTGCTCAACAAGCAAGGCTCGGAAAAGGAAACCTGGCACATCGACTTCGATCTCTCAGGCTGCGGGCTCGATTACGTCGTCGGCGACAGTTTTGGCATTTTCGCCAAAAACGATCTCGGCCTGGTCGATCAGATCATCGCGCTGCTCGGCGCCTCCCATACCACCGAGGTGAGGGGCAAGACATTGCGCGAAGTCCTGGCCGAGGATGTTTCGTTATCGCCCGCGCCGGACTCGCTGTTTGAATTGTTCTCGTACCTCACGGGCGGCGCGCAGCGCGAGAAGGCGCGCGCGATGGCGCAAGGCGAGGATCCCGATGGCGATGCGGCCACGCTCGACGTGATGGCCGTGCTGCAGAAATTCTCGAAAGTGCGCCCGCACCCGGAAGCGTTCGTGGAAGCGCTGGAGGTGTTGCAGCCGCGGCTCTACTCGATTTCTTCGTCGCACAATGCGACGCCAGGAAAGCTATCGCTGACGGTCGATTGCGTTCGCTATGTGGTGGGAAAGCGCAAGCGCCTGGGCCTTGCTTCGACCTTCCTCGCCGAACGCATCAAGCCTGGCGACGAGGTCAGGGTCTATGTCCAGAAGGCCCACGGCTTTGCGCTGCCGCAGGACTCGAAGACGCCGATCATCATGATCGGGCCGGGCACCGGTATCGCGCCATTTCGGGCTTTCCTGCTCGATCGCAAGGCGACCGGCGCGCAGGGGAAGAACTGGCTGTTCTTCGGTCACCAGCGCAGCGATTGCGATTTCTTCTATGCCGACGAACTCAACGCCATGAAGACATCGGGCCTGTTGACGCGACTTTCGCTGGCGTGGTCGCGCGACGGCGCCAAGAAGTTCTACGTGCAGGACCGCATGCGCGAGGTCGGCCGCGAATTGTGGACGTGGCTCGCCGAGGGCGCCAATATCTACATCTGCGGCGACGCCAAGCGGATGGCCAAGGATGTCGAGCGCGCACTCGTCGATATCGTCGCCCAGTTCGGCGCGCGCTCGACCGACGAAGCCGTGATCTTCGTCGGGGAACTCAAGAAAAAGGGCCGGTTCCAGCAGGACGTCTACTGACCGGTTCCAGTCGCTTCAATCCGGCCGAATAAAATTCTCGCGCGAATCCAGCGCGGAGAAGTTTTCACTGCGATGTGAGACGGCCGGAGCGTTCACATCACTATTTCCAGCATCACCTTGCATCGGGCGGCCCGCGGTATTTGATTTTGCGCACGATGGGGCGTTGGAGAACCACCATGCGCGAATTATCGGCGGAAGCGCGCCTGCACCTTTACGCGCGATCGTTGTCCGGGCGAACCGGGGCAAGATTGCATCTGGTTGCGCTCTATAGCGCGCTGGCGCTGATCGCCGGCGTGGTGTTCGGCACGCTGTCCGTGCATCCGTTCTGACTACGCGGCGCGCTTGAACGGCGCGACGTCGATCCCTGCATCCTTCAACGCCTTGCGCACGCTACGCCCGATTTCGACCGCCCCGGGCGTGTCGCCGTGGATGCAGATCGTATCCATTGGCGTCTTGATCACCTTCCCGTTCACCGAGACGATCGCACCGTCCCGCACCATCTGCACGACGCGCTCGGCGATCGCTTTCCCGTCATGCAATACCGCGCCGGGCTTGCGGCGTGAGACCAATAAGCCGTCGTCTTCATAGGCGCGATCGGCAAACACCTCGTGCACCATCGGCAGGTTGGCCCGTTCGCCCGCCTTCACAAGGCGCGAATGCGGGAGCACCACAAACACGAGGTTTGGATCGACCGACTTGATGCCGTCGGCGATCGCTTGGGCGGTCGTGTCGTCCTCGAAGGCGACGTTCGCGAGCGCGCCGTGTGCCTTGACATGGGTCACCTTGTGACCGGCCGCGGTCGCGATCGCCTGCAGCGCGCCGATCTGGTAGGCGATCAGGTTTTCGATCTCGGAAGCCTTCATGCCCGGAAACGGCCGGCGGCCGAAGCCGTGCAGATCGCGGTAACCGGGATGCGCGCCGATGCTGACGCCGCGCGCTTTGGCAAGTTCCACCGTGTGGCGCATGATATCGGCATCGCCGGCGTGAAAACCGCAGGCGATGTTGACCGAGGTCGCAAGCTCGATCATCGCGGCATCATTGCCCATTTCCCATGGACCAAAGCTTTCGCCGAGATCGCAGTTGAGATCGATTGTCGTCATGATGATGGTCCGCTTTTGCTGAGGGGATCTTCGAGTTATTGCCACGCATTATTGCCAGGTCCCGGCATCGACCGCATTGACCGCGCTACCTGCGACATTAGCATGCTGCAGCGCCTCGATGTTGAGATCAAAGCTTTCGACCGGGCGCAGGTGGTCGGGCAGGGTGTGCAATAGCTTTGCGAACTGCCGCGCCGCATCCTGCGCTTCCGCCATGCCGACCGCCTTGAACCGGAAGCCGGTGCCGGCCGGGATCTGCGCGAAACGGCCGAAATCGGCTGAAATCACGGTGGCGATCTTGGGATAGCCGCCGCTGGTGCCGCGGTCCGTCATCAGCACGATCGGCGCGCCGTTGCCGGGCACCTGGATGCTGCCGTTGACGGTGCCGTCCGAGACGATGTTGTGGCCGTGCAAATGCTTGATGACGGGGCCTTCCAGCCGGTACCCCATGCGATCGCTGGTCGGTGAAATCTTCCACTCGGCCTCGAGGAATAGCGCCCTCGCTTGGTCGGAGAACTCGTCATCCTGCGGCCCTAGCACGATGCGGATCGGTCCCGTCGCGGCGGCAGGAAGCTCGATCCGACTTTCGGCCCTGCTGCTTGCGGCTTTGGTCTGCAATTCATCGCCGGCCTGCAGCGGTCGCGGGTAGGGGCTGCCGAGGCCCGTGCGTGCGTTCACCGCGAGGCTGCCGAACATCGGCTCACCTTCGATACTGCCCTCGATGGCGAGATAGCTGAACGAGCCGCCGCGGGCAAAGCCGAGCGTTAGTGTCTCGCCATCGGCAAGCGTTGTCGACGTATCGAAGGCGGCCACGCGTCCGTTGATATCGGCATTGCGCGAGCTGCCCGCGAGCGCGATCCGCACCGCACCGCCGCGCGCGGTGAACGCCGCGCCGAACGGACCGATCTCAACGCCTGCGGCAAACAACGCATTGCCGACCAGCGTGTTCGCGACCGCCAGCGCCAGCCGATCCATCGCGCCGCTCGGCGTCAGCCCGTAGCGCTGAGCGCCATGGCGGCCGCCGTCCTGGACGGAACTCGCAGGTCCGATGGAGGAAACGACGAGCTTGCTCATGCGGCGATCAATTCGGCGACGATCTCGCCGGCTTCCGCGGCGCGATCCTGCTCGGCAAAAGTCTTGGCGTCGATCGGAAAGAACGTGATGCGGTCGCCCGGCTCCGTAAGGAAAATCGGCTCGCGGTGCAACTGGTAGGTCCTGACCGGCGTTCGCCCAAGCAGATGCCATCCGCTGGGGGCGGCGATGCATTGGATGCCGGTCTGCACGCCGCCGATTGAAATAGTGCCGGCCGGCGTGAGCAGCCGCGGACTTTGCCGCCGTGACAGGTGCAGGAATTTTTCCAGGCCGCTGAGATAAGACCATCCGGGCGAGAAGCCGATCATGGCAACGCGATAGTCGCCGGCGATATGCCGCGCCACCACCTCGTCGGGTGTGGTGTTGAGCGTCCTGGCGACATCCTCAAGATCGATGCCATGCTCGCCACCATAGGCAACTGGAATGCGCCAGCGCCGTGATTTCGTCGTTGGCGGAAGCGGGCGCTTTGCCAAGGATAGCAGCTTCTCGCCCAAGGCAGCGAAGCTGATCTCGGTCGGATCATAATGTACCAGCAGCGACCGATAGGTCGGGACCGTCTCGGTCACGCCCAAAACCGGCGCCTTGGCCATCGCGCGATCGAGCGCCAGCACGCGCTGGTTGGCGGTATCATCGATGTTGCGGGAAAATTCCACCGTGATGGCGGCATCGCCGCTCGGCAACAAGCGGGGCGGGGAAAGGGTTACGGCCATGTCCTCGTTCTTCTTCGCAAGCCTCAAACTAGCGTGTTTTGCGCTTCAGTGGAATTCGCCCGTTGCAAAATGATGCAGCAACTTCAATAAATTAATCCGCACGCCGCCGATAAGATGCGCTGATGATCGTTGAAAGGCATTGCTGCCCTTGACGCGATCATCCCACCCCGCAAGATGCGCCCTTCGCATTTGTCCCTCCCGGAGCTTAGCTTTCCCGATGTCCCTGACCCCTGAAGCCATCAAGACGCTTTCGCGCGTATCGACCGCCACCATCACCACGGTTCTGCTCAAGAAGGGTTTGCGAAACGTCTGGATGCGCGGCACCAAGCCGCTGCGCCCCGGGCAGCCCCGGCTGGTCGGTCCGGCCTTCACCTTGCGCTTTGTGCCCGCGCGCGAGGATCTGGCGACGCCGGAATCATGGTCGTCGCCGATTTCCACCCGTACCGCGATCGAGGCGATGCCAGCGGGCTGCATCGCCGTGGTTGACGCCATGGGCATCGCCGACGCCGGCATCTTCGGCGACATCCTGTGCGCACGCATGGTCAAGCGCGGGGTTGCAGCACTAATCACCGACGGTGTGGTCCGCGACGTCGAGGGCGTGCTCGGCACCGGCCTTCCGGTCTGGTGCGACGGTTTTGCGGCGCCGCCATCGGTTGCGGGGCTCACCTTTGTCGGCTGGGGTGAGCCGATCGGCTGCGGCGGCGTTGCGGTGTTCCCGAACGACATCGTTGTCGCCGACCAGGATGGCGCGGTGCTGGTCCCGCAGGCGCAGCTCGATCATATTCTGGCCGAGGGGCCGGAGCAGGAACGAATGGAAGCCTGGATCGTCAACGAAGTGAACAATGGCGCTGTGTTGCCCGGTCTCTATCCGATGAATGCCGAGACCAAGGCGCGTTACGCGGCGAGCAAGAAATAACATCAAAAACCGGAGGTAACCCCATGGAAATCCATCTCGCAGGCTCGCGGCCGACGCGGCGCGCACCGAAGGAAAATTTTACCGGTACGGTGCTGCAGGACCCGATCATCACGCCGCAGGCTCCGGCGCGGATGGTCGCCAACCGCGTGGCCTTCGAGCCGGGCGCCCGCACCGCCTGGCATACGCACCCCCTCGGCCAGACGCTCTACGTCATTTCGGGCGTCGGCCGGGTGCAGACCAAAGGCGGGCCGGTGCGTGAGATCAAGGCCGGCGATGTTGTCTGGATCCCGCCGGGCGAGAAGCATTGGCACGGCGGCGCTCCGACCACGAGCATGGTCCACATCGCCATGCAGGAATCGCTGGACGGCAACCACGCCACCTGGATGGAGCACGTCACCGACGCGGAATATTCGGCGGGCGTCGGATAGCCAACGGGTCGCGCGAATGCGCGCGCCCGATGATAAACTCCGCGTATCAATTCCGCTCCGCTACCCAGGTGCCCGAGCACAGCGCCGCATGCCAGGTGCCCGATCCGGACGTGCCGGAGAGGTGACCGAAGCCAACCGCCCGCTTGATCCCGCTGACCAGGGTGACGTTGATGCTGCCGGCGTCGGCAACCCGGCCCGACGCCGTCACCGCGGCGCTGTTGGAAGCGACCTGACCGTTGCTGATCCCGATCGAGACGCTGGTGCCGGCGTTGCACGCCGAGTTCGACGATGCGATGTGGACATTCCACGTACCGTCGAATGTCGAGCCCGCGGCCGCGGCCGGCGTGATAACCGGGACAACCAGAAGACTTAAGATGCTGCTGGCGATCAATACCTTCTTGAAATAGCCCATGACGTACCCCTGTTGTTCGGACAGCGGCAATCTCTCACGGCGCCTTGCCTGGTGATGTGATGGGAGTCACGTCTGCGTTACGTACGCCCTTCGCCGTGAACGGATGGCGCTCTCGAAGCGACGTCGACGTGACCCCGCGCACACATCGCAAGCCCGCGGCACAAAAAAGCCCCGCCGGAGAGCGGGGCTTTTGGTGGGAGGAGCTATCCGCAGGGCTTGCTAGTTCACGCGGGTCCAGGTCTGGCCGCCGCAGAACATGCCGCCAAAGGCGCAACCCTGGACGCGCAATGTATCGGTGCCCTTCATAGCAATCGTCGAATCATAGGTAGAGCCGGTGTTCGGATCGAGGATGCGGCCACTCCATTTCTGATCCTTGCCGGGCTTCATATTGATCAGAACCTGCTCGCCGTTCCTGTTCGATTTCGCGTCCACGGAATAGCCGCAGAGATTGGCGCCGCATTGCTCGATCCGGACCCTGCCTTCCTTTTCTTCCGTCAGCCAGACGCCGAGCGGCGAATTCGGGTCGCGGACCGCCGGGGCAGGCGCGGGGGCCGCTGGCGGCAGCGGTGGAGGAACGGCGGCGACGGCCGGCGGCGGTGCAGGCTTTGGCGCCGGCAAAGCATCCTCCTGAAGCGGCGGCGCGGGGGTGGGAACCGGAGGCAGGGGCGGCGGCACCACAGCGGTTTCCGCCGGCGCATTATTGGCTGTCGTGGTCGCCGGGGCCGGTGGCGGCGGATTTGCCGGTGCGGGCGGCGGCGTCGGATCAGCCGTTGCTGGCGCCGGGGCCGGCGTCTGCGGCTCGACCTTCGCATCTTGCGGAGTCTGCTGCTTGCGGGACTTCTCGCTGTCCTGATCGCCGCGGGCGCGCTTCGATCGCCGTCCGGTATTGTCGTAGACGCCCGGGATGGAGACAGTGCCACGGTCGGGATCGATGCGAATGGTGCGGCCACCATATTCGAAGGAGTACTGAGCCTGTGCGGCGGTGCTCGCCAGCAGAAATGCGGCGATAGCCAACAGCTTCTTCATCTTGAACCTCCTGAGCGCAGATCCCCGTCGAACGTCGGACCCTAGGCTTCGGCAGTCTTCCGCAACGTGATCTAGATCACTTTCAATAGTTAAGTCGGCAAGCTAGCCGGATTGGTTCAACGCGGGTTTGCCGGCGAGCTTAACGGCGGACCTCCGCCGCGGTCAATTTGCGGAATTGCGGGTTTTCTGCGGCAGAACCGCTTATTCGAACCAGGCGGCGTAGAGCTTCTTGAAGCTGCCGTCAGCGATCGTGATGTGCAGCCACTGATCGACGAAATCCTTCAGCGCGCCGTCGCGTTGCAGCCAATAGGGCTTTTCCGCAAAGTCGAACGGCTGATCCGGATGCACCGCGCATAACACGCCGGGGTGGAGCTTTTGCTGGTAGCGCGTCTCCGAGGCGTCCGTGATCATCAGGTCGGCATTGCCCCTGGCGATCTCGTCGAAGATCGTGACGTTGTCGTTGTAGATCTTGATCTCGGCATTCTTGACGTTGGCGCGGGCAAATCGCTCGTTGGTGCCGCCTGAATTGACGATCACGCGCGTCCCGGGCTTGTCGATATCGGCGATCGTTTCATTTTTGCTGTTGTCGGCGCAGCGCGCGATCGGCGTCTTGCCCTCGCGCATGATGGGCGTAGAGAACAGGCCCTTCTTTTGCCGGTCCAGCGTGATCGACACGCCGCCCATCGCAATATCGAAATTGTCGGCCTCGAAATCACGCATCAATTGCGGCCAGGCGGTCTGCACGAATTCGACCTTGACGCTGAGCGCCTTGCCCAGCGCCTCCGCCATATCGACGTCGAAGCCGCGGAATTTCTGGGTTGTCTTGTCGAAGTAAGTAAAGGGCAGATAATCGCCGGTGGTGCCGACCCGCAACGTGCCGCGCTTGATGATCTCATCGAGCCGCGACGGCTGCTGCGCATGCGCGGAAGTAGATAGCAGCAGACATGCGGCGGCGAGGCAGGACAGAATTCGACGCATAAGGCCCGGTTTTCGAACGGCGAGGCAAAGCCGGCCGTCGATATAGGGCAGGGCGAGGCCTTCGCAAATGACTTTATGCTGAGCGGCTAGAACTCGCTGCCGCCTTTGTGAAGGACAAGGGCAGCCGCGCTGCGCCCGGCCATCTCGCTCTTGAGCTCTTCGAATCGTCGGCGGGCTTCGTACTCGCGATCGTCCACCAGCTTGACCGCGGCATCCCTGGACATCGGGCCAGAGACCGCCGGCACCGAGTTTTCCCCGATCGTCTCATCGACGTAATACGTGTCGTCATCGGCGCGGCGTACCGTCCATTTGAAGCGAATGGCGGCCATCGGGCCGGGGCCGACCTTCGAATAGCCATCCGCCTCCTCAGGCACGAGCGTGACGGGCCTGTCCTCGACCGCGGGCCTTTCCGCCTCACGACCGGATTCCGGGTGATCAAGGATGCTCGCGATCGCCGCAAGCACGTGATCGGTTGGGTCGCTCTGACTCAAGATGTTATTCTCCCCTGTTGCGCGGAAAGCGGGGCGCGAAATCCGCTCTCCATGCACGGCTATTCGTCATCGCGAATACGGCTGAGTTTTGGCTATTTATGCGCAAACTGGGGGCAGTTTGCCGCGCCAGGGCCGTTCCTGCTCGAGTTGTCCGGCCAGGCGAAATAGCGTCGCCTCATCGCCGAAGCGCGCGGAAAACATCATGCCGAGCGGCAATCCCGCGCTATTCCATGCCAGTGGCACCGACATCGACGGCTGTCCCGACATATTGAACATGCTGGTCCCCGGCATGTAGCGCCGCAGGATCGGCGCGATATGCGACAGGTCCTGCGACATCGGATTGAGCTCACCGAGGCGTAACGGCGGCGCGCAAAGCGTCGGGCACAGCAACACATCGCAGCTTTCGAAGAACTCGGCCAGCGCCCGTGAGATATGGAACGCGCTGAGCTGGGCTGCGACGTAATCGGTCGCATTCGTGTTCTGCGCATTGTGCGCGCTCGCAAGTGTCAGATTCTCGAAATCCTGATCCGTCATCTTGCGGCCAAAGCGTTGCTCGGCGTTACGCACATTCAACGCGGTGCTGGCGCCCGCGATGGTCGCCATCACCTGGGCCGGATCGGCGGCGAGCCCCGGCGCACGTTCCTCGATATGATGACCGAGTTTTGCCAACAGGCCGGCGACATCCCGGACGGCCGCCGCGATTTCGGGATCGATGGTGTCGTCATAGGGCGACTTGTCGGAGAAGGCGATGCGCAGCCGCCCGGGATCGCGGTTTACCTCCTCGGCGTAGGGCCGCTCCGGCGGCGGCGCGACGTAAGGGCTTGACGGCTCCGGCCCGTGGATCGCGTCGAGCATGGCGGCGCTGTCGCGTACACTGATGCTCACGACATGGCCGCAGGAAAACCCACCCCAGCCTTCGCCGCGATCGGGGCCGATCGGATTGCGCGCCCGCGTCGGTTTCAATCCGAACACGCCCGAGGCGGAGGCTGGGATGCGAATCGAGCCGCCGCCGTCGCTTGCATGCGCGACGGGGAGAATGCGGGCCGCCACCGCCGCGGCGGCGCCGCCCGACGAACCGCCTGAAGAGTGCGCGAGATTCCAGGGGTTGCGGGTCGGGCCAAACAGGCGCGGCTCCGTGGTCGGCATCAAGCCGAATTCCGGCGTTGAGGATTTTCCGAAGATCGCGACGCCGGTGGCTAGAAAGCGCTGAGCGAGCGTGCCGGTATGGTCGGCGATATTGTCCTTGTAGATGCGCGCCCCCGACGTGGTCCGGGTTCCCTCGAGGAGCTCGAGATCCTTTAGGAGAAACGGCACGCCGGCAAACGGGCCTTCGGGAAGTCCCTTGTCGATTTGCCGTTCGGCATAGTCGTAGTGCTTGACGACCACAGCGTTGATGTGTGGATCCACCTTCGCAGTGCGCGCGATCGCCTCGTCCAGGAGCTCCCGGGCGCTGACTTCTTTCTTGCGGACGAGGTCGGCGAGGCCGACCGCGTCAAAGCTGCCATATTCCTTGAACGCCATCTTGATTCCCGCTGACGTGAAGCGCGCAAAGCCGTTTTACCAACTGGTCCGATAGCCATCACGCAAAAAGATCAGCCGAGCACGTCCGGATTGATGACGTTCTGGCGGATCGGCGCGCCGTCGAGCGCGCTCAGGATATTGCGCGCGGTCTGCTCGCTCATGCGGTCGACGGCTTCCCGCGTCACGCCCGCGACATGCGGCGCCATGATGACATTGGGAAGCGCGAACAGCGAATGCCCCGTCGGCGGCGGCTCCTGCTCGAACACGTCAAGGCCGGCGCCGGCGAGTTTTCCCAACACCAGCGCCTGGTGCAGCGCCTTCTCCTCGACGATGCCGCCGCGGGCGGTATTGATGAGATAGGCCGAAGGCTTCATCCGCTGCAATCGCGTCGCGTTGAACATGCCGACCGTCTCGCTCGTCTTCGGGCAGTGGATGCTGACGAAGTCGGCGCGCGGCAAGGCGGCGTCGAGATCAGCGACCGGCTCGCAGCCGGCCGCCTGGATGTCGGAAGCTCCCTTGTAGGGATCGTAGATGAGT
>Ga0209526_10000352_pt1 | contig 28910 bp, 27 predicted proteins | sample JacPinW_OM2H0_M1_FD_188566 | JGI IMG/M metagenome (GOLD analysis project Ga0209526, IMG submission 188566) | Forest soil microbial communities from Algoma, Ontario, Canada - Jack Pine, Ontario site 1_JW_OM2H0_M1 (SPAdes) (version 2) | ecosystem: Environmental > Terrestrial > Soil > Boreal... | reverse complement strand
GCGAGAAGGTTGCGGCCGGAGGTCTCGAAGAATTCCAGCACCGCTCTGTCTTCAAATGAGGGCGAATTGGCGAGGTCGATCACCACCTGCGTGCCGGCCATGGCCTCTTTCAGGCCCTCGCCGGTGATGCTGTTGACGCCGGTATTGGGCGAGGCGGCGACGACCTCGTGGCCGCCCTGGCGCAGAATGGCGACGGTCTTCGAGCCGATCAGGCCGGTGCCGCCGATAACGACGATCTTCATATCGAACCTCCTTAAGCGAAAGGACAGATAAGCATTGCTTCCGTCAACTTTCCCCCTTCTGCCTCCTTCCTCTGCGTCAACGCTGCCACACTGGTCGGAGCGCCGCAAGGAGGGCCTCGAGGCGGCCTTACCCTTCGAAGGAGATCGGCGGCGTCGAGAAGCGACTCAAGGCCGGTCGTACTCGCCGCGCACCATCTCGCCGCTCGCGAAGCGCGAGCGCAGGCGGATGCGCTCAGGACGCTGCTCCGGGACATCAGTGGCCTGCCGTTCGTCAGGTGGGTATCGGCGGACGTCGTCAATGATGGCGATGATCGGGGCGACATGCTGTTGCTCCCACTCCTTCAGAAGCGGTGCTGTCCATGGCTCCTGCAGGCGATGGATCAACCGTGACAGCTTCCCAGCCACGCGCGGCTCCAGCAGCAGGAAGGGGATGGAGTCGTTCCGCCACGGCTCGAGCACGCCGATCCCGTCCTGGCTACTTAAACACGGATGAACCAACTCGTCGGAGCCCGGCACGTGACGCCACCGCGAGAGCTCTTGCCTCCGCCGACGCTCTCGGCTTGCCCAGCTAGCCTTACCACTTTCGCGCTTGACAACTGCGGCCGCTAGCCGCACGCGTCAGCGTCACAACCTGACCCGCTGGGCCGGTCGCTCATCGCCTCTCCCCTTCGCTCGGGATCGCGGAAGCTGCTGACGTCGGCGAAGAGGCCGCCGTCGCATCCGCATTCTCGCTCGAGGGCATCTGTCGTCGCTTGCTCGCGCCGGCGGTGGCTGCGTGAAGGAACGCCTCAAGAGCGTCTGGCGAGACCCGGATCGCGTTCCCGACGCGCACGTGGTGCAATTCGCGGCGCTCGCCGCAGAGGCCGTACACCGTGGCCGCGGCCACGCCGAGCCTTGCAGCCACCTGTTTGACCGTGAGAAGCGAGCCAATCCGAACAGGGCCAGCGACCGGTGTCCGGACCACGGCCGGATCAAAATCCTTGGGAGGCGTAGGTAACGGCTGGAGAGAATCGGCCAGGTCCTCTTGTCCGTCCTCTAAGGATTGCGAAGGGTTGTCAATCGCAGTGACTGGCTGCGATGTCCCCTGAGGCTGCTCATAACCCGAAGGTCGCAGGTTCAAATCCTGCCCCCGCAACCATGGCAAAGGCCGGTTCCGTCGGAGAATTCTCGCCGGGCCGGGCCTTCAGCTTTTGGGGCCGACAGCTCGCTGCTGACCACCGGCTGACCAAAACTCTGCGCCGGGACTGCTTCGTGCGCGGTTTTCTCGCGGGCGACGTAGGCGGGAGCAAGAGGAAGCCGGCTCGCTTTTCTTTTATCACTCGCGTGAGGCGAGCCGGCGACTCACCGTTGGAGTGAAGACGCGAAAAGAACGAAGGTGCTCAGCGCGAGCAGGGCGACGTGCAGGCGCCACCGTGTGGTTTGCAGCGGTGGGCATCTCTGAATTCGAGGAGCCCGCTCACCGGGACCACACCAGTTCGAGAAAGGTCGTGCGACGGCTCGAGAGCAGCGCGCCGACGCACCAGAGGTAATGGCGCAAGCCATAAGCACGGACGATCGAGGTTGTGTGCCACAGAATCTCCTTTCTCGTGATGAATCCTTGCACCATCGCCAACTCCTTCCAGAGCTAGCTGCAGCACAACGCATGCCAGTCGTGCGCGGCGCAAAAGACAGCTTCCGGCGCGCCTTGCCGCCGAAAATCGGCGTGCTGTGATCGATCACTCGTGAGTCGCGGCCGAAAAGCGGACGTTTCGGGATCGTTACGGACGCTTGGCACCGGACGCCGAAGCTGCCGCGGTTCAGATGTCGCGGAACGTCTTCACGGAGCGATTCGGCATGATTCATGAAGGTAGGCTCGCGATGACCGCAAGCCGACCATTTCGCAGCTTGTTGGCTCCGCTCGCCGCATTCGCCGCGGGCGCGGTGGTCACCGCTGCGCTGGCGGACGTCCGCACGAGGTCCGCACCGGAGGTGAGGACGGCTGAGCCGGCTGCGAGGCAGGTCCGACCCGCGCAGGATGCCTCTCCCGTGCTCGAACCCGCGGCCAAGGCGCCGGCGGCTCCCCTCATCACCGAGCCCACATTGCCGCCCGCGAATCCGCCGGCGGTTGACGCAAAACAACCCGACACGGGAGCGCTCGCCGAGGAGCTGCAGCAGCTTCGCGACCAGGTGGCGCGGTTAAAGCAGGAACTCGGGCAGGCGCGCGCGGACTCGCAGACGGCGGTGCTGTTGGACGTGGACCGCCACGTCGCAGGCATCGGGGCGCAGCTCGCGGAGAACCAGGCGCGGCACGAGGAGGAGTCCGACTCGGCGCAAAGGGCAGCGGCGCAGAGACACCAGGGGGTGCAGATGCTGTTCGCCGTGAACGGGCGCCTCACGGCTGGCGACCCCGACGTGCTCGATAGCCTCGACGCCGCGGCGGCTGCGCTGCCCTATCCGGCGCAGACCGCGCTCCGGAACGCGCGGGAGCAAATCGAATCGGAAGATTTGTACAAGGCGCGCTACTGGATCGGCGTGGCCATCATGGAATCGGGGTGGTCGCAGCTCCACTGACGATGTGGCCTGTCGATTTCGCGTCAGGTGTCAAGCGGAGCGCGACAGGCGGTTTCTCCACGTCGGGTCAGACGAAACGCGCGTGGTCGATGACGAGCACCGACAGCAGCACGGCCAGATAGGCGATTGAAGCGAGGAACTCGGCGCGGGCCCATCGCTGGCAGGAGCCGGGGCGCAGCCCTTTGAGACCGTGAACCAGGAAGATCGCGCCCGAGCCGGCAGCCACGGCGAAGTACATTCCATGGGCTACCCGGAACGGATTGAACATCAGGGAAACGGCGACGAGCGCGGCGGTGTACTGCACTATGTTGAGGCGCGCCGCGCGGTCGCCGCCGGCCTCGTTCGGCTGAACCACCAATCCGGCGCGCGCAAACTCACGCCTCCGGAAGAGCGCGATCGCGAGAAAGTGCGGCACTTGCCACAGGAACAGGGTAGCGAAGAGGAGCAACCCCGGAACGTCGATAATTCCCGTGGCCGCGCTCCATCCGATGAGCGGAGGGATCGCTCCGGGAACCGCACCCACGACAAGCGATGCCGTCGTGCGCCGATTGAGCGGCGTGTACACGAAGACGTAGGTGACGAATGCGATGGCCGCCAGCACTCCTGCCAATGAACCGACGAAGCGTCGGGCTCATCGCGACAGCTCCGCCTCGGAACGCATGCCGTGCTGCTGTGTGCACGCCCCGTGCCTGCCGGAACCGGCGGCCGTTCCGCGAATGTCGCGACCTCCTGACGAAGTTCGAGCCAATGAGTGCTCCGGAAATCGACACCGTGGTCATTCATGGTCGGGCCACCGTGGGGCGGCTCACGCAGGGACGCACCCAATCGCCTCGGCGCGACCTACACGCGCGGCGCGCAGTCGGTCGGTGGCATCTCGATTGCTCAAGGAGTGACGCGCTTTGGTCCCAGGAGGCGATTGAGCCCGGTTCGACAAGCGAGGGGTGACGGCGCTACCGTCCCGTTCATGGACGTGACGCCCGTGCCGCCTGGATTCGAAGCGATCCGGCGCGAGGAGAAGGCGCGCGCCTTTCGCAGGGTACTGCGCGCGCGCTACCTGGCGCACCCGCTGTTCCTGGCGATCGTGCTCTACATCGGCCTCAACGACTCGAGCTGGTACCGCGCGATCGTGATGATCGGGGCGATCGTCGTGATGCTCGGAGCCATGCTGATCGAGACGGTGCTCATCCGCAGAAAGGGCATTTCACAGTATCGGATCGGCTACCGCGATTTGATCCCTCTGGTCCTCACCTTCCTGTTGCTGGCGCTGTTCAGCGGGGGAACGCGCAGCCCGTTCATCATCGCGACGCTCGCCGTGCTGGTGGGAGTCGCGATCCTGCAGGGACGTCGCGTGGCCCTGGTACTGCTCTGCTCTTTTCTGGTCTTCCTCTGGGCGCTCGTGCTGGTCCAGGGCCGGATTCCGTGGATCATGCCTCCCGTCTTCGTGGACGCAGCCGGCCGGCAGACGTTCGCTTACGACGTGGTGTTCGTGGCCATCGTGAGCGTCATCGCCGTGGTCATTACCGGCCTGGGTATCACTGTCGGCAAAATGAGCGACTCGATGCTGGCGCGATCGCTCGAAGCGCGCAGCGAGGTCCTGCGCGTACACGCGGAACGGCTGACGGATCTGATGACGTTGTCCGGCGAGATCGCGCACGAGTTGAAGAACCCTCTCGCCAGCGTCAAAGGACTCGCGCAACTGATCGAGGCGGATCCTTCCCGCGCCCGGGAGCGGCTCAAGCTCCTGCTAGTCGAGGTGGACAGGATGCGAGCGATTCTCGACGAGTTTCTCAACTTTTCGCGTCCGCTCGTGCCGCTCGTGCAGCAGACGGTCGATCTGGGCGAGCTCTGCCGCGGTGTCGTCGCCCTGCACGAAGGTCTCGCCGGCGCGCGTCACTTGATGCTGGTAGCGCCTGGAGACACTCTAGAAGTGCGCTGCGACCCACGCAAGACGAAGCAGATCCTCGTCAACCTCGTTCAGAATGCGCTCGAGGCGACCCCGGACGGCGGCGAGGTCCGCGTGGCCCTCGGCCGCCAGAATGGGTTCGCGACCGTCCAGGTGATGGATACGGGTTGCGGGCTCTCGTCGGCGATCGGCGACCGTGCGTTCGAAGCAGGAGTGACCTCGAAAGCCGCCGGTTCCGGGCTGGGCCTGACCATCGCGCGCACCCTTGCGGAGCAGCATGGCGGGAGGTTGCGGCTGTCGAATCGCGACGGTGGTGGCTGCATCGCCGAGGTTCACCTCCCCCTGCATGGGTCGACTGCACAATCCCGAGGACTGCCGACATGAGCGCGCGCACACTGGTCGTCGACGACGATTCGACCGTTCGCTACACCTTGCGGGGCATGCTGGAGTTGGCCGGCGTGACGGTCGAGGAGGCTGCGGACGGCGTCTCGGCCCTAGAAAGCCTGGAAACCAGCGCATTCGACCTGGTCATCACCGACCTGCGCATGCCTCGGATGGACGGGTTCGAGCTGCTCAGGAAAATCCGCGAGCGCGGGTCCGCTGCGCCACGCGTCATCGTCGTGACCGCCCACGGGTCCGAGCGTCACGCCGTGGAAGCGATCAAGAGCGGCGCCTACGATTACTTCCGCAAGCCGTTCGACATCGATGAGTTGAAAGCCGTCGTCGGCCGCGCGCTCGAATCCGTCCGGCTGTCAGGAGAGGTCGAGCGGCTGTCGGGAGAACTGAACCTGTCGCGCTCGCTGATCTTCGCTTCGCGCTCCATGAGCGAGCTCGCGGTCCTGGTCCAGCGAGTGGCGCCGCGCGACGTGACCGTGCTCCTCACCGGCGAGAGTGGGACCGGGAAGGAGCGCGTCGCCGAGGCCATCGTCGCGGCCTCGTCGCGTGCGTCGAAGCCTTTCCTGCGATTCAACTGCGCCGCGCTCACGGCAGAGCTGGCGGAGGCGGAGCTCTTCGGCCACACGAAAGGCGCGTTCACCGGAGCGGTCAAGACGCGAGCGGGCCTGTTTCGTGAAGCCGACGGAGGTACGATCCTGCTCGACGAGATCGGTGAGCTGGCGCCCCTCCCGCAGGCGAAGCTTCTCCGCGTCCTGCAGTCCGGTGAGATTCGGCCCGTCGGAGAGGACCGTCCAGTTCGGGTGGACGTGCGCATCATTGCCGCCACGCATCGTGACTTGCTGCAGCTCGCGACGGAGGGAAAGTTCCGCGAGGACCTCTACTACCGGCTGAAGGTCGTGCACCTGAGGATCCCGCCGCTCCGAGATCGGCTCGAGGACATCACTCTTCTCGCGCGGCATTTCCTGGGCGAGTACTCGAAGCGTTTCGGAATCGGGCCGTTCCAGCTGACACCCGCGCTCCTCGATCGTCTGACCGCCTACGATTGGCCCGGGAACGTCCGTGAGCTGGAGAACGCAATCGAGAGCGCGGTGGTGCTGGCGCGTGATGAGCTCGACGTCTCGCTGTTTCCGCCCCCTGGTTCGACATCCGTCCCGAACACCGCAATAGCCGTTCCGGACATCGCGACCGCGTCCACGCCCGAATTGAACGCCAGGGTCGAAGCGTATGAGCGCGGACTGATCGTCCAGGCGCTCCAGGCCAACAGGAACAATCGCAGCCATACCGCGCGCGCCCTGGGGTTGGGTCGCACCACGTTGCTCTCCAAGCTGAAGAAATATGGGCTGGCAGCGGGTGACGAACCCACCGATGAGCCCGACGGCGACGCGGCGTAGCTGTCGCGGTGGCTCTCTACGGCGTCGCGCAGGAAGCGCTCGGCAATGCTGCAAAGCATTCGAAGGCGAAAGAGGTTCATGTGCGACTCATGCGCGCCGACGGTATGGTTCGCCTGACGGTGTCCGACGATGGCGTCGGTTTCGTCCCGCGCAGCGCTGGCGATTCCGGAGGCGTCGGCCTCGTCAACATGCGCGAGCGCGTTCGGTATCTCAACGGCACGCTCGTGCTCGAGGGCGAACCCGACCATGACACGACCATTCGCGCCGAGGTCCCCTTTCTGAACCCGAGCAATCCAACGGCGCGGCAGCAGTAGATCGCTCGCCACGGAACGCGGTAAAGAGAAGATCCTCCGGACGGCGCCGGGTCTCGCGATGAAGGACCTGCTGGGACAGCGACCAGATCTGCTCAAGCGTTATGGGTTTGCGCTGCTTTGCGCGGCGCTCGCGCTGCTCATCCGTGGCGCGCTTCGAGTCCCACAGGGCACCACCATCTATCAGCTTCCCCTTGCGGCGGTGGTGGTGAGCGGCTGGTACGGCGGCCGGGGACCCGGGTTGTTCGCTTTGCTCATTTCCGCGACCGGGATCCTGTACTGGTTCATCCCTCCCGTGGACTCGTTCGATCTCCCGGCGGACTACACGCTTGGACTCGGCCTCTTCATCGTTCTCGGGTGGTTGCTCACCGAGTTCAGCGGGGCGCGGCGCCGTGCGCAGCAGGCGCTGCAGGAGAGCCAGATGGAGATCATCGCGGTGAACGAGCGGCTGATGAAGGCGCAAGAGGAGGAGCGCTCGCGAATCGCCGGAGAACTCCATGACGGGATCGTCCAGCAGATAACTACGGTCAATCTGTTGTTGGGAGCTGCCAAGCGGCAGGTTCCACCTGATTCGCGGCCGAAGGGAACCATTGACGAGGCGCAGGAGATGTTGATCGCAATGGGATCGGAGCTCAGGCATCTGTCTCATGAGCTTCAACCGGCGTTGTTGAAAGAAGCGGGGCTGCCGAAAGCGCTCTCCTCGTATTCCAAGGAGTTCAGCAGGACGCGTGGGATTCCAGTCACGTGCGAGGCGGAGTCCGAGGTCAAGGAGTTGTCTCCGGAAACCGCGCTGGGCCTCTACCGCATCGCTCAGGAAGCGCTCGCCAACACTGCGAAGCATTCGAAGGCGAAACAGGTTCGCGTCCGGCTCATGCGCGCGAACGAATTCGTTCGCTTGATCGTCTCCGATGATGGCGTGGGTTTCGTTCCGGGCCGCCCCGGCGATTCCGGAGGCGTCGGCATCATCAACATGCGCGAACGCGTTCGCCATCTCCATGGCACGTTCGTGCTCGAGAGCGAACCTGGCCACGGCACGACCATTCGCGTCGAGGTCCCCTTCCGCCCTGCGTGATCGGGAAGCGCAGTCAGCGGACGAAGACCAGCTCCAGGAAAGTCGTGCGGCGGCCCTCGAGCAGGACGAGGCAGCAGCGGAGCCATGTGCGGATGCCGAATTCGCGGACGATGGGGTAGCCCCGCAGGAAGACGTCCTTGCTGGTGATGAGTCCCTGGATCATTCGACGCCTCTAGCGCCGGACAGAGAGCAACATCCATGCCAGCAAGGGCGTCGATTGGCGTAACACTTCGGTTCTTCAGCACCGTATCGGCGGGCGCGCCCGACCGAAAGGCGTAGGCGACCTAGACCTAGCTCTAATGGGTGCCTGGCCTGGGAGGGCGTATCGAAGCTGCGTCGAGGCATTTCTCTCCGGAGCGAGGCGATTGTGGTGGCAGAGAAGCCGATGATCTCCATCGTGGACGACGATCCCGCCGTTCGGAGCGCGCTTTGGCGCCTGATGGATACGGTTGGCCTCGTGGCCGAGACGTTCGCGTCCGCCGAGGAATTTCTTGCTTCGCCGTCGATGTCTGTCACGAGGTGCCTGATTCTCGACGTCCGTATGCCAGGAATCGACGGGCTGGAGCTGCAGCGGCGCCTGCGCGAAGCCAACTGGAAGATCCCCATCATTTTCATCAGCGCGCACGCGGACGAGGAGGCGCGCGCCCAGGCACTGAAAGGTGGAGCGGTCGCTTTCTTCGCGAAGCCTTTCAGCACCGACGCTCTGCTCGATGTGCTCGATGCGATCGATGCAGGGCGTGCGGGTGGTCCCCCCCCTTCCGCGGACGTCTGAGCCGCCCGAAGGCGCACGCTCGGTCGTTTGACTGCAGCGGCGCGCTGCGCCATATCTGCCGCGGCGGAGGACCGAGTGTCGGAGCGCCCGCGCAGCGATGAGCCGACGGTCTATCTCGTCGACGACGACCCGGGAGTGCGTCGCTCGGCGAAAGAGCTGATCGAGTCGATCGGCCTTCGCGTCCAGGCGTTCGGTTCCGCGCGAGAGTTCCTCGAAGCGCAGCGGGCGGACGCGCCCGGCTGCCTGGTCCTCGACATCCGACTGCCCGGCCTGAGCGGCCTCGACCTGCAGCGCGAGCTGGCAAAGACGAGCAGCCCGCTGCCGATCATCTTCATCAGCGGCCACGGCGACATCCCCATGACCGTCCAGGCCATGAAGGCCGGAGCGATCGAGTTCCTGCCGAAGCCGTTTCGTGACCAGCAATTGCTCGATGCGATCTCCCAGGCCATCGAACGCGACCGCCTCGCTCGGAACGAGCGACGAGAGGTGGCCGAGCTGCGGCGCCGCCACGACTCGCTCACGCCGCGAGAACGCGAGGTGATGACGTTCGTGGTCAAGGGCCTGTTGAACAAGCAGGTCGGAGCCGAGCTGGGGATGAGCGAGACGACGGTCAAGCTCCACCGCGGCCAGGTGATGCAAAAGATGAAGGCGGAATCGCTCGCGGACCTAGTTCGGATGGCCGAAAGGCTGCGCCCCGCCGCCGACGAGTCTAGATGACCTAGACCAACGCGGTCTAGGCAAGCTCTGCGCATCCGCCTAGCTTCACCCCCATGGCGCGGCGGAATTCCACGGCACTCGAATCCGGAGATCGCTCGTGCAACTGCCGCGTCGAGGGAGGACCCGTGCGCATCGTCGACCTGGACGCGTCCATGGAACTGCAACACAACGCAGCCGCGGCGCGCCTCAGCGATCTGACTGCCTGGTCCGGCGAGATGGCCCACGAGCTCAAGAACCCTCTCACGGGGATCAAAGGGCTCGCGCAGCTCATCCAACTCGACCCTTCCCGTGCCTCGGAGCGCCTCGAGCGCCTGTTGGTCGAAGTCGACCGGATGCGAGGCATCCTCGACCACTTCCTCAACTTCTCGCGTCCGCTCGTGCCGTCCGGGCAGGAGACCGTCGATCTGGGCGAGCTCTGTCGCGAGGTCGTCGCGGTGCACGAAGGCATCGCAGCCACGCGCGAGGTGGTGCTAACTGCACCTCGAGACACCCTCCAGGTGCGCTGCGATCCTCGCAAGACCAAGCAGATCCTCGTCAACCTCGTGCAGAACGCTCTCGAAGCGAGCACCGACGGCGGCGAGGTTCGCGTGATCGTCGGCTGCAAGAACGGGTTCGCCAGCGTGCGCGTACTGGATCGAGGTTGCGGGCTTTCGCCGGCGATGCGGGACCGGCCGTTCCAACGCGGCGTGACGTCGAAAGCCGGTGGTTCCGGGCTCGGCTTGAGCATTGCGCGCAGCCTGGCCGAGCAGCACGGCGGCAGCTTGCAGCTTTCGAATCGCGATGGCGGTGGCTGCATCGCCGAGCTGCTGCTACCGATCGGCGATAGACCTCGCAGCGTGACGCAACTTTGACCGGCTTTTCGTCAGGACCTGCAAATGCTCTCGACACCTGCGTTCTCGAACGGGACGCACGCGACATCGTGGAGGCTCGGCTCAACCTGCCTTGAGCTGCAGGCACACCGGATGCAGGGCAACTTCGTCGAGCGCAGCCGGCGCACGACGTGTCGCGCACGGTCGCTGAGATAGTAGACAAGGGAGAAGGGGTGGAAACGTCCGCACGCAAGAGACGAATCGTGATCGTGGGAGGCGGCTTCGTCGGCCTCTTTGCAGCCCTCCACCTCGACCGCACCATCGCCCGTGAGCCCGGTATCGAGGTGACGCTCATCGATCCACAGGACTTCGCGTTGTTCACGCCCATGCTGCACGAAGTCGCATCGGGAGCGCTGGACCCCAGCTCGACCGGGATCGACCTGGCCAACCGGACGGTGACGATTTCCTATGGTCTCGACCCGCGAAGCCGCACGGTGGAATTCGACCAGTTGCTGATCGCCGCTGGCTCGCGGACGCGCTTCCCGCCCGGGTTCCGCCAGCACTCATTCGGCATGAAGACGACCGACCACGCACTCGTGCTGCGCAACTGGCTGATCGGCCTCCTCGAGCGTGCCGAGATCGAGAAAGACGCCGCGCGGCAGAGAGCGCTTTTGACCATCGTCGTCGCCGGCGGCGGGTTCTCCGGCGTCGAGACGATCGGCGCGATCCACGATTTTCTCCGCGACGTCGCTCGTCACTACTCGCGAGTCTCTACCGATCGGATTTCGTTCGTGCTGGTCGAGCCGCAGGAACGTCTTCTCCCCGAATTCGAAGCTCCGCTCGCTCGATACGCGGAGTCGAGGCTGCGAGCGGCCGGGATCGACGTCCGGCTCGGCAAAGGCGTGGGCATTTGTCTTCCTTTGCTGAAGTGCAAACGTCGAGCGTGTGCTCGGCGATGATGAGCTTCGCTTTGCACGCGCCGTGCCCGCCTGCAGACCGTCACTTGTGGAGGGCAGCGACCCCGAACGCGAACATCGCCAGGATGAGCCCGCCGAGGAAGACATTGTACGTCATCCGCAACATCTGGGCGCGCCAGTTGAGCATCCGTCGCACGAAGTAAGTCGCATCGAGCCTGGCCCTGCGCAAGGCGGGAAGGTCCTGGGCGAGTTTCTCCATCGCGTCCTGATACGCGGCGCGGGTCATGGGCAGGGGGTTCGCAGCGAGGAGCAGGTTGCTGTCGGGCGCGGCTGCGTCTTCCTCGCCCACGTCACCCAGGAAACGCTTGAGCGAGCGGGGCGCGCGCATCGACAGGATGGAGATGAGGACGGCAAGCAGATTGACCGCGAGCAGGAGCAGCGTCGGCACGCGCAGGTGTGGATGCGTGTCGATGTGCCGGAGCAGCAGCGTGACGATGAGCGACATCATGATCGCGTTGACGTGCACCATCGTGGCGGTTCGGCGATCGGCGACGCTGAGAAGCTTGAATTGGCTCCGGGTGATGTCCGTGTAGAGTTCCTCGATCGTGTTCGCCAGTCCCTTCTCGGCCTTCTCCGCCTGGAAGCGCTCTTCGGCCGCCTCCTCGCGTTGCTCGCGCAACAGCTTCTGCAGCCGCACGAGGTTGTCGGCGCGGCCGCGGTTGTACTCGAGCTGCGCGTACCGCGTCCTGAACGGGTGCTGCTCGACGAAGCTGATGCAGCGCTCCGTCCACTCGACGTCCGACAGTGGCGTGTCGCCGCGCCGCTCGTTTTCCCGACGCAGCAGGCGCAGCTCGCGCACGTAGTCCTTGCAGGCCGTCGGCACGAGGAGAGCGTCGTGAAGGACCTCCTGCGCGCCGTTCTCGAGCACTCCCTCGCTGGCGGCGCGCATGCACGCCTCGATGGCGTCGGCCAGTCCGGCCGGCTCACCCTGCGCGGTGAGAAACCGGCGGGCAATGGCCGCGCTCTCGACGCCATTCGCGTGCGGTCCTGCGGTGCGTCCCACGTCGTGAAACCACGCGGCGAGAAGCGCGACACGCACCTCGCTGTCCCCGAGACCGCAGCCTTTCGCGATCTCCCTGCACGCCCTCGCGAGCTCGCGAGCCCGATCGTAGCCGTAGTAGACGAGCGCGCCGTCGCGCGAACCGTCGCGGAAGAGCGTGAACACGTGATCGGCCGCGTTCCGGATGATGTCCTTGTCGCGCTTGCTCATTGGTCCTGCTTTGGAGCAACGAGCGTGCCACGCTCGTCGCGGTCCTGCTCACGAGACGACGCGCTCGAGTCGGATTGGACTTGTCATTTCCGAGTGGGTCGTACGCCGGCCGGGGGCGAGGCATGTCGAAAGTCGGCGCACCACCGTCAGATCCTTGGAGGCCATCCCCACGTCAGCCGGGCACCAGGCGCCGGAGACTTGAAGCGGCCGTCCGAGAGTATGTCGTCGATCTGGATGGCTCTGTCACTGCGGGAATCCGCCCGCGTCCAGGCGTGGCACACCGGGTGCAGAGGTGGCCAACGAACCAACCGATTCGTGGAGCCGACGATGAAAGCAGTCCCCAGCGTGACGATTGCGGTGGCCGCCCTCCTGTCGGCCGTAACCCCGGCTGTCGCCGGCGGCAACGACGCCCCTGCGCCGGTACTTTCGCTCGAGCAGGCCGTCGACGTCGCCTATCGCCACAACCACCTCCTCGCCAGCACCGCGCGCGGCGTGAGCGAGGCGGAGGAGCGCGCGGCCGCGATTCGCACGCGCCGCCTCCCGGCGCTTCACGTCGACGCGTTCGGCGGTCGCCTGCTGAACTCGTTCCAACTTGCCATCCCCGCCGGTGCCCTCGGAACGATCGGCGCGTTTCCAACGAAGGACAACTCGCTCACGGTGCCGACATCCTGGAGCGGCGCGGCGATGGTCAGCATCAGCCAGCCGATCACGCAGCAATACCGGATCGGCCTCAACCTCGACATCGCGCAGCTCGATCGACAGATCGCCGCGGAGGACCTGCGGCGCGAGCGGCAGCGCGTCGCCGCGGAGGTGCGGACCACCTATTACCAGATCTCCGCCCGGGAGGCCGGGATCGTGGCGCTCCGCGACCTGGTCCGCTCCGTCGAGGAGCTGGACTCGGTCACCTCGCGCTACTTCGCAGAGAGCCTGGTGCTCCGCTCCGACGCGCTCGAGGTAAGGGCGCGCCTGGCGCGCGAGCGCCAGCGTCTCGAGGCCGCCGAGAGCGAGCTCGCGGCGCACCGTGAGCACCTCAACCAGCTCCTCGGGCGCGACGTGCTGGAGCCGTTCAGGGTGGCGAGCCCCTCCGCGCTCGCCCCGCCGGCGGCCTCGCTCAATCTCGAGACGTCGCGCCAACGCGCCCAGGCATCGAGGGCGGAGGTCCGCGCCGCGTCGCTGCGCACCTCGCAGGCGGACACCCAGCGCCGGCTCGCGACCGCCGGTTGGATTCCCGACGTCTCGCTCGTGGCCTCGTACACGCGTCTGACGAATTCCGAGGCGACGCCCCAGAACATCGGGACCGTCGGGATCTTCTTCAGCTGGGAAGCTTTCGACTGGGGGCGCAAGGCCCACGAAGCGAAAGAGCGCGCCCACGCGACCGAGCAGGCGCGCGAAGGCCGCCTCGAGGCCGAGCAGCAAATCGCGGTCGAGGTAGGACAGCGCTGGCGAGCGGTGAGGGATACCGCGGCGCTGCTCGAGGCGACGCGGCTGGAGGCGGACGCATCCGCAGCCAGCCTCGACACCGACCGGAGCCGTTACCGCGAGAACGCGGCCATCCTGCGCGACGTTCTCCGCACCGAGGCCCGGGTGTCGGGCGCCCGGCACGATTTAACCGATGCGCTCGCCGGCTACTGGTCGGCGGTCGCGGAACTCGAGAGGACGATCGGCGATGAAAACTAGAAAAGTGCTCCTGGCCACTGCCTGCGCGCTGCTGGGCTGCGCGCAGAAGGTTCCTCAAAAGCCCCTTCCCGCCGTCCGCGTCGAGGTGGTGACGTCCGGAACGGCCGCCAGCGGCAAGGTCGCGTACTCCGCCGTGGCGCAGCCGACGACGACGACGCCGCTCGCATTCCGCGGCCCCGGTTACATCGTCCAGATCCTGACCGTACCGATGCCCGGCGGCGGTGTCCGCGCCCTCGGCGAGGGCGATCGCGTCCGCCGAGGAGAAGTGGTGGCTCGGCTGCGCGACGCGGAGTACCGCGACAAGGTGGAGCAGGCGACCGGACAGCTCGCCGCGGTGCGGGCGGGGGCGGAGAAAGCGCGGCTCGAGTTCGAGCGCACGACGCGCCTGTTCGCCACCCAGAGCGTGACCAAGCCGGAGATGGAGACCGCCAGTGCGCAAGCGAAGGCGACGCAGGCACAGGTCGCCGCGGCCGAGGCGGCGCTGGAGGAAGCGCGTCTGGGGCTGCGCGACACGTCGCTGACCGCGCCCGTCGACGGCGAGGTGATCAGGAGGAGCGTGGAGCTTGGCGCATACATGGCGCCCGGAACGCCGGCCTTCGTGGTGGGGGACGTCAGCAGGATCAAGGTCGTTCTCGGCCTCCCCGACATAGCGGTGACCCAGGTCAAGCCGGGGCAACCCGTCTCCGTCACGACGGAAGCGCTGCCGGGTCGCACCTTCACGGCGCGCGTGAGCCGCATCGCGGCGGCTGCCGATCCGGTCACGCGCAACTTCGACGTGGAGGTGGAGTTCCCGAACGCCGATCGCCAATGGAAGCCGGGGATGATCGCCTCGGTCGAGCTGGGCAGCGTGGCGCCGGGTGCCGCGATCCCCCTGTTGCCGCTCACCGCGTTCGTCCCGGCCGGGGGTGAACGCGACCGCTTCGGCGTCATGGTGATCGAGGGCGACGCGCCGCAAACGCGGGCGAAGCTCCGGCAGGTCACGCTGGGCGACGTGATCGGCAACCGCGTCGCGGTCGCCCAGGGGCTCACCGCGGGTGAGCGCGTGATCACGCAGGGAGCAACGATGCTGAAGGACAACGAGCGCGTCGAAGTGATGCCGGCGGAGGAGCCATGAGCCAGGACCAGAAGGTCGAGGCAGGGCGGTCCAACATTGCCCGTTTCTTCGTCAACCACCGCCAGGTCGCCTCCGCGCTCCTCGTCCTGACGCTGGGCGCCGGCGTCGCCGGCTACCAGAAGATGCCGAAGCGCAAGGACCCGGACATCCCGGTGCGCGTCGGCCTCGCCATCTGCCCCTGGTCGGGCATCAGCGCGGACAAGGTCGAGGAGCTGGTCACGCGCAAGATGGAGGAGGCAGTTTCCGGGAACTCGAAGATCGAGAAGATCGAGTCGACGACCCGCGACGGCGTGGCCGTTCTCTTGGTGCACCTCGAAGAGGGCGTGAGCGACACGGTCGAGCAGTTCGCGGACATCGGCCAGCGTGTCACCCACATCGGCAATCTGCCGAACGGCGCCGGCCCGGTGACCTGGGTCAGCGATTTCGGGGACACCGCCGCGCTCATGCTCACGGTGGCGAGCCCGAAGGTGGGCGAGGCCGAGCTCCGCATCCGCGGCCTCGCGCTGGGCAAGGCGATCGCCGCCGTGCGCCCCGCGGACGCCGGCGCCGATCGGGTCACGGCGCTCTACTGCTTTCCGCCCAGCGTGGCGGCGTCGGCCGTCGAGCGCCCGGTTGCGCTCTTCGCCGCCGACGCCGTGCGCGACGGCGTGGCGCGCGACGTGCGATCCGTTTCGGCGTCGAGCTGCACCGGCCTTGACTTCGCGACGTTCCGGAGCGACGGGGAAGTGCGCGCGTACGTGCAGTCGTTCGTGCGCGATCGGCTGGGAAATGTCGACCTGCACCCCGACGCGTGGGGGCCCGTGCTCGTCCGGAATCCGGCGGAGGCTCCGGACCGCCTCGCGGAGATGGCGGGAGACCTCTACACGTACCGGCAGCTCGACGATTTCTCCCACGAGATCGAGAGAAATCTTCAAAGCGTCCTCGTCTCGCCTGCGGAGAAGACCCCGATCGTCGCCAAAACGAGCCGCAGCGGCGTCCTGCCCGAGCGCATCTTCGTCGAGTACTCCCAGCAGCGGCTCGCGGAGGCGGCGCTCCGGCCGTCGCAGCTGGCGGATGCGCTCGCCGCGCGCAATCTGACGATGCCTGGTGGCGTGTTCGACTCGGGCGACCGGCACGTCGTGATCGACCCGAACGTCCGCGATCGCAGCTTTCGGGACATGGACGACCTGATGATCGGCACGTCGTCATCGGGCACGCCGGTGCGGCTGCGCGACCTCGCGACCCTCTCGCGCGGGTACGAGAGCCCGGCCCGGTTCCTCAACTACTTCGTCGCGCGCGATACTGAGGGCCACTGGCAGCGAAACCGGGCGGTCACGCTTGCCATCCAGATGCGCTCGGGTGAGCAGATCGGGCAGTTCGGCGCCGCCGTCGACGAGGCGCTCAGCAAGTTGCGTCCCAAGTTCCCGCCCGACCTGATCATCGCGCGCACCAGCGACCAGCCACGCCAGGTGAAGGAGAACATCGACCTCTTCATGGTCAGCCTGTACGAGGCGATCGTGCTGGTGGTGGTCGTCTCGCTGTTCGGGTTCTGGAGCTGGCGGACTGCGCTCCTGGTCGCCACCTCGATCCCGCTGACGATCGCGATGTCCTTCGGGGCGATGCTGTTCCTCGGCGTCGACCTGCAGCAGGTGTCCATCGCCACCCTCATCATCGCGCTCGGGCTCCTGGTGGACATGCCGGTGGTGGCGGGCGACGCAATCCAGCGCGAGCTGTCCGAGGGAACGCCGCGCGCGATCGCTGCCTGGATCGGCCCGACGCGGCTGGTGCGCGCGATCGTCTTCGCCACGCTCACGAACATCGTCGCGTACCTGCCTTTCCTGGCCCTCACCGGCGACACGGGCAGGTTCCTGCACTCTTTGCCGATCGTGATGACCGTCAACCTCGTCGCGGCACTGATCATCACGTTCACGTTCATCCCGCTCATCGCGTTCGGGATCGTGCGCGCGCCGAAGCGGGCGGAGAAGTCAATCGAGGAGCGGCGAAGGACGGGATTCACGGGGTGGTACGCACGGACGATCTCGTCCGCAATGCGCCATCGGAAGGCAGTGCTCGCCGGCTCGCTCCTGATTCTCGTCGGCGGAGGGTTCGTCTTCTCCCGGCTGAAGAGCGGGTTCTTCCCGACCGACCTGCAGTACCTGTCGTACGTCGACGTCTGGGTGCCCGAGGACGCACCTCTCTCCGTGACGAACGCCGCCGCCGCCGAGGCGGAGCGCGTCATCCGGGAGCAGGTGGAAGAGTTCGGGAAGCACCACGGGCACAAGGACATTCTCAAGTCGCTCACCACGTTCGTCGGCGGTGCCGGTCCGCGGTTCTGGTTCTCGATCGATCCCGAGCAGCAGCAGCTCAACTACGCGCAGATCCTCATCGAGGTGACGGACAAGCACGTTAGCAAGGAGCTCGTCGCCCCGATCCAGGCGGCTCTGTCCCGGATCCCCGGCGCCCGCTGCGACGTCCGGCAGCTCGAGACGGGCAAGCCCGTCGGCATTCCCGTCTCGATCCGGGTCTCCGGCGAGGACATCACGACGCTGCGCAAGTACGCCGGCGAGGTGGCGGATACGCTCCGTGCGGCGCCGACCTCGGCGCGCGTGCGCGACAACTGGGGACCGCCGGGGCTGCTCACCCACCTGGCGATCGACGACCACCGCGCCAGCCTCTCGGGGGTGAGTCGCCTCGACGTGGCGAACTCCACGGCGGCGGCGATATCGGGCATCCCGGTCGGCTCGTTCCGCGAGGGAGACCGGCTCATCCCCATCGTGGCGCGTCTCCGGGCGGACGACCGGGCCCGCGTCTCGGACCTGTCGAGCGTGTACGCGTTCTCGAGCACCAGTGCGCACAGCGTACCGCTCGGACAGGTGGCGAGGGTCGAGCGCGAGTTCAGGCCCTCCAAGATGTTCAGGCGGAACCAAGTCCGGACCATGACCGTGTCCGCGTATCCCATCCCGGGCTACCAACCGTCGGAGGTCCTCTCGGCGGCGTTGCCGACGATCGACGCCATCAAAGCCAAGTTGCCGCCCGGTTATCGCATCGACATCGGCGGCGAGTACGACGAGCAGCAGAAGGGATTCGGCGAGTTGGCAGTCCTCATGGCCGCGTCCTGCGCGCTCATCTACCTGGCGCTCCTCTTCCAGTTCGACAGCGCGGTGAAGCCCCTCCTCGTGTTCGCGGCGATACCCTACGGCGTTGTCGGCGCGGTCGTCATGCTCGCGATCATGAAACAGACCTTCGGGTTCATGGCCTTCCTCGGGATCGCGAGCCTGGTGGGCGTCATCGTCAGCCACGTCATCGTGCTCTTCGACTTCATCGAGGAGGCGCACCATCGCGGCGAGTCGCTCGAGGACTCGCTCATCGACGCCGGAATCGTCCGCCTTCGTCCGGTGATGATCACCGTCGGTGCGACCGTGCTCGGGCTCATCCCGCTCGCGGCGCACGGAGGGCCGCTGTGGGAACCGCTCTGCTATGCGCAGATCGGCGGCCTCACCATCGCAACGTTCATCACGCTAGGACTCGTCCCTCTCCTCTACACGGTGTTCGTGCGCGACCTGCGCCTCGTCAAGTGGGAACGCGAGACGCACGAGCCGATTGAACCCACTCCAATCCGGCATACGGGGAACGGGGAATCGCGAGCTTCCACATGAACGTCGCCGATCTCGCGGAGGAACCAATGGACACGATGAAAGCGTTGAAGCAGGTTTTCATCTTCAAGGACGTCGCAGATCCAATCCTGCGGATCATTGCCGAGGCAGCGGAGGAGGTCACGATCGGCGCGGGCGAATCCATCGTGGGCGCCTCCGAACTGCCGAAGGCGCTGTACGTGATCCGCCATGGAACCGTGCGCGTCGTCGTACGAGAAGGTGTACCTGCAGTGCTGTTCGGAGCGGGAGAGACGATCGGCGAGGTGGAGCTCATCGACGGCGGGCCTGGCCCCGCAGGCCTGACGGCGCTGGAACGGGTCGACGTTCTCATGCTCCGCTCCGACAGATTGGCGAGGGCGCTGGCCGGTCACCCTGAGGCGGCATACGAGCTCTATCGCGCGATCGCGCGGTCGCTCGCGGGGCGCTTGCGTCGGGCTGTCGCGATGCTGGCGCTCGGACACGAGTCGAATCGCTCCATCTCCTCCGGCGCTGACGCCTCCCGCGGCACCGATCATTCGCAAGCCGGGTGACCGGAAGAGCTCTCGAGGGAGGCGGGCGCTGTCCTTCCGTACGAGGAGTACCTGAATCCGACGCAGATCGAGGATGGCGCTTGCCGCGTGCGCCTGCCGCAAAGCGCCGCGGCTAGAACGCCCCGCCGAGGCTGAACGCCGCGCCACGCTGCGTTGCGGCGAAGGAAGGCATGACCGTGCCGAGCGCCGATCCGCGGCGGTGCTGGAGCGGGAAGAGCACGGCGCATCCGGCGCCGAGACGCTCCGACGACGTCGGCGAAATAACGCGACTCAGCGACCATGCGGAGCGTTCCGGCGGCCACGGTCGCGACGCCGGCAGCTCCCCACACCTTCGCCGTCGGGATGTCGGTAGCGCTCGTCCTCTGGTCGATTGCAGGGTGGCGCGGGCATTCGCTGCCACGCGCGCTTGCGCTCTACGGCGCCGCCTGCGGTTTGCTCTGCGCGGTCTTCGTCTTCTCGGGCGCGCCGCTCGACGTCCATCGCTTCGGCGCGCTGGTCCTGGCGCAAGCCATCTTCTTCGTTTGGGCCGGGGCGACGCTGCTCGCAGGCCCCATTCCGGCTGCTGGAGCGCTCCATGGAGAGGGCGGATAAGCCTTAACTGGGTGCAATGTCGCGCAGGTACTGCGAGGATTGCGGTATCCCCGAGAGACGCACGACCGAGGCTGGACATGGATGGGCTTCCAACGAGCGCGGATCTCGACGTTCGACCCGCAACGGACGCTGACGCCTTCGCGATCTCGTTTCTTCTTGAGGATCTCGGTCATCCGATCGAGCCGGCGCGCATCGTGGAGAAGCTCGCGGAGATCCGCGATTCCCCGGTTGATCGCGTCTGGGTAGTGGAATCACACGCCAATGCGGTTCCCGGCGACGGCCAGGCTCTTGCCGGACTCCTCAGCTTGCACGCGATTACGCTGCTTCACACAGCCGGTCGGCTGGCACGCATCACCGCGCTGGTAGTCCATCCCAAGTTGCGCGGGAAGGGAATCGGGCGAAGGCTCGTCGACGTTGCCGAACACTTCGCGCGAGGCATCAACTGCGAGCGCGTGGAGGTCACGAGCGGCGAGCAACGCCATGATGCGCACCGCTTCTACACTACGCTCGGCTTCTCTCCGCATTCGGCTCGATTCGTGAAACGCCTGGACTGAGGGCAACCGGTCGCAACACCGCGTCCTGAAGGATAAAGAGTTCTCGCCGCATGTCCTCGCGATCCCGTCGGCACGCACCCTATGGCTCGACCGTCATCGAAGCGGTAAACCGCTGGGCCATGAGCAAACAGCTTCGGGTTCATCCGCTGATGCCACAAGGAGGTGCCGAGCTTGCCGCCCTCACTAACGCGATGCAGACGGTGACGACGACCTGCGCTCCCGCAACCGACATCCAAATGGAGAATGCGATCCCAGAACCTGCTGACCCCAACGCGGTGCTAGGGTCGTTGGTAGCGAAGGGACTCCTTAGGTCGACTGCTAGCGGCTTCGTTCCGACTGCGAGAGCCCTTGTCGGACGCAAGGACAACTATTCCGTAGCCTTGCTAGAAGCCCTCGAACAGATCGTTCAAGTTGGAATGCAAGCGTGCAGCGCAGAGGTAGACAACATCACCCGCGAAGAGCTTGCGCGAGAAGTCAAGCGAATGGGTTTTGCTCCCCTCGACAAGAGGGAGAGGGTGGATAAGCGTCGTTCTGTCCACTCGGCCCCCCGCTCCGCATGCTCGCGAGCCTAGCAAAGTCTCGCGTGGCCCGCTCGGCGGAGCGGCCGCGCACTGATGGGCTCGCCTGCCGTGCGCAGCGGCGTAGAATCGGCGCCATGGGACTCTTGACCTTCACCCTCAACGTGACGCTGGACGGATGCTGCGACCACCGCGAGGGGATCGCGGACGACGAACTGCATCGCTACTTCACCGAGCTGATGGACGAATCCGGGGCGATGCTGTTCGGACGCACCACCTACGAGATGATGGAGAGCGCCTGGCCGGCGGTGGCGCGCGACGAGAAGGCGCAGCCCGCGATGCGGGAGTGGGCCGTCAAGCTGGAGGCCAAGCCGAAGTATGTGGTGTCGGCCTCGCGCCGGGACTTCCCGTGGAACAACACCTTCCGTATCGAGGGGGATTTGCAGGAGGCCGTGAGGCAGCTCAAGGAGAAGACCCCGCGCGGCGTGCTCGTGGGCAGCCCCACGCTCGCGGCCGGGCTCGAGCGGCTGGAGCTGATCGACGAGTACCGTCTGGTTGTCCACCCGATCCTCGCCGGCCACGGGCCGACCTTGTTCCAGGGCCTGGAGCGCTCGAGGCGCCTCGAGCTCGTCTCGACGATGCGCCTGAAGTCAGGAGTGATGGCGCTGCACTACCGGCGAGCGGCGTCGTGACCTTCTCGCGGGATTGGCTGCTGGCGCGATGAACGACGATCCCCTCGCTGGCGCGTTCACCGGACGCAGCGCGCCAGGGTGCCTGCCGACTCCGAGAAAGTGCCGTCCGGAGAGATGGCCAGGCCCGTGACGGACATCGATGGGTCCGCCGTCGACGACCAGAAGACCTGGCTGGGCGTACCGGGAAGGCGCCGGGATCGACGGCAGGCACTTCCGCGCGTGCTGCAGCATCACCCCGTGCGGCACGCGCCGCTTGGGAGAAAACTTCGGCAGTGGATGCGCGGGGTCCGGCGCCCAGTCGCTGCGCGCCTGATCCACCTCGACAAAGCCCGCGCGCAACGTCAGCGAGGGATGGCGTGAAGTTGGAGATCGTCAGCGTCTCGTCGCGCAGCCCTGTCGTTGGCCAAAACTCGATCCGTGATCTGACCCATTGGGCTACAAGTTTCTCCCGTTCTTGGTGCGCCAAGAGCGAGCGAAGGCGGCCACGGCGGGTGGCGAGAGCCAGATTGCCTTGACGACACGCAGGTGCTCGAGACGACCCTCGGCGCAGGCCTTGCGAAGCAGATACTCCGGGATCTGGAACCGAGTTGCCGCCTGCTCCGGCGTCAGCGGCTGCTCGTCGTCGGCTTCCTGCTGACGCACGCCAGCCGTGCTGACCACCGGCTGACCAAACTTCTTGTGATCGTTTGATGCAGTTTGCATCGCCGACGCTGAATGCGCGCTCAACGAGTCGAGAGATTCCGCCGGGTTGGTACGCTCTGATGCCGCCTGCAAACCTTCAGCGGTTGTCTCATAACCCGAAGGTCGCAGGTTCAAATCCTGCCCCCGCAACCAATCTCAGACACAACCTCGCCCCTGGGTAGAACCAGTGCCCAGGGGCGTGTCTTCAACTTCAGCAGCCAGCCCTTCGTCCAGATTCCGTCCAGCGGCGTCACGACGATCTCGCCGAAGAGCTGGCTCGAGCCCGACGCGGGCCTGGCCGGTGTCGATCTCCGTGCCCGAGGCCCTTTCGACTTGTCAGCCCGAGACCTGGACCGCCTCGCGCCGGCCGGATCACGGTATGAGAATTCACAGTTCTCAGTCGCCCGGCCGCAGCTTCCGTCAGCGGCCCGCGCGCCATCATCCGGGCCCGCTCCTCGTCGTCGAACTGCCCCCGAGTGCAGAGCAGGATGGCGAGCGTCATCGGAGTGCCTTCTCTCCGTGCGGGAATGGGTGCTTGAGCTGTGAGACATCCGCAGGCGTGCTGCGCGGCTTACAAAGGCAGAGATCAGTGCGACGCTGTCGTTGCGGGCTTGCCGTCCGGGCCTTCGCCCACCAGCTCCTTCAGCCATGCGCGCGTCGCGTCGTACCAGAATAATGAGTTCTGAGGCTTCAGCACCCAGTGGTTCTCGTTGGGAAAATAGACCAGGCGGCTGCGCACGCCGCGGTTCTGCAGCACATTGAAGAGCGCAAAGGCTTGGTCGACGGGGACGCGGTAGTCGAGGCCGCCGTGGATCACAAGGGTCGGCGTCGCGTACTTGGCCGCCTCGACGTGTGGCGAGATTTTGTGAAAGAGCAACTCGTCCTCCCAGTACTCGCCGAACGGCTTGCGTTGCCCGCCCACGTCAGAGGCGTACCACGCGTAGAAGTTGGACAACCCGGCGTGCACCACCAGGGCCTGGAAGGGGTGAGCGCGGCCGAGCAGCGCGCTGGCGAGGTAGCCGCCGTAGCTTCCGCCGCCCGCCGCCATGCGCGCGGGGTCGATCCACGGCTGCCGCGCGAACCACCTCGCGGCGGCGAGCGTGTCCTGATAAGGGCTGGTCACCCAGTCGGGCTCGATGCTGCCGGTGAAGGCCTCGCCGAAGCCCGACGAGCCGTGGAAGTTGTGCCAGGCGGTGACGTAGCCCCAGCCGGAGAACACCTGAGCGTTCCAGCGCCAGAAGAATACGTCGGTAACGCCCAGGTGCGGCCCGCCGTGCAGCAGCAGGTAGAGCGGGTACTTCTTGCTACGGTCGAAGCCCGGCGGGTACGTAATCCACATCTGGATCGGTGCTCCGTCCGCACCCGCGAAGGTCACGCTCTCGTGGGCGCCGAGGTCGACGCTCGCAAGCAACGTGTCGTTGAAGGTGGTGAGCTTGGTGGCCCGGCCGCTGAGCGGATCGAGGCGCACCAGCGTGGGCGGCTCGTCGAACGCTTCGCGCAGGGCCACCGCTATGCGCCCGTCGCGGGAGAGGGAGAGCCCGGAAAAGCTGCGGTCTTTGGTAAGCGACGCGGCCTTCCCGGAGGGCAACTCGATCCGGTACACCCGGCGCGTACCGGCGTCGTCGATCGACGCGATCAGGGAGCGGCCGTCGGGCGCCCACACCATCCCGGAGACGGAGCGGTCCCACGCCTCGGTGACCACGCGGCCGGTCCGTGTCGCGCGGTCGTAGATCGCCAGTCGGGCGCGATCGTAGTAGGCGCGCCGGATGGCCTGGCGCTGATAGGCGATAGTGCGACCGTCAGGCGAGTAGAGCGGCTTGAAGTCCCCTGCCGGGTTGGCGGCGGTCAGGTTGCGCGCCAGCCCGCCCTCGGCCGCGACGGTGTAGACGTCGTAGTTCGCTTCCACGCCCGAGCGATCGCTATCGGCGGTGAACGCGATCTCCTTGCCGTCAGGGGAGATGTCGTAGTCGTCGCGCTCCGGGTCCGCAGTCGCCGAGCCGAACGGCAGAGATAGCCCGGTGCCCAGCGTGATAGCCGTCGGGTCGCCGACCGAAAGCGCTACCGAAAATAGATGCGGCCGTCGCTCGTCGAGCAGCCGGTCCCAGCGGCGCACTGGGGCTCTATCATAGACCTGCGCGGTCATTTTCGAGTCCTTGTGCTCCTTGGCCCGCTTCGCCTGGTCACCCCAGCCATTCCAGTCCGGATAGACCCAAGTCGCGAATGCGAGGCGCCGCGAATCGGGGAACCACTTCGGTGCGAGCGCGCCCGCCGGCACCGAGGTGAGCCGCCGCGGCTCGCCGCCGTCTACCGGCATGGCATAGAGCTGCGGACTCTCGTCGTCGCCGCGCTTGCCGAGGAAGGCGATCCACTTGCCGTCGGGGCTCCAGGCAGGGCTCGAGTCCGGCCCCCCACGCGCGGTGAGCTGGCGCGCGTCACCGCCCGCGCTGGGAATCAGCCAAAGATCGGAGAGCGGCTTATCGGCCTTGAGATCGAAGTTGGTGACGGCGATGACGGCCTGCTTGCCGTCAGGCGAGATCTCCGGCGACCCGAGCCGCGCGAGCTGCCACATCAGCTCGGCGGTCAGCGGCTTCTTGGCGGTGGGCGGCGTCGCTCCGGCGGCGAAGGCAGGCGCTACGACGAGAGCGGCGAGGGAGTAGACCAGACGCGGCATCTTCCCTCCGGGGGTGGTGTGGAGGCCCAGCATGCTCGGCGGAAGGCTCCCAGGTCAACCTCGCGACCGCACCAGTAGAAGTGACGAGGGAAGAGGGCCCGTTCCTGTCTCTGGTACAGGAGCCCCTTGCGACAACACGCGACAGAGCAGCTCATAAGCCTCGAGCGGCCTGGCCACGCCTGACTGCAGGCGTTTGCGGCCTGGGGAGAGTGGCAGTCGACGCGGAACCCGGACTGTGTCGATGTTACACATCCTGCCTCCGCAACTCCGAACTTCAGCACTGGGACGGCCGCTCGCAGCAAGGGCGGCGTAGCACTTCGCAGGAGAGCCTTCGCTCGAACGAGATCGCCGAGCTGCGCCATCGCGATGCCTCGAAGCGCGAGAGCAGGCGCGTCGTCGCGCAGGGCGACCCGCTTCAATGCGCCGAGGGGATCACCCGCTGCGAGTGCACGCGCCGCGGCAGTGATCAGCGAATCAATCGGAATCCCGTCACACTTGTAACTCCCGTCGTTCGATGCCCGGCGTTAAGTCTCTCTCCTAACCAACAACCACCAAGTCAAACAAGAAAGGAAGAGACGATGAACGCACGGAGAATCGAAGGAGCGGTCGCCCTGGTGACGGGCGCCAACCGCGGCATCGGGCGAGCACTGACGGAAGCGCTCCTGACCCGGGGCGTGAGGAAGGTCTACGCCACGGCGCGCAATCCGGAGGCGCTACGCGCCCTGCGTGACGAGCGGATCGTTTCGCTGCGGCTCGACGTGACCGACGCGGACCAGATCCGCGCGGCCGGAGAAGCGGCTTCGGACGTGGAGCTCGTCTTCAACAACGCCGGCGTGGCGCTTGCCAGAGGAATCGCGGATTCAACGGTCCTCGACCAAGCCCGGCGCGAGATGGAGGTGAACTACTTCGGGCCTCTGCAGCTGCTCCACCGCCTGGCGCCGACGCTGGCCAGGAACGGCGGGGGGGCGGTCGTCAACATCGGCTCGGCAGCCGGCCTGACCAACGTCCCCTTTTTCCCGACCTACAGCGCCTCGAAGGCCGCGCTCCATTCGCTGACCCAGGCCGCGCGTATCCTCCTCGGGGCGCAGGGCACCTCGGTCTTCGGCGTCTATGCGGGCCCCGTTGACACCGACATGGCCCGTGAGCTTGCGCTGCCGAAGACCTCGCCGCGTGACGTGGCGTTCGCGATCCTCGACGGCATTGAGGCCGGGCAAGAGGACATCTTCCCGGACCCGTTCGCGGTGGATTTTGGCCGACAGTTCGGGTCCTCGCCGAAGGCCTCGGAACGGCGGATGGCCGCAATGGCCGCTGCGATGCTATCGGGCTCCGTGGCGTGAGCGAGCGTCCTTCGCCCGAGCAGTCTGAGGGAGTTCGGCGCGTCGCTGCCGCAGCCTGTTCCCTGGAAGCACCTGGTTCGTATTGGAAGTTTGTGTCGGAGCCAAGACTAGAAGGAGGAATCGCATATGGCGGATATTCTGCACAGAGTCGGAATCAAATCGTCGTCCCTGAATGATGCCTATAAGGCATTGACCACGCGCGAAGGTCTTTCCGCCTGGTGGACGAACAACACGCAAGGGGAAAGCAAAGTCGGCGGAGTGCTCCAATTCCGCTTTGAGGTCGGCGGTTTCGACATGAAGGTTCTTGAGCTTCATCCCGCCGAGCGCGTGCTATGGCAAGTGGTCGACGGGCCCGAAGAATGGATCGGCACAAAAGTCAGTTGGGAGCTCAAACAGGAAGGCGACTACACCATCGTCCTCTTGAAACACCAAGGTTGGAAGGAGCCGGTGGAGTTCATGCACCATTGCAGCACCAAGTGGGGGGTCTTTCTGATGAGCCTGAAGTCGCTTCTCGAAACCGGGAAAGGTGCCCCCGCGCCAAACGATATCAAGATCAGCAACTGGCACTAACCCCACTGCTCGCCTGAGTTGATCATGGTTGCATCTGCGATCGAGGTTTGATCTAACCTCGACATGGCAGAGGCCCATCCTATCGAGTTGCGGCAGCGGCTGGTGGAAGCGCACGAGCGTGGAGAAGGGGGATACATCCTCCTCGCTCGGCGGTTCTGCGTCGGTGAGGCGAGTGCGAAGCGCTGGGTGTGGCAGTACCGGCGCGACGGCCATGTGAAACCGCTCAAGAAGAGCGGGGGCACACCGTCCGACGTCTCGCGAGACGAACTGGAAGCGATCCTCGTGCGGCGTCCTGACGCGAACGCGGGAGAGATCACCGCCGAGTACAATCGTGGCCGGCGAGGCAAGCAGCGGCGGCACGCGTCGAGCATCAAGCGCGCGCTGTATCGGGCGGGACACGTCGTGAAAAAAAACGTCTTCGTGCGCTCGAGCAGCTCCGACCCGATGTCGTCGCCAGGCGGAAAGCATACTGGCGTCTGATCCGTCGCGTGCCTGCGAGCAAGCTCGTTTTCCTCGACGAGTCCGGGCTCAACTGCTCGATGACCCGCAGCCACGCCTGGGTGCAGAAGGGCTGCGAATTCATCGAGCGCACGCCCATGAACTGGGGCAAGAACCTCACCCTGCTCGGCGCGATGCGGCTGACCGGCTGGGTCCTCCTCACCACCATTTTCGCCAGCACCAGCAAGGAGCGCTTCGTCACGTGGCTGGCAAGGAAGCTGCTCCCACGGCTCAAGCGCGGCGACGTTCTCGTCCTCGACAACCTCTCGGCACATCACGATCAGCGCGTCGTCCCGCTCTGCGCCAACTCCGGCGTCCGGGTCGTCTACCTTCCTCCCTACTCGCACGACTTCAACCCTATCGAGCCCGGCTGGGGCCTCCAGAAGCAGCAGGTCCGCCGTCACGCCCCACGCGATCCTCTCGCTCTTCGCCGCGTCGCTCGCAGAGCGCGTTTTCGAATCACCTCTCGGCATTGCCGCCAGTGGTTTGCTCACGCTGGCTACGCGGTCTAATCCACTGGTCAACTCAGGTGATCGGTGGGGTTAGAGCCCACGATTTCGGCTGGATTAGCTGCTTGCCTCGCGTTGCAACGCCGGGCACATCTTCGTCAGCCTTGCCAAGGCGAAGGTCGCCGGTTGGGCAGCCGGTTACTCGTTCTTCCGGCCTTTTTTTGCGTACGCCAGGACTCGGCGAATGCAGCAACAGCGGCCGGCGTGAGCCAGAGCGCGTTGACGACCCGAAGGTGCTCAAGATGGTTTTCCGCGCAGGCCCTGCGAATCAGGTACTCAGGAATGTCGTAGCGGGCGGCCGCCTGCGTCGGAGTAAGGAGGACGTCCTGGACAAACTCCTCGGGAATCGGCTGCGCCTCGCTGACCACGGGCTGACCAAAATTCTTGTGCGAGATTGATTCCGCTTGCATCAGCGGCGCTGAATCGCCAGGCGCCGAGTCGAGAGATTCCGCGGGGTTGGTACAGTCTGAGGCTGCCTGCAAGCCTTGATCGAGTGCCTCATAACCCGAAGGTCGCGGGTTCAAATCCTGCCCCCGCAACCAATTCCATTGGCCCCATCGGCACTTACCGGTGGGGCCTTCGTCTTCGGGCTTTGTCCTGTGAACCCGATGGTCGCGATCCGGGCCGGCGGCAGAATTTCCCGGTTGTTACCGAGCCTTGGCCGTCCGCTCCGAGAAGTCTCCCGGGCCGGTTGCCTCGACTCTGTCCAGATCTTGTCCAAGAAATTCACGACAAAGCATCTAGACTTGACAAAATGCCTAGTCGGCGGCTACCGTCCAGTGGGTGAAGGGATCGGAAGCGAAGCGCAGAATCCGGACCCTCGCGCGCGGTGGCCGAATCTTCGTTGATGATCATGCCTGGGCCGCGATGGAGGAGCGCTGCGTCCCTTCGCCGATCTGCGGCATGCACTCGAGCACGCGGAATCGTGCAGATTGCAGCCGAACGCCCGCTGGCACGTGGTCGGACGAGATCCCGATGGTGACGTG
>Ga0209526_10000351_pt1 | contig 28932 bp, 30 predicted proteins | sample JacPinW_OM2H0_M1_FD_188566 | JGI IMG/M metagenome (GOLD analysis project Ga0209526, IMG submission 188566) | Forest soil microbial communities from Algoma, Ontario, Canada - Jack Pine, Ontario site 1_JW_OM2H0_M1 (SPAdes) (version 2) | ecosystem: Environmental > Terrestrial > Soil > Boreal... | reverse complement strand
CTTGCCCATCTCCTGCGTCATGAGGCGCGCCAGCTCCTCCTTGCGCGCCTCGAGCATCAGGGCGGCCTTCAGGACGATCTCGCCCCGCGCCGGTGCCGGCGTGTGTCGCCAGCCGGAGAAGGCTTTCACCGCTGCCTCGAGCGCGGCGTTCACGTCGTCCGCGTTCGATGCCTGCAGCACTCCGAGCACCTGGTCCTTGTGCGCCGGGTTGTTCGACGTAAAGGTGCGCCCGCTCTTGGACTCGACCCAGCGACCACCGATGTAGTTCTTGTATGTCTTGGCGTCGGTCTTTTGACCCCGTTCGCTTGTCATCGTCTGACTCATGCTGCCACCTCCTGAAACGCGCCGTTCAAAATCTCCCATCCCTCGTCGAGCTCGGCTTGCGAAATGTTGAGCGGCGGCACCAGCCGCAACACGTTGTCATGCGCGCCGCAGCTCAGCACCACCATTCCGGAATCGAGGCACACCTTCCGGATCTGCTTCTGCAGGTCCTTATCGGGGTCGCCGTTTTTCTTGACCAGCTCGACGCCGACCATCAGGCCGAGGCCACGCACCTCGCCGATCGCCGGCGTGCGCCGCTGCAGCTCCAGCAACCGGCTGACCAGCTGCGCACCCTTGTCGACCGCGTTCGCCAGGATGTTCTCCCGCTTGAAGACATCCAGGGTGGCGAGACCGGCGGCGCAGGAGACCGGATTGCCGCCGAACGTCGAACCGTGCGCGGCCGGCTCCCACTGGTCCATCAACTTCGAGGTGGCGACCACGGCGCTGAGCGGTAATCCCGAGGCGATCGACTTCGCGAGCGTCATGATGTCGGGGACGACACCGGTCTGCTCGCAGGCAAACATCTTGCCGGTGCGGCCGTAACCCGACTGGACTTCATCCGCGATCAGCAGGATGCCGTGCTCGTCGCAGAGCTTGCGGAGGCGCGGCATGAACCCAGCGGGCGGAACCACATAGCCGCCTTCGCCGAGCACCGGCTCGACGATGAAGGCCGCCACGTTCTTCGGCGGGACCCGCGTGTCCAGCATCTCATCGATGAAATTGAAGACATAATCGAGCGTCGCCGCATCGCCCGGGCCGGTCGGGTTGCGATACGGATAGGGATAGGGCACGTGGTAGACCGCCGGCAGCAACGGCTCGTAGCGCTCCCGGTAGTAGCCCTTCGATGCGGTCAGGGACAGCGCCCCGTAGGTGCGTCCGTGAAACGCGCCCTGGAAGGCGATCAGGGCGGGCCGGCCGGTCGTGTACCGGGCCAGCTTGATGGCTCCCTCAACCGCCTCGGCGCCGCTGTTCGCGAAGAAGACTTTGTCCAGCTTGCCCGGCGCGAGCGCCGCGATCCGCTCCGCCAGCTCGATGGCAGGCTGATGGTGGGCGACCACCGAGATGTGCACCAGCTTGTCGAGCTGGTCGTGCGCGGCCCTCACCACATCGGGATGGCCGTGTCCCAGGTTCGTGACCGCGATGCCCGAAGCGAAGTCGAGGAAGCGCCGTCCATCGACCGTATAGAGGTAGGAGCCCTGGGCGTGATCGATGACGAGCGGGGTGTACCGGTAGAGGACCTGGGAGAGGTGGGCGCGCTCGCGCGCCAGCCACTCCTCCTGGCTATCGCTGTCGGGGATTTCCTTGACGAGTCTCATGTTGCCTCCTTGTACGAGCATCCGGGTCGGGCGCGTGGCCGTCTCCGGCTGCTGGCGGAGGCTGTCCGTCGGTCGAGGCCCACCAGGTGCAACTGATACCCGCGTGATTCATGGTCGTGCCGTCTTCAACGGCGCACTTATGGTAGTCCCTGCGACCGCGGCCCCTCCGCCATCAACCCCCTCCCCCCTTGCGGGGGAGGGTCGGGGTGGGGGGTTCCCGTCAGCGCGAAGCGGCCGGATTGAGGTTCGCGGCCCGGCGCGGCGCCCGCTGGGCGGCCAGGAAGCCGCCGAACATCACCAGGACGCCGACCGCCTGGCCGACGTAGAACAGCTCGTAGACGTGAAACAGGCGGGTCAGCGAAGAGGCGGTCGCCACGATCAACGCGCCGGCCGCGATCAGGATGTTGGCAAGCAGACGAGACGGGGCGCCGTGCCGGCGCCAGGTCCCGTAGGCGGACCACGCCGCGCCGCCAACCAGGATCAGCGTCCCAAGGATGTTCAACAACGCGGCCATCAGGATCGCCACCACGTTGAAGGTTGAGTGCTCGAGGCGGATGGTATCGACGGAAGGCACCTCGCGGGTCTGGAGCAGGCCCGTCTGGAGGCTCGCGCCAAGCGTGGCCGCCAGGCCGACGCCACCCAGGACGACCAAAACCAGTAAGGCGGTGCGCCCGTAGCGCGGCGCGAGCAGGTAGATCGTGCCGAGCGCCAGCACGCCCACGAGCATGATGGCGCCGAAGTAGTAGTAAATCCGGTAGGTGAACGGACTCCACCCGGCTGCCGCGCCAATCACCTCCATGAGCGCCGCCAGCGCGTACATCGCGAGCGCCACCGACCAGGCCAGCAAATACGGCCGCGGTTTGGCACGGTACTGCGCGAACAGGGTCAAGGCAAAGGCGGCACTGATCAGGGTCGCCGCCAGGGCGTAGAACACCATCGCTTCGCCCAGTTTAGGAAATCGCGATATTTCCCTCCCCCTCTGGGGGAGGGCAGGGTGGGGGCCGTGTTATCCACAACCTCAAGCTTGACTCGGCCGCCCTATTCAAGTTAAATAGCCGCAGCCACGTTCCAGCACAGAGGTCTAGCCACCGTTTGAGCAGAGTCATCGCAGTTGCCAACCAAAAAGGCGGGGTTGGCAAAACGACCACCGCGGTGAACCTGGGATGCGCGCTCGCTGAACTCGGGAAGCGCGTCCTCCTCATCGACCTCGATCCCCAGGGTCATCTGACGATCAACATGGGGTTCAAGCAGCCGGACCAGATCGAGCTCACCCTCTACCACCTGCTCCTCGATCCCCAGGTCACCCTCGGCCACGTGGTCAAGCACAGCAACCTTGGCGTCGATTTCATTCCGTCGAACATCGAACTCTCCGGCGCCGAGATCCAGCTCGTCTCCGAGATGGGCCGCGAGACGTTTCTCAAGGAGAAGCTCGCCCCCGGACAGGACGAGTACGACTTCATGGTCATCGATTGCCCACCCTCCCTTGGCCTCCTCTGCGTCAACGCCCTGGTGGCCTCCAATGAGGTCATCATCCCCCTGCAGTGCGAGTACTTCGGGATGAAGGGCATGCAGCTGTTGCACAACACGATCGAGCGGGTGCGGGCCAAGCTCAACCCGTCGCTTCGAATCAGCGGCATCCTGGCCACCATCCACAAATCCCGGACACTCCACTCGCAGGAAGTGCTCGAGCTGGTCCGCGAGCGTTACGGCGACGTCGTCTTTGACGTCGTGATCAAGGACAGCATCCGGTTTGCGGAGACGCCGCTGGCCGGCATGTCGATCCTCCAGTATGCGGGCAGCTCCGAAGGCGCCAACGCATACCGCGCCCTGGCCAAGGCGGTCATCAAGCGCGCGCCGGCCGCTCCGGTGGAGACCAAGCAGCCCGTTGCCTCTCGTGTTTAAGCGGGTTTCGCTGGAGGGATCCGCCGAGCTCTTTCGGGAGACCTCGAGCACACCGGAGGTCCTGGCCGAGACCGACCCCGAGCCAACCCACGCGCCCATCCATCACCTACCGATTCACCGCGAGATCCATGGCGAGAGCATCACCTACTTCGAGTACCGGCTGACCGAGCCCCAGGTGCAATCGCTGATCGACGCGGTCCAGAAGATCAAATATCCCCATAACCTGAAGAACACGGCGAAGCTCAGCATGGAGGAATTCGAGCGCCTCGAGGCGCTTCGCCAGGTTCTCATCGAAGGCCTCCGCTAACCGGCTTTAAAACCGGTCGCGGCCACTGACGTGACCTTGAACGACACCGGCCGCGTTCAGCACCCCATGGAGCACCAACGCGGCTGCCGGCCAGCGGCGACGCTGCGCCGAGAGCCCCATCCAGAACGCAAACAGACCAGCCCCGCGGCGCCAGCGACCATCGATCAGAACATGCTTTGAGGCGAACAGCGTCGCCGTGACGGCGGGACCCAGGGCCGGTTCGACGATCGCGCCCCAGGTGAGCTCTTCGGTGATGGCGACGACGTCGATGGCAACGAGTTCGAGGGCGAAGCCCTCCGCCGGGGACGCGGATGGACGGTCGCCGAGCACGCGGCGCCCGAGCGGGTACCCGATCGTCGCCAGCGTTATCCCGGGCACGGAAAACTTGCCCGTCCTGGGCCGGAGTCGAGCGCCCGAAAGCCACGCGAGACCGCCAAGCGCACCGTAGGCAAGCAACCACGCCTGCGACCGGCTGCGCAGCGCCCGTCGCGCCAGCCACTCGGCGCTGGTGATGAGCCCGGCCCAACCGATCGCGTAGCCCAGGGCCTGCTGGCGACGAGTCACTCGCCGGGTGGGCGGCGCGGCGGCTCGGTGTTGGCCGAAGGGACGAATGCGCCCAGCCGTCGCATCATCGACTCGACGCCGTTGCCCCAGAGCGGGCCGCCACCGACGTATTGATAGGTCGCCAGCCAGCCGCCTTTCGTCTTGCCGCCCGAGGCGGCCCAGCGCCAGAAGTCGCGATGGACCGGCAAATGGGCGAAACGGTAGGCCGCATTTTCATCCGCCCACCACGACGTGATGCCGAGTGTCAGCGGAAACGCAAACCAGATCCGGTGCGCGATATAGCCGCGAGCGCTGGTCATCTCGTTGCGGAGTCTGGGCCATCGCCGAACCACCCACCAGAGCGAGCGCGGACCCTGGAACTGGTTGGCGCCATCGATCATGACGAATCCTTCGGGTTTAGCCACGCAGACGCCACCATAACGCTGCCAGTCCGCCGACCCGCCGGAGGCGCTCACCAGCCCGTTGGGGCGCCGGGCGAACCAGGTCGTACAGGTCCACCCGCATCCGCCGTCGCACGCGCCGCCCCGTCAGCAGGCGCAGGGCGTAGGGAACGATCAAAGCGGAGAGAAGGTTGGAGGTCATGGCGAGCTGTGGAAAGGCTCGGTCCGGATCAGCCTTGCGCGCCAGGAGCTCGGCGAAGATCTCCCGGGGTACGACCAGCGGCGGGACCAGCGCGCGTAATACCTGGTCTGGACGATCCACATTGGTGACGCGGCCGCCGAGGGGTCGTCGCTCGCCGCGATAATCGAACAGCTCCAACCACTGCGTCGGCCCGATGTCATACGCGGTCAGCACCAGCAGCCGCTGATCGCAGGCGGCCTGGTGGAGCGCGAGCTTCGCCTCAACGCCCGCGCGGGTGGTCACGTCCACCGCGTCGATGACGAAGTCGTCAGGCTCGAGGATGGGGCCGATGGTTTGCGGTTCCACGCCGCGCTCGTGAACCTCGACCGCGACAAAGGGATTGACGGCCATGATCCGCGCCCTGGCGGCATCGGCCTTGTTCCGACCGACGTCGGCGAGTGTTGCATCCTGCCGGTTGAGATTGCTCACGTCATACTGTCCCGGATCGAGGAGCACGAATCGCTCGGCGCCGGAGCGGACCAGCGGCATCACACAGGCCCCGCCCGTCGAGCCACAGCCCGCGATCACGAACCGGGCGGCGCGCAGCCTGGTCTGCTCGAGGTCGGAAATGAGCCCACGATTGCGCGACGTCAGCTCGGCGTAGAACGGCTCGTGCGCCTGCGCGATCATGGCGAGAACGCCGCCAGTGCTGGCGCGCCATAGAGCGTTGAGGTCGAGGTCTCGAAGAGCCGCTGCCGTTGCCGCCAGAAATCTTCGAAGTGGTCGCGGCTGGTGGCGAGCAGACGTAGCGGCGTCGCCGCCTCGATGGTGGCCAGTGAGCCCATCATCTCTTCGTGCGGGACGAAGGCGACCTCGGGACCGAGGCCGGCAAGGTGCGACAGTCCGGCCGCCGAATAGGTCAGCGCCTGCGCGTAGCCCTCGATGATCCAGCTGATCCGGTCGCGTGGGAGCTGCTCACCGGGTCCCAGGACGACCGCCTCCCACGGAATACGTCCGCGCTGCGCGGCGTTCCACAGGGCAGTCGACGCGGCCTTCGACGAGGGACTGGTGAGCGACTCGGTTGGATAGGGGCTGTCCTCGGTGAGCGCCAGCGGCAATTTCAGGCTCGATTCCTTGACGCTGATGAACTGCCGGAGCGCCAGCAGGCGCAAGGAGGCCTCGGGATCCTCGCATGACAGCGCCAGGTTGATGTCCGCCCAACGCACGTACGTCGCGTAGTCGACGTCCGCGACCGATCCGATGAAGGGGGCGGTGTCGTGATCCCGGTAGCGGGGAGCGAGCAAGCTCCCGGCCGGGAGCGACACGCGGTGGGCGGGGAAGGTCGCGACCGGCACAAAGAAAAACCGGACGTTGCGCAGCGCCACCTCCGGGTCGAGGTCGCCGGTGACGAGGCGCATGCCCTGGTACTTGGGATGGCGCGCCAGCCGCGCCACCGCGAGCGCGATCTCCAACGGCGCGCGCATCGCCACGGCGTCCGCGCTCCGACGCTGGTCCTTCACGAATCGGGCAAGCTCCCAGCAGCTCGACGCCGGAATCTCGTCGACCCCCGCGATGCGGCCCTGCCACCGCCGCCCATGAACCTCCTCGCTGGGAAAGAGCGGCCGGTCGCGGTCACGATACGTCCATTCGGCGTCGGGCGTGAGGCCCGCCGGTTGCTTGAGCGTCAGGTAGCAGAGAATTTGCCCCTGGTCGTCGAGGGCCAGGGCATGAAGGTCGCGGTCGTGAACCTGCTCGCGAGGCTCGCCGGTCATCCCGCGCTGGCCGACGGCGGCCGCGTCATAGAAGCCCGGCAGCAGATACTGTCCGAGCCGCCATGCGAGGAGGGCGTTGAGCGCCGCTTCGGGAATCGCGGCGGTGGGGAGTACGACCAGCCGAACGCCGTGGCGGGCCGGGCGGCTGAGCAACACGTGAGGCGCGCCGAGGAGCGACCCAAAGTCAAACGCGCCCGCCGCAAAGGCGCGGGCAGCCAGATCCTCGCGAGTGGCGCTTGGCATGGCCGTCCAGACCATAACGTCGCCCGAGTCGAGATGGTGTCGGGTACCTCACTCCCCTCGCACTCTGGGGGAGGGCAGGGTGGGGGCTGTTACTCGACCGCCTGGGGGAGCCTTTCGTCTTCCGCGCGCTGTGAGGTGGCTACGTCCCAGCGGCGGGCCACCTGCTGCGCTCGGTACAGCGTGGCGTAGAGACCGGGGGCGTCGACCAGCTCATCGTGCCGGCCCCGCTGGACCACCCGACCCTTGTCGAGGACGACGATCTCGCCCGCCTGCCGGATGGTCGACAGCCGGTGCGCGATGACGAGCACCGTCCGCTCCGCCACGAGGCGGGCCAGCGCAGCCTGGATCAAATGTTCCGCCTCCGGATCCACCGATGAGGTCGCCTCGTCCAGGATCAAGATCGGCGCGTCGTGCAAGAGTGCTCGGGCAATCGAGATGCGCTGCTTCTGCCCGCCGGAGAGCCTGACGCCGCGTTCGCCGATGATCGTGTCGTAGCCCTTCGGCAGATCTTCGACGAACTCGTGAGCGTACGCCGCGCGCGCCGCGGCCTCTACCTGGCCATCGCTCGCATCCGGGTTGCCGATCTTGATGTTGGCCTTGACCGTGTCGTTGAACAGAAAGACGTCCTGCAACACGAGACTGATCGATCGATGGATGTAATCCAGCGGTAGCTGGCGGATGTCGACACCACCGAGCCGCACCGCGCCCTCTTGCGGATCCCAGAAGCGGGCGATCAGGTTTGCCACCGTCGTCTTGCCGGCGCCGCTCGGCCCAACGAGGGCCAGCACCGACCCTTCTTTGAGGTCGATCGTCACGTCGTGCAGAACCGGCCGTCCGGTCTCGTAGGCAAAGGTGACGTGGTCGAGCGCGACGTCGTATCTCGGGTCATTTGGAACCCGCGCGGCCGGAGAGTCCTGAACGTCGACCGGGGCATTGAGAATCTCGAAGATCCGGTCGGTCGCGGCTTCAGCGTTGCGGAGCCCTTCGAGCTGCCGGTTGAGCTCGGTGACCGGCCGGTAGAGCTGCGTCGTCAGAAAGACGAACAGCACCAGGTCCGGGATGCCGAGCTGCCCGGCATTGGCCATCAGGCCGCCCACCAGCAAGACGAGGGCCACCGGGATGGCGGCCATCCATTCGACACCGGAGAAGTACCAGGTGTGGATCAGGTTGGCCCGCGTCGCGGCCTGTTTCAGCTGATCGCTGCGCTCGTCGATCGCGCGCCGCGCATGCCCGAGCGCCGCAAACGCCTTCAGTACGCCGACCCCCTGGATGTAGTCGATGATGATCCCGTTCAGCCGGCCCAACTCGTCGCGGTAGCGCATGAAGGCCTGGTAGGCGGATCGCCGAAACACCACCAGGATGAGAAGGATCAGGATCAGTGGGGCGAGTGCCACCAGCGCCAGCTTCCAGTTGACGACCAGCATCAGGATGCCGAGCAGGAAGGGAACCAGCGCGGCGCTGATCAGCTGGATGCCTGCGTGCGCCGTGAAGAACTCGATGGTCTCGACATCACCGATCACCTTGGCCGCGATCGTGCCCGACTGTTGCCGAGTGTGAAATCCCATCGACAGCCGCTGCAGCTGCTCGTAGACTCGCATCCGCAGGTCGTGCAGCACCTTGAAGGCGGCAATGTGACCGAACCCGCCCTCCAGATAGCGGGCGATGGCCATCAGGGCCGTGGCGCCCACCATGGCGAGGCCAAGCCAAGCGAGCGTGCTAGCTGGCGACGGGTGGGATAGCACGGTCAGGATCTGCCGGATGATCAGGGCGGGCAGAACGCTGAGGGCGGTGTAAAGCACCGAGCCCACGACGGCGATCGAGAGCAGGCCGCGATGGCCGCGCGTGATCGCCAGCATGCGGGAGAGAAACATCATGAGCAGGCCATTTTATTTCGTTTCCCTCCCCCCTTGGGGAATCGGTCCCCTCCCCCCTTGCGGGGGAGGGTCAGGGCGGGGGGTTTGCTCACGAGCGAACAGTCGACACTACGCTGATCCGCTGCGCGATCAGCGCATGCAAGGCATGCACCAATCGAGGGTCGGCGTTGAGCATCGGCGTCCGGCGCAGCTCGATGCCGAGCGCATCGGCTTTCTCCTTCGCCTCGATGTCGATGTCATAGAAGATCTCGAGGTGGTCGGCGATGAATCCGATCGAGGCAACCAGCACCGCGCGATGGCCCTGCGCCGCCAGCTCCTCGACGGTGTCGACCAGTTCCGGGCCCAGCCAGGGCTCCCCCGTGTGGCTCTGACTCTGGTACGAGAACCGCCACTGGTCGATACCGGCGCGCTGCGCGACCAGCTCCGAGGTGCGCAGTAGCTGCGACTGGTAGGGATCGCCTTCTTTGAGGATCCGGGCCGGCAGGCTGTGCGCCGTAAAAACGGCCACCACCTCCTCGGGTGTCGAAAACTGCGCTCGAAGCGCGCGCACGTCGTCGGCGACCGCTTGAACGTAGCCGTCCAGCTCGTGCCAGCTCTCGACGAAGTCGAGGCTCACATCGGGCGCGGCCCCGTCCAGCGCCAGCTCCACCTGTCGCCGGTATCCGGCCGTGCTGATCGTCGAATAATGGGGAGCCAGCACGATGGCGATCACCCGGTCGGCACCGCTTTCCACGATCTCGTCGATCGCGACGGCGATCCGCGGCGTCCAGTGCTTCATCCCCAGGTGCACGGTGTAGATCTCGTCGTCCGGAGGATCGAGGTTCAGCTGCCGTTCGAGCGCGCGCCCCAGCTCCATCGAGACGGCGAGCAACGGGGTGGGAACGCCGACCCGCCGGTACCGCGAGGTCAGTTCCTCGACAGCCTCGCGCGACGGTTTGCGACCGCCGCGGATATCGGTGAAATAGGCCTCCACCTCATCGAGACGGTTGGGACTGCCGTATGCCATCAGGAGGATCGCGGTGTGATTAGGCGGCATGGACGAACTCCACGAGCCGCTGCAGGTACTCGACCGGGCTGGCCGGTAGCACGCCGTGGCCGAGGTTGAAGATGTGTCCCGGCCGGCCGCCGGCGGCCTCGATAACGCGGCGGGCCCCGTCCTCGATCACCGGCCAGGGTGCCAGCAATACCGCGGGGTCAAGGTTTCCCTGGATGCCGCGGTCGTACCCGATGGTTCGCCACGCCTCTCCGAGGTCCACCCGCCAATCCACGCCGATGACGTCGCCCCCAGCCTCGCGCATCAATGAAAGGATGCCGGCGGTGCCGGTGCCAAAGTGGATCGACGGGGCAGCGGCGCGCTGCAGGCCCGCGAAGATGCCGGCCACGTGCGGCAGCACGTAGCGACGATAGTCGGCCGGCGAGAGGCAGCCGACCCAGCTGTCGAACAGCTGGACGAGCTGGGCACCGGCGTCGATTTGAGCGAGCAGGTACTCGAGCACCAGCCGGGAGAGGCGCTTCATCAGCGCGTCCCAGACGCTGGGTTGCCCGTGCATGACGGTCTTGGTCAACAGGAAGTCGCGCGAGGGCTTCCCCTCGATCAGGTAGCCGGCCAGCGTGAAAGGTGCGCCCGAGAACCCAATCACGGCCACCGACGGCTCCAGCTCACGACGAAGGAGCTTGATCGTCTCCAGCACGAAGGGGACGGCCTCGCCCGGAGCCCGCACTTGCAACCTATCTATATCGGCGGCCGAGCGGATGGGGTGCTCGACCACCGGACCGACCCCGTCGACCAGCTGCAGCTCGACCCCCAGCCCGAAGGCGACCGGCAGCATGATGTCGGCGAACAGCACCGCCCCGTCGACGCCGAGCCGGCGCACCGGCTGCAGGGTGACCTCGGCGCAGAGCTCCGGATTCTGGCAGATGGTGAAGAGGTCATATGACTCGCGGATCTTCCGGTACTCGGGCAGCGATCGACCCGCCTGCCGCATGAACCAGACCGGCCGCCGCGCCACGGGTTCCCGTCGAGCGGCCCGCACCAGCGCGGGCGCGAGGTGATCGGCCGCCGGCCGGCCGACCTCGCCTGCCTCGACCGTCCTCATCCGCCCGCGATCAGGCTGACCTGTCGCTGGAGCTCGTCGGTCTCGTCCCGCTCGGCTGCGCCCAATCCGAGCGCCAGCTGCAGCGCATCGGCCGGCGCCATCCGGACGCAGGTGAAGATCGGCGTTTCCCGCTCCGTGTAGCGGCTCGCCTGTGACTCCCTCAGCTCCATCACCAGGTCGAGGAAAGCGGCGGGCTCGTCGCACTCGAACGCCACCACGAATTCCTGGTCGTCGAGGCCGAAGGAGTACGCGGTATTGATCTTGACCTGCGGATAACGGTGTCCGATCGCGAAGTGCTCGACCATCATGGCCTTCCGCCGCTCGTAGGGCAGGCGGTACCAGACCCGCTTCTTCCACATCGGATAGACGAAAAGGTAGCGGCCGCCGGCCGGCTTCAGGCGGGTGCGGCGCCCCTCCTGGTCGGGATGCTTGTGGCGCCCGAGATAGGGAGAGGGCTTCATCATCGCGAGGAAGGAGTGGGCCACGCTCAAGTAGGGCCCCAGGCGGGTGGCGCGCCACTGCGACTCCGCGCGCTGGATCGCGTCAACGGTGTCGGCGGCCTGCCAGATCAGCAGATCGCAGTCCCCTCGAAGGCCGACCGTGGAGTAGGCAAGAACCGCGTCCGAGGTGGGACCGGACTCGAGCAGCTCGGTGAACTCGCGGACCGCCGCTTCCCGCTCCCCGACCGTCCAGCTGAGGACGGGTGCGTCGACTTTGAGGAACGTGTACTTGACCGCCTGGCGAGCCTCTGTCATCGGCTACAAGGTTAGCAAGCCGCCGCACTAATCTTGATTGGTGGCTCGTCTTTCGATCCAGAAGGTGCACGTCGGGGAAAAAGACACCAATTGCTACGTGGTCGCCTGCGCCGACGCGAAGGAAGCCGTCGTCATCGACCCCGGCGACGACGCCCCCAAAATCCTCGGACAGCTCAAGGGCCTCACCGTCCGCTGGATCTGCTGCACCCATGCCCATCCCGGGCACACCGGTGCCAAGGAGCCGGTGAAAGAGGCGACCCAGGCCGTGACCGCGATGCACCTGGCCGATGCCACCGCGATGCTGAAGTCCGCCGACCGTTACCTCCTCGCCGGCGACACGCTCCCCTTCGGCGCGTTCGCGCTCGAGGTGCTGCCCACGCCGGGCCACTCACCCGGTGGCCTGTCATTCAAGGTAGGCAATCACGTCTTCACCGGTGACACACTGCTCGCGGGAAAAATCGGTCGGGTGGATCTGCCGGGTTCCAGCCCGCAGCAGATGCTGCTCAGTCTTCACGGCCAGCTGCTCACCCTGCCCGACAACACTGTTGTCTATCCGGGCCATGGTCCGAACACCACGATCGGCGCCGAGCGATTCGGCAATCCCTACCTGCGGATCCGGTAAGCGGCCTAACTGGCTGCCGTCGTAATGATGCCGTTTGAAAGTTGCAGAAGGCGCAACCGACGGCCGGCGCCTTCAGCGATGTACAGCTTGCCACCCGGTGCGATTCCGATCCCGAAGGGATCGTAGAGCTTAGCGTTGATTCCCGGCCCGTCATCACCACTGAATCCAGGCGTGCCGGTGCCGGCCACTGTGGTGATCTTTCCATTCCGATCGATACGCCGAATCCGCTGGTTGTTCGAGTCGGCAACGTAGAGATTTCCGGCTGAGTCGAACGCAAGGCCGTTCGGGTTGTTCAGCTGGGCTGCAGCAGCCGGCCCGCCATCCCCGCTGAAGCCGCACGTGCCGGTTCCCGCCACGACGCTGATGACTCCCGCTGGACTCACGCGGACGATCCGGCATCCGCCGATCAGGTTAGCCATTACAGCGTTCGGCGCACCGTCGGCCACGTACAGGTTGTCGGATGCGTCGAATGCCAGGTACCGCGGAAGCCACATCGGCGCCGGCAGCGATGACGCGTCGAGACTGGTGACGGTCCCATCCGGGGTGATCGGGCGCACCCGACCGTTGAACGAGTCCGCCACGTACAGGGTGCCATGGCTGTCGAACGCGAGGCCGAGCGGGGCGTAGAACCGGGCGGCCGTCGCCGGACCGCCATCGCCCGAGAAGCCCTCGTTTGGGTCTGGGTTCGAGTAGGTAGCTCGCTCTAGGGTGGACGGACCGCTGCCGGCAAACGTACTGATGACTCCATTGGAGTCAATGCGCCGGATCCGATCCCCCCAGTAGTCGGCGACGTAGAGGTTGCCACGGCGGTCAAAAGCGATCCCCGTCGGCGCCTGGAGATCCGCTTTTGTCGCCGGGGCACCATCTCCGCCTTCGGCAAAAACACCAGTTCCAGCGACGATTGCGAGGCGCCCATTCTTCTGCAGCCGGAACACCCGCTGGCCGGAGTAGTCCGACACGTAAACACTTCCGTCGGCTCCGACAGCAATTCCTTCCGCTGCCTTGAACGTGTGCTGAGGCACGACGCTCGGGACGACCCTCGGCGCGGCCACGCGATGCTGAATCGCCCAGATCTGAACGAACCCGATACTCGCGATTGTGGCGAGCGCCAGGCCCAGTGCCAGCGCGGTCTGCGGGCGCCGCCAGGCCCCGGGGCGCTGTTGCCAGGTGTGCGTCGCCCTCTCGAGAATGTGCGTGGCCTCCCTCTCGGGAACCGCGTCAGCCCGCAGGTGAACGTAACGGCGGAGTTCCTCGACGTCCTTCATCGTGTTACCTGCTCGCTTGGCGTCGAATAATCTGCAAGGGAGTCTTCGAGTCGCCGCAGCCCTTCATAGAGACGGCTCTTTACGGTTCCCTCCGGAATGCGGAGTTCGGTTGCGATCGCCTTCAGTGTTAGGTCCTCAAAGAAGTGCAGAAAGATGACGGCGCGCAACTGCGGAGAGAGCCTGGCGACCGCGCGCCCGACATCCAGATGTTCCGTGGCATCAGGTTGGGACCCACGGCTGACGACGTGCTCCGTCAGCGTCAGCCAGCGCATCCACGGACGCCGTCGCCAGCGAAGGCACTCGCGAAGGACGATCCTTCGCAACCATGGGCCGAATGCGGATGTTTCCCGCAAGCTTTTCCGGCGCCGCCAGGCAATCACAAAAGCCTCCTGAAGAGCATCTTCGGCAGCGCTGAGATCATGAAGAACAAAGTCCGCGTACTGGAGCATCGACCGAGCGTATTTCTCCATCAACGCCTCGAAGGCTCTGGATTCATCGACCATCGTCCCCTGCTCTTCCGCCACCATGCCGATCAACCTATTAGAGGGCTTGGTGGGCCGGAAAAGTTGACTGACGTTAACCCAAACGTGAGCTAAGCGGTCCGCTTCTCCGCGTAAAGCGCCTCGATCTCGGCGCCGTACTTCTCGGCGATCCGCTTCCGCCTGACCTTCATGCTGGGGGTCAGTTCGTCGCCGACGACAAAGTCGCCATCGAGGATGCGCCACTTCTTGATCTGCTCCGGATGCGAGAGCCCACGGTTGACGTTTTGGACGGCCTCATCGACGAGCCGTTTCGCGCCGGCGTCGTCGGGCCCGCCCTTGGCTTCGGCCGCGTCGCGATCGAGGGTGAATAAGGCCGCCACAAAAGGGCGGCCATCGCCGAGGACCACCGCCTGGGCGATGCCTCGCCGGCTGCGCAGCTGTGTCTCCATCGCCCCCGGCGCGACGTACTTCCCTCCCGACGTCTTGAACAGATCCTTCTTCCGATCGGTGATCTTCAGGAAGCCGTCCTTGTCCAACTCGCCGATGTCGCCGGTCTTGAGCCAGCCGTCGACGAGCGCTTCCTGGGTCGCCTTCGGATCCTTGTAGTAGCCGCTGAAGACGTTCTTGCCTTTGACCAGGATCTCCCCGTCGGACGCAATCCGGACCTCTACCCCGGGCATCGGCGGACCGACAGTGCCGAAACGCGCCTGACCCGGACGGTTGAAGGTGGCCGGCGCCGTCGTCTCCGTCAAACCGTAGCCTTCCAGGATCTCGAGCCCGAGGCCGTAGAAAAACCGCAGCATATCCGGCGATACGGCCGCGGAGCCGCTGATGCAAATCTCGATCTTGTCGAAGCCCAAGGTCTCGCGAATCTTCCGGAAGACGAGACGGTCGGCCAGTGACCACTGCCACTGCACCCAGCGCGAGGGTGCCTTTCCCTGCTCGTAGGCGGCCGTCCGCAGGGCGCCCATCAGCAGCGCCCAATCGCGAATGACCCGCCGCGGCCCGGTGACCTTGTCCATCCTGCCCCGGATGCCGGCGTAGATTTTTTCCCACAGCCGCGGCACCGAGGTGAAATACGTGGGATGGACCTCGCGCACCATCGGCATCACCTGGTCGACGCTCGGACAGAAGTAGACCTCGCAACCGGTGCACAGCTGGCGAAGCTCGCTGACAACGCGCTCCAGGATGTGCGCCAGCGGTAGGTAGGACAGCACTCGGTCGGCAGGATCACCGCGGAAGCATTGCAGGGTGGTGAACGCCGTCCACGTGAGGTTGCGATGGGTCAGGATGGCCGCTTTGGGAACCCCCGTCGTGCCCGAGGTATAGATGAAGCTGGCGGTGTCTTCGGGACGGACGGCCTGCCAGCGGCTGGCTAGCAACCCGGGGCGGCCGCGGCCAAACTCATCGCCCCGACGCAGCGCCTGCTCCCAGGTGAGCACCCAGCCCTCGGTTTCCGGCGCATCGCCCTCGATCAGGATGACCCGCTGCAACCCGGGCAGCTCGCGCCGCATGGCGAGCACCTGGTCCAGCAGCTTGCGCTCTTCGACAATGAGTACCTTCGATTCTGAGTGCGTCAACAGGTAACGCACCTGGTCGGGCGCCAGGGTCTGATACACCGCGACGGTGACGAGGCCGCCGTGCGAGATGGCGAGGTCCCCGATCTGCCATTCGGGCCGGTTCGCCGACCAGAGCGCGACCCGATCCTGGGGGTTCAGGCCCTCGGCGAGCAGGCCATTGCCCAGCCGGCTCACCGCCCGGGCGTAGTCAGCCCAGCTGATCGGTGCCCAGCGCTGGCCGGTCTTGAAGTAGAGCGCCGGTGCGTCGCCCCGCCGGGCCGCCGTTCGCTGGAAGAGCGCGGGGACGGTTTCCGGCTGTTCGGACGGCTCGGCGGCAAGCTCAGGCGCACGAATTGCCGCGTTCATGCCGCCCACTATAGGAGAACTCCGGCGCTTCCCATAGGTCTTTGGCGAGTCGTTACGTATCCTTAGGAACAGACATGGTTGTGGGCACCTGCGAGCTCATCTTCCATCTACCGGAGAACCACAGCCTGAAGGGAAAACGCCAGGTGAGCCGTTCGTTGGTGCAACAAATCCGGGGGCGTTTCAACGTGTCCGTCGCCGAGGTGTCGGACCTGGACCACTGGCAGACGCTGGCCATCGGCGTGACCTGCGCCACCAATGACAGCCGGCATGCCAATGAGGTGTTGAGCAAGGTCGTTGACTTCGCCGAGGACCACAGTAGTGGGGCCGTCTTGCACCAGCACCACATCGAGATCCTCCGCACATGAATCCGCCGACTCGCACCGTCAGCAATGAGGTGGGCACGGTTGAGGAGGGACCGATCGCGGAAGTGCTGGCCGCACTGTCCCGCGATGATCCCAATGGCGTCGTCGCCGCGCTCGATGGCCAGTTGCACCACGGCCGGCCGGGCAGTCCGGCGGCCGTACGCCAGCAGGTTGGCGAGCGGCTGGCGACCGCGCTGGCCGAGCAGTCAGGGCGCGTTACCCGGTGGATCGACGCCCTGACGGCGTCGCCGTCGCCAACGGCGCGCCAGGTTGCCTGCCTGCTGCTGGCGAGTCGCTACCCTGATGATCCGGTGGGCGTGCTCCGCAGCGCCGAAGTCCTCGCGGAAGACCCCCATTGGGAAGTGCGAGAGGCCGCCGGCGGGCTCCTCGGCACGCTGCTCGACCGCGACTTCGATCGGGTGCGCAGCCGTCTCGAAGTTCTTCGATCATCGAAGTCGGAGAACCTTCGCCGCAGCGTCGTCCTGGCCGTCAAGTACGCGGCGCGGCGTGACCGACCGGAGCGCGTCCCGGACTTGCTGGCGTTGCTGGCCCCACTGCTGCGGGACCAGGAGGCCTACGTGCGCCGCAACCTCGGGCCCTCGGCCATCGGCGACGCGTTGCTGCGGGTGGATCCCAAGGAGACGCTCAAGTGTTTGCGCGAGTGGTCCCACGATCGCGATCAGACGGTTCGCTGGAACGTGGCCATGGCCTTTTCCAGCGCGATCGGCTCCTTCCACTGGCCGGCGGCGAAGTCGACCCTCGAACGCCTCGCAAAGGGCCCCGAGCCGCTCGTGCGCAATGCCGTGGCCAAGGCGATGCGCCGCTCCCGGCAGCGCTACACCGATGAAGTCGAGGAAACCCGGCTGCGCTGGCTCAAAGATCGCGACCGCGCCCCCACCGCCCAGCTGATGGGGCCGTTAAAGAAGCGATAACCATCTATTTGTCCCTCCCCCTCCGGGGGAGGGCAGGGTGGGGGCCCTGCTCCGTACGATGAATTAGCGTGAGTCAAACCGCACGGCCCTCTTCCCCATCGTTTGTCGAGGCGTTCCAGGCGACGCTGCCCTGGCCATTGGATCCGTTCCAGGTGGAAGCCATCGACAAACTCGAGGCCCATCAAGGGGTCCTGGTCTCCGCTCCGACGAGCTCCGGCAAGACGGTGATCGCCGACTACGCCATCTTTCGCGCGCTGGAGACGGATGCCCGCGCGATCTATACCACGCCGTTGAAGGCGCTCTCCAACCAGAAATTTCGCGACTATCAGCGGCTTCATGGCGAGGGATACGTTGGGCTCGTCACCGGCGAGAACACCATCAACCCGTTAGCACCGGTCGTCGTCATGACGACCGAGATCCTTCGCAACCTTATTTATGAAGACCCGCAGCGCCTGGAGCGGGTCCGCTACGTCATCCTGGACGAGGTCCATTACATCGATGACTTCCCGCGCGGGGCTGTCTGGGAAGAGATCATCATCCAGGCGCCACCCCACATCAAGTTCATCGGGCTCTCCGCCACCATCAGCAACTTCCAGGAAGTCGCGGAGTGGATGAGCCTGCAGCGGGGCGACATCGCGACGGTGAGTGTGACGAAACGTCCAGTCGAGCTTCGGCTCTGGCTAGCGATGCGCAACGAGTTCTATCCCCTGCTCGATCCGCAGGGTGGCATCCCGCGGGAAACCCGCCAGCGGGCGCAGGCGGAGACGTCCACCGATGTCCGGTTGTCGCAGCTGCGGCGGACGCCCGAAAACGACCTGCTACCCGTGGTCGATCGCCTGCGGCGTCGGGAGTTTTTGCCGGCGATCTACTTCATCTTCTCCCGGCGGGGCTGTCGCGAGGCGCTGGCCCGCTGCGCGACCCACGGCTTCGACCTGACCAGCGAGGCGGAAAAGGCCGAGATCGACGCGACGGTGAAGCGCCGCCTGGACCAGATCGAGGACCGCGATGAGTCCGAGCTGTACCGCGAGCTGCTCGACGGCCAGACGCTCCGCCGCGGGCTGGCGATGCACCATGCGGGCCTGCTCCCCTACCTCAAGGAGCTCGTCGAAGACCTCTTCCAGCGCGGCCTGATCAAGGTGGTCTTCGCGACCGAGACGTTGTCGCTGGGCATCCACATGCCGGCCCGGGCCTGTGTCGTCTCGTCGTTCACCAAGTTCGACGGAAAAGACTTCGCCGCGCTCACCTCCGGCGAGCTGACTCAGCTCATGGGGCGGGCCGGGCGACGAGGGATCGATCCCATCGGGCATGGGGTGATCCTGAAAGAGCCCGACGTCGACATCGGCACCATCTACGAAGCCGCCACCGGCGAGGAGATGACGGTGGAAAGCAAGTTCGCGCCGACCTACAACATGGCGCTGAACCTGCTTCGCTTCCACGGGCCCGACGAGGTCGACCTGCTGATGGAACGATCCTTCGGGCAGTACCAGAAGGTGGTGGCCCGCCAGGGGCTCGACGACCGCCTGGCCAATCTGCGACAACGGCTGGCCGACGTGGTCGCAAGTCGGTTCGCCGCCGAGGGCGAGCCCTGCTGTACCGAGCGAACGTTCAGCACGTTTGTTCGCGCCGAAGAGGAAATCGGCTCCCTGCGAGCTCGGATGCGCCGGCTACGCCGGGAGCACTGGCATGGACGAGGCCGGCGCCGCCGCAGTGGGTCGACCCGGGAAGCCGGTGGCCTGACGCTGGCCGAGCTCAAGGCGGAGCTCCAGACATGGCAGAACAAGCTCAGCGAGCTGCCCTGCCGCAAGTGCCCGTTCCTCGCCGAACACCGCGCTCACCATGAGGAGGTCCGCGAGTTGCAAGCGCGAATCCGGGCCTCCGAGCACGACGCTGAACGAAGCCAGGGCGAGTACCGGCGACGGATGCACGCGCTGCGCGGCGTGCTCGGCGACCTTGGCTTCCTCGAAGGGGCGGTCCCCACCGAGAAGGGTCTGCTCGCATCCCGGATCTACGGCGAGAACAGCCTGATCATCACCGAGGCGATAGCCGACGGCTGGCTGGAAGAGCTCACGCCGCCGGAGCTGGCCGCCTCCCTGGTGATGGTCACGGCGGAGGATCGCAATCGCGACCGCCCGCGCCCGCGCCGACGCCTGCCCACCAGCGGGGTCGCGCTAGCCCAGAAGCGACTTCGCATCATCTATTACCGCTTCTCCGCGCGGGAGAAGGATCGCGGCGAAGAGAACCTCCGACCGTTGTCGTCCGACTACGTCAATTTCACCTACGACTGGTGCAGTGGCCGCTCCCTGACGGAGTTGCAGGCACCCATGGATGTCGAGCTGGGTGACGCGGTCAAGGCGCTGAAGGGCCTCTACAGCGCCCTCCGCCAGATCGAGTGGGCGGTGGCGGGCCAGCCCTCGCTTCGCAAGCTCGTGCTCAAGACCCGGGAGAGCCTGGAGCGAGACCTGATTACTCGGGTCTAGCCGATTATTGTCTCCCGCTTTTCCACGCCGGGGCGGGGCCCCTTAGTCGCGCCCCTCTTCCTGGGCGAGCTTCTCGGAAATCCGGTAGACCTGTTCCGGCAGGTCGGCGATGTCGTAGAAACGGAGCGGTTTCTTCAGCCGCTTCGCGATCCCGAGCTGCACCTTGACCCCCAAACTCATCGTGCCGAAGACCCAGACCTCGTCACACCGAGAGAGCAGGTTGTTGATGGCCTCCCGGACGAGTTGCTTGGGCACCGTGTGTAACAGGTAGTAGTCGAAGAGCATGAAGGGGTTGATCGGCACGTAGCCTTCGTCCAGGACCAGTTTCGAGACATGCATCCGCCAGAAGAAGTTGCGGTTCGACATCGCGATGTAGATCAGCTTCTTCGGGTGGCGGAGCGTCTGCTCGAGCTGCTCCAGCGGACTGGCTTCGGGAACCGGGGAAAAGATGGAAGCGAGGATGTCCTCGGCGGATTTGCCGCCGACCGGCAGCTCGCCGGGCGCCGTCAGGGGAGCGGGCGGGGCTTCTTCAGGCTCGACGGCATCGCGCTCCCGATCGGGCGACATGTTGTCGGAAGTTTAGGCGCCCACCAATTGAGCGTCAAGCAAACTCCGCACAATCGGACGGAGCCGCCGCAGCGCGCGGTCCAGCAGAGCCCGGTTTTCCGCCGCATTCAGCCACCGACTCGCGCCCGACGGATGGGGCAGCGGCACCAGCCGCGGGTAGGCCGGTGCGCGTGGCGAGAGCTCGCGCCCGGACAGGTCGAACACCCGGCCGACCAGCGCATCGAGGGGGCGACCCGGGAGGAAGCGTTCATGCGCTAAACCGCCGACCAGGATCAGCAGCTCGGGCTTGATCAAGGCGAGCTGCCGATCGAGATGCGACCGGCAGAGATCGACCTCGGCGCGGCTCGGGCGGCGGTCTCCCCCACCCGTCCCTTTTCCGGGAAAGCATTTGGTGACCGACGTCATGTAAATCTGGCGCCGGACTTGTGCCTCGGAAGCAAAGCCCGCGCGGATCAACCAGCTCATCAGGATCTTTCCGGACCGTCCTTGAAACGGCAAGCGGCGGACCGCTTCGACAGCGCCCGGCGCCTGCCCGATGAGCATCATGCGGTTGTCGGTATAGCCGCTCAACACAGGGGCGGCCTGACTCAAGTAGCCGGCCTCGACGCACCGGGTGCACGCGAGGATCTCGCGGTGGAGTTGCGCGAGGGTCACCCGTCAACCTTACGGTCGCGACCCCATGGCGGTTGCAAGGCGCACCGCCTCCCCGCCGTTTGAATCTATGTGAGGAGGGAGATTCTTCTTTTGGCTGTCGCCCTCGTAATGTCGGGTTGCGGGGCGCCGATCGCGGCGTCGTCGGCGACGGCCGCAAAGACCTACAGCGCCACAGTGCTCGCCGACCATCCGGCTGCGTATTGGCGAATGGATGAAACGACCGGCAACACCATGGCCGACGCCAGCGGCAATGCCAACCAGGGTCGGTACGTCGGCACCTACACGCTCGGGCAGGCGGGCGCGATCGCCGGGGATGGCAGTACCGCGGTCGCCTTTGACGGCCAGAGCGGCGCCGCCACCATCGTGAGCTCAACCACGCTGCAGATGAACACGGTCACGATCGAGCTCTGGGTCAACAAACGAGCCGATTCGGAATACGGGGTGTACGTCGCGAAGAACTTCGAATCGGGAGGCGGTGCGGGCAGCGGCTGGTTTCAATTGCTGAACAGCCATCACAACGGCACCCTGGAGTTTCGGGTGACGTCGGACGGTGCGCCGGCACTCGTGTCAAACGCCACACTCGCGCTCAACACCTGGTACTACGTGGTGGCGACCTACGACGGCGCCGTCGCCAAGCTCTATGTGAACGGCAAGCTGGACAGCTCGCTCAAAGTGGCCGCAACCCCAAAGCAAACGGCCGACCCGATGTTCATCGGCCGGCGGATGGACGGCCTGTTCAATCAGGCCGCCATCGGTCAAGTCGCGATCTATCCGGTCGCGTTATCGGCTGACCGAATCGCCGCCCACTGGCGGGCAGCGGCGAAGACGCCTTAACTCGGAGCACCACGCGCGATGACGCTCATGCTATGAAGGGGTCATGCGGCGAGGCGACTTCGAGGGTCTGGTGCGTCGGTATCTCGACGGCGAGCTAGAACCGCGGGGTTTCACGCTCACACCGCAGCCTCCGGCGGACTGCGACGACGGGCAGCCCCGCGCCGTCTACGAGGCCAAGCCAGACGACTTCAACCGTCGCTATCCCATCCTCGCCGCTAGTGGCGATGCGCCGTGCATCGACTTGTGGGTCGAACTCGAGTCGACCACCGGACGAATCAGTGCCGCCCTCGAAGGCCCGTCGGTTCAAGAGGTCGCGGACAGGCTCGGTCTTGCCAGACGGCCGGCGTCCAGCGCTCCCAACGCCGACCTGGCGGCTCAACTAACCGACCTGGCCGAACGTCTCGCCGAACTCCTCGATGCCGCAACCTAGCGCCGTGGTCGACGTCATCGACCGCTCCGACTGGCCCGAGCGTTGAAGACGCGCGGCGGCGGAAATTTGGCTGGCAGGTCGGCGGCCTCCACCTGGTACAGCTGCTCCGGGGCAGGCAGGCCATGGAAATGATGCAGCCCGAGGTCTTTGAAGCCGACCCCCGCCGGCTCAGAGCCTGCCACCGCGTCCCGCAGCGCGCCCGACACAAGGATCTGACCACCGTTGCTCGCGAAGCAGATCCGGGAGGCAGTGTGGACGGCGAGACCGACGTATCCCGTGTCGGTCAGCGTCGGACGGCCGGTGTGCATGCCGATCCGCACTCGGACCTGAAGGCCGTCCGGCCAGGCACGAGCCCGGATGTTGCGCTGGATGGCGAGCGCCGCTTCGAGGCCGGCCAGGGCCGGGACGAAAACGGCAAACATCTCGTCGGCCCGGGTTTCCACCTCCCGGCCACCCGCGGCGCGAATGGCAGCCCGGAGCAGGCGCCGCACATCGGACAAGAACCGCTCGTATGCATCGCCAAGGCGTCGCACCAGACCGCTGGAGTCCTCGATATCGGTGAACAGGAAGGTGACCAATCCGGTCGGCAGCGTGCGGACCTCGCTGGCGCGCGCCTGGATCTCCCCGTGCATCCACTCGTTTTCCATCGCCAGCGTCACCGCTGCGGTCACCGTCTTCGCCAGGTCGGGATCGGTGAGGATAGCGGGATCGTGGACCAGCGCGCTCATCCGCTGGCCATGACGCTCGAGGAGCGTGACGGCGCGACCCTCTCCCTCACCCGGAAGCGACGCCGCCTCGCCTCTGCCGTCTAGATAAGCCGCAACCGACTCGGACCAGTACAGGACCATCAGCGTCGGATCACCCAGCACGGTCCGCAGCCGCTCTTCCAGCTGCGCCGGCGTCCCCAATCCACCGAGCTCGATCACCGCCTTGCCCGCGGCCGCCTGCCGGCTCTGGGAGCGCAACTGGCCGGTCATGAAGCCGACCGGAACGATGCCGTACTTCTTGGCCGCTTTCAGGAGCCTGGTTCGCGCCCGATCTCGTGCTGCTTCATTCTCGAACCGGACCTGGTTGAAGCGCGCGAGGGCGTTGCGCACGTGGGCCTGGTCGTTGATGGGCAGCCGGCGGCCACCGCGTGAGTCGATGTACGCGAAGGCGCTGTCGGGTAACCGAGCACGCGCCTTTTCATCCAGTTGGGGCATGGCGTGACAGTAGCCATGATCGCAAATGACGACCCTGTAACGGCATCGCAACAAGGCTGTGGAAGGGAGGTCGGGGGGAACAGGAGGGGCGAACACCAACGGTTACTGGGGTGGAGGCGCTTGAATGAACCTAGAGAACCTCGTCGTCCTCGTCCTCGTCGCCGCGGTGTGTGGTTTCGTCGCCGATCGCATGACCCAGGGCCGGCTGCCGTATGGGCTGGTTGGCGCGATCTTTGGCGCGCTGGTCGGCTCCTGGCTTCTGGTCGAGATGTTCAAGTGGAAGATCCCGGGTGACATGACCGCCGGCGGTATTCCCGTCCTTACCGCCATCCTCGGGGCTGCCGCGATCATCTTCATCATGTCGGTGGTGTCGCGCTCGACGACCTTGCGCCGGACGCCGCTCTCCCGCAAGCGTTCCTAGACTCGGTTCCTCCGACGCGCCCGGGCGTAGGATGACCGCGTCATGATGAACGAGCAACCGACACAACAGGAGACGCGACCGAATCCGCCGGAACCTTCGACTGGCCGCCTGCAGGTCCTGGCGACCGAGCATTGGAGTCTTCTTGCTACGCGCTCGCTGACGTACACGGAGTCGTTCACTCGGGTCAGCATGTTCCTTTCGGTCCTCACCGGAGCCGTGGTGGCGCTGGCACTGTTCGCCCAGGTGGACCACTTTCACGAGACCTTCCTGACGGCCGCCATCTTCATCCTCTTTGTGGTGGCCTTCGTCGGCCTGGTCACCCTCAGCCGGGTGGGTGCCCTGAACCGCGAGAACTTCCGTTTGGTTACCGGCATGAACCGGCTGCGTCACGCCTACCTGGAGATGTATCCAGATCTGGAGACCTACTTCGTGGCGAGCAGCCACGATGACTTCCGGGGGTTTGGGGTGACGATGAGCCTCCCGATCGCGGCACGGCTGACTTTCTTCGCCAGTCTGGCGCAGGGATTCCAGAGTCTCCCCGCGATGTTGGCCGTGATCGTGACGATGGTGGCCGGCTTGCTGGGGGCGCTGCTCGCGGCGGCCTTCGGTGCGTCAACGCTGATCGCGGTGATCGTGGCCGCCATCGTCTTCGTGCTGGCGAACGTGGCGATCGGATTCACTGCTCAGCGTGCTTTTTTCGCGTTCGCCCGGGAGATGCCCGCACGCTTTCCCTCACCGAGCGAGCCGCCGGCCGAAAAATAGGCTCTAGTTCCGGTTGGCGTCCTCGATGACCGACAGGAAGTTGCCGGCGGGATCCTTGAACCAGGCGATGTCCGGGCCCCGGTTCTGCTGCCGGCCCCGGAGGATGCCTTTCTGGTCAGTTTTGGGACCAGTCTCGTAGTGCTCGAACTGCACGCCCCGACGTGTTAGCTCGTCCACCGCCTCATCGATGTTCTCCACCTGGAAATTTAAGATGGTGAACGTGGCCGGCTGGTGATCACTCTTCGAATAGACAAATACCGACCCTCCGGCGGGCAAATGGAGCCTCGCCCCCACGCCATCGGGCTCGACCTTCAGCCCCAGCGTCTTTGAATAGAAGTCTTTGGCCTTGGCCAGGTCGTTAACCGAAAAACCGCTAAACGCGCCTTTTGCCTTGAACATGGTCCTCTCCTTCCGGTCAGGCGGTACGTTGGGGCGTCACGGGTAGCTCACCACGGTGACCGGGACGTCCGGGTTGGCGATCGTCGACGACCCGCCGGTGTCGTTCACCACGTGCAGGATGCCTCCTTTGCCATGCGTGGCATCGAGGAAGATCGTCAACAGATCGTGGAGACTCGACGCCGGGAGCGTGGACGGAACCTGGAAGGCGTGGGCCGCGTAGATGTTGACGCCCTGGTTGAAGAAGCTGTAGCTGCCCATCCCGTATCCGGTGAAGCGCGTCACGTCGCGGGCGACCTTGAATGCCGCCCAGCCGTCGACGCCGGGCGCCTCCATCCACGCCGCCTGGCTTGGCGGATCGTAGGGCATCTCGTTCTGGAAGAAGATGACCCTGCCGCCATTTCCGTTCCAGACCACCTCGTACTTCTGGTAGTGCTCGACGAACAGCCCGTAGGCGGTCACGTTGTCACCGTTGACGACGACGCCGGTATCGGCGGTGTTGCTGGTCCAGCCGACCCCATTGCCATGGTCGGCCCGCCAGGCCCAGACGTCGTCGAGGATGGCGTTGTCACTGTTGACGACCAGGCTGGTTCTGGCTCTTCCGGCCGCGGCGCCGCCGATCCGGAAGAAGACGTCGTGGAGCGAGGTGGGAAGGGCCGACCGGCCGTGGCCCGCGTTGCCCTCCTGGCTCGAGCTTGATCGGTCGCCCTGCCCTTGTTGGCGATTGCCGCTGCCCACTTGCAGCAAAACGGGCGACGCCTCTGCGCCGGCGTCGAAGATGATCCCCGAAAGATCCACCCCGTCCGCGTCGTCAACGGTCATCGAGACCTTCCCATCCTCGGGGACGAGAGTCGGAAAGCCAAGCCCAAGCACCAACGTGTCCGGGCGCTTGACTCGAATGGTCTGATCCAGCGAATAGACGCCTGGGGTCAGGAGCAGGTCCTTGCCGCGATCCAGCTGCTTATTGATGGTCTGCGCGGAGTCCGTCGGCCGGGCGACGAAGAACCGACTGAGCGGAACGGACGAGCCGGGCGCCGAGCCGCTGCTCCAGGAGGTGCCCACCGAGTTGCGCTGTACCGCTGGCACGAAGACCTTGTAGTGACCCGCCGCGTCCAGGTAGAGGAATGGCGCCTCCCGGGTTACAGGGCTGGTCGGCAGGGTGGTGTACGGCGGGTTGGGGAAGCTCTGGGCCGGCGCGCCGACGACGCCCGAGAAGACCTGGTTCCAGACCGCGTTGGTCCAGGGGCCGCCGAGCGTGCTGTTCCTGGTCATCCACTGCTGTTGCGATCCGTTGACCACCAGGCTGCTGAATGCCGTATCGGCGATGAAGCCGCCACTGGCGTACGAGGGACCGGTGCAGTAGTCCATCAGGGTGGACTCGCCATTGACGTGGACCCGCCGCATTGGGGCAGCCTGCGACACGGCCCAGAATTCGCGGCTTCGGCAACCGCCTGGTTTGCTCACGTTGATCGTCAGGTTGGACATCGAGCGCCAGAAGTTGTTGAGCGCGGTGCAGAAGCTGCCCGCGCACTGGTTGTAGACGTCGATCGAGCCGTTGATCACGACATCGTTTGGTGAGAGGCCAAGGCCCGCCACCGCGGTGTAGTAGCCGACCTGGAAGCTGAGGGGATTGGCCGCGGAACCGTAGGTGCCGGGCTTGAACAGCAACGCGTAGCGCTGGGTACCGAATTGGTTAGAGACCTGTTGGCTGGCCACCGCGTTGACCGTTGCCTGGATCTGGCTCAACGGCATGCTCGGATCGAAGACGTAGACGTTGGCGCCGAAGTCCGGCTGCCCCGACCCGCCACCATGGTCAGCGGCGAACGCCGCGGAGACTCCCGCGGTAGAGGCCGCGGCCACCAGCATGCCGGCGACAAGGATCATGTTCAGCTGCCGCGAAAAGAATGTGCGCACCGTCATTTCCTCCTTCCCTCACGCGCTCGTCCGAGCCGTCTTCCCAATCGTACAAACTCTGAATCGCCTGGCGAGGAACATGGGCGGTGGCGTCGTGTAGCGTGCGCACCATGAACCTCGGCATCTTGCGCGAGCGCAATTTCAGGTTCTTCTGGCTGGCGGAAACCATCAGCAGCGTTGGTAATCCTTTTACCGAGCTCGCGCTGCCGCTGACCGCCGTGATCTTGCTCCAGGCCTCCGCCTTCCAGGTGGGGTTGCTGCGGGTCATGGAATACCTGCCGTTCGTCCTCCTCGGTTTGGGCGCAGGGGTGGTGGTCGATCGCTCACGGCCGGCGCCCCTGCTCATCGGCAGTGACCTCGGACGCATGGTCATTCTCCTGTCGGTGCCGATCGCCTTCTTCTCCGGCCATCTGTCGATCGCTCAGCTGTACATCGTGGCCTTCGCCGCGGGCATCCTCACGCTGCTCCAGGGGGTGGCGCAGCAAGCGGCGACGCGAGCCCTGGTTGAGCGCGATCGGTTGATCGAGGCCAACTCCAAGATTGGGATGAGCGAGGAAGCCGCCGGCGTGGTTGGACCGGGCGTCGCCGGTCTACTCATCGGTGCCACGTCGGCACCCGTCGCCATCCTCGTCGACGCCGTCAGCTTCGGTTTGTCCGCCGTCCTGGTCTGGCGCATCAGGTGGCGGGCCGAGATGCGAGCCAGGGCGCAAGCGGTCGAGCCCTTCCTTCGCCAGATCCGCGAGGGCCTGGCCTTCATCGTCCACCACCGCGTCTTGCTTCCGCTCGCCACCTCGATATCTACGCTCCGCTTTTTCAGCTCGATGTTCGTGGCCGTGGAGCTCGTGTACTTCGTGCGCGTCCTGCACCTGTCGCCGACGACGATCGGCCTGGTCTTCGCAGCGCTGGGACTCGGCGGCGTGAGTGGCGCGGCGGCCGCGGGCTGGCTGGGCCGGCGCTTCGGCGTAGGTTGGACGATCACTGCCGGGTTCGCCCCGGTGGGCACACTCCTCATCCCACTGGCCCCGGCGTCCGCGCCGATCCCCTGGTTGGTCGTAGGTGGGTTCCTGGGCGCCTTCTCCGTTGTCGCCTCGAACGTCAGCCAGCTCGGGCTGCGCCAGAGTATGACCCCGCGGCGTTTGCAGGGGCGGATGACCGCAAGCATGCGATTCGTGATCATGGCGCCGGCGCCGGTGGGTGCGTTCCTGGGGGGCACGCTGGGCACCTTCGCGGGACTCCGTTTCACGCTCTGGGTTGGTGCCCTGGGGGCCCTTCTGGCTGCGGTGCCCTTGCTTCTTTCACCAATGCCCGGCATCCGCGAGATCGCCGCCTCCGCTGCCGAGGCCGATGACGCGACGGCCAACGGCCTGCATCTGCCGGGGCAGCCTTGACGCCCTTCCTCGACTGATCTACGCTCTCGGCGAGGGATTCAGGGGTGGCTGACGAGAAGAGCGAAACCGACCTCGTTCGCTGCGAGGGGTGCCAGGAAATGGTCCACCCGGTGACCCAGCACGCGGTCAGCTTGGTCGCTGCCACCGTGGTCACCGTTCATTCGTGTCCGTCTTGTGGGGGGCAAAAGGTCTCGGTCGCGAGCCCCTCAGTTAGATGAGCGCGTCGGTCACCGCGTTGAGCTGCTCGAGCGTCGCCCCACGCCCCTCGCCGAATGCGGTATCAAAGGCCCGCTCGTCCAGTCGTAAGTGGATAACAGCGAGGTCCTCACGACGAACGTGCTCATCCGCCGGCGGAAGGACGTTGTGTGTTGACTCAAGCATGCTATCCACCGCCCCGAATAATCGGACGGCGTCGGCGAGCGCTCCCTTGCGCAGCGCGACCCCGGCCATACCGGCGAGTCCTGCAGCGACGTCGCCGCTGGGCCCGGATCGCTGACGAAGCTGGAGGCTCTCCTGGAACCGTGCGGCCGCCGCCGAGAGGTCACCAGACTGGAGCGCGACGTGCCCCAGGTTGTGGAGCGCCCACGC
>Ga0209526_10000350_pt1 | contig 28973 bp, 21 predicted proteins | sample JacPinW_OM2H0_M1_FD_188566 | JGI IMG/M metagenome (GOLD analysis project Ga0209526, IMG submission 188566) | Forest soil microbial communities from Algoma, Ontario, Canada - Jack Pine, Ontario site 1_JW_OM2H0_M1 (SPAdes) (version 2) | ecosystem: Environmental > Terrestrial > Soil > Boreal... | reverse complement strand
CTCTGCGCAGCCTGCCAGTGTGGTTTCCGCGGTTGCGAATGCGGTGCATGAACTGGATCGGGAACAGCCCGTGCCTGATGCGATCACCATGGAAGAAATTCTGGCCGGCTCTCTGTCTCACCAGCGTTTCAGCATGTTGTTGCTCTCTGCTTTCTCCGCACTCGCTCTGTTGCTTGCGGCGATCGGGATCTACAGCGTGCTGTCTTATTCGGTGAGGCGGCGGGTGCCGGAAATCGGAATCCGCATGGCGCTAGGAGCACAGCGAAAAGACGTGCTGGGCATGGTTCTCGGCCAGGCGCTGCGTCTTTCCCTGCTGGGGGTGGGGATTGGCACGGCGGCGGCGTTGTTCCTCACCCGGCTGATGGCCAGCCAACTGTTTGGAATCACTCCCACTGATCCGTTCACATTCTTGAGTGTAACCACGCTGCTGATGCTGGTGGCGTTGGCCTCCTGCTACGTCCCTGCCCGACGGGCCACGCAGGTCGATCCGGTGGTGGCGCTGCGGTACGAATAAGAACGAGGAACTGCCATGATGGGGCGCACTATGAAAAGCATGTTGTACGGAGTAGGTGCGATTGATGCGGGCGCCTTCGCCGCCGCGGGACTCACGCTGCTGGCCTCGGCGGTTCTTGCCTGCTATGTGCCAGCCCGCCGTGCGGCCAAGGTCGATCCCATGGCGGCGCTGCGTTACGAGTAGGAGAAACATGCTTCGAGATCTTCGCTACACGTTGCGGCAGTTGCGTAAGAACCCCGGTTTCACCATCACGGCTGTGATGACATTAGCTCTGGGGATCGGCGCCAATGTCGCAGTATTCAGCGTCATGAATGCCATCCTCATGAATCCCAGCGGCGTGCCTCATGCGGAAGGAGTGGTAGCTCTCCGCACAAAATATCAGTTGGGGGATCTCAGGAACATCGAGATTTCTGCGCCAGATTTTGCTGATGCAGTGGCCGGCAAGGAAATCTTTACTTCGGCGGCGGTCCTCGAGGGAAGCGACTTCAACTACAGTGGCGCGGGCACCACACCGGAGCGGCTGGTCGGCGCCAAGGTTTCGTGGCAGTGGTTCGACGTTTTCTGGGCACATCCCTATTTGGGGCGAGTGTTTCGCCCGGAGGAAGATCAGCCCAACGCCGATCATGAAGTGGTTCTGTCCTATACCACATGGAAGGGCCGATTTGGTGGTGACGCCGGAATTATTGGCCGCACGCTGCAATTAAACCAGGAGGCATATCAGGTTGTAGGAGTGATGGACCCCACTTTCGCGTGGCCGAACCGGGCTGAACTGTGGGTCCCCATAGGCCTGCCTTCGCAGCGTTATTACGACCAGAGCTACCGCTACAACGAAAATCTGTTTAGCGTCGGCCGCCTGCGTCCCGGTGTAACCCCTGATCAGGCCAACTCGTATCTTCATCTCCGCTCGGCACAGCATATTGCTTCGGAAGGATCGAACAGTTACGGCCAGATCTCCGGTTGGGGCATGTTCTCGATGCCGCTCATCGAGTTCGCGGCAGGAGATCTACGGCAACCGCTTCTTGTCCTATTAGCAGCAGTTGGCACTATTCTGCTCATTGCCTGCGCCAACATCGCGGGCCTACAACTGGCTCGAGCCTCCGGTCGACAGCGCGAGATCTCGATACAGATCGCACTGGGGTCAAGCTGCGAACGCCTGATGCGGCAGGCATTTCTGGAGAGCTTACTGCTTGCCGTTGTCGGCATTGTCTTTGGTCTGATCATGGCCAAGACTGCGATTCCGCTTCTACTCATGCTGGCTCCCGAGAGCCTGGCGCAAAATCTCTCTGTCCAAATCAGCGGGCCGGTGCTGATCTTCGTCGCGGTGGTGGGAGTCGTGTGCGTCCTTCTCTGTGGCACAGCGCCGGCTTGGCAGATGGCGCACTCGCGGTGGTTCCAGGCTTTGCAGGAGGGCGGACGTTCGGAAACTTCCAGCCGCGGTCGCCAGCGTCTCCGTTCGGTTCTGGTGATCAGCGAGATCGCCCTGGCAATGCTGTTGCTGGTCGGCGCCGGCCTATTGCTGCGCAGCATGCAACAGCTGGAACGTGTAGAAACTGGCTTCGACTCCCGCGGATTGATGTCCGCGGCTCTGTCACTTCCGAGCGCCGTCTACAAAACGGGCGAGCAACAGGCGGCCTTCTTCAACGCGCTGGAGCAACAACTGAAGAGCATTCCTGGCGTGACCAACGCTGCGATTGCGGATGCGTTGCCCTTTACTGACGAGGGTGGTGCTGCATCCTTCAGCATTGAGGGCCGTATCCAGCCGCCGAATGATCCGGGGCCGCATGGCAATATTCGCACCATCTCTCCGGAGTATTTCTTGACCTTGCGTATTCCGGTGATTCGGGGTCGCGTATTCACGTCTGGAGATCGGGCCACAACGGAACAAGTTGTTGTTATCGATGAAACCTTAGCGCGCCGCTATTGGCCGAACCAGGATCCCATCGGCCAACGGATCAATTTGCAGCGGAACTTACCGGGGAGAACAATTGTCGGATTGGTAAAGCACAGCAAAGCTTCCTCGCTGGAATCGGACACTACCGAGGGCTTCTACTACATCCCCATGGCCCAGCGGCCACGCAATACAGTCGGCATCGTCGTGAGGACAAACGACTCCCAGCCCGCGAGGCTGAGCAGTGCACTTCAGTCGGCGGCACGAATCGTGGACTCGAACCAACCTATGTACGACTTGAAGACCATGGAGCAGCGAGTTGAAGATTCGCTGGTGAGCCGCCGCTTTCTCCTGGTTTTGCTGTCCATTTTCGCCGGATTGGCACTGTTGTTGGCGGCGCTCGGTTTGTATGGGGTAATTAGCTACTCGGTCAGGCTACGCACCCGTGAACTTGGCATCCGCATGGCCCTCGGCGCCAGGCCCGTCGATGTTCTGGGATTGATTATCGGGAAAGGAATGCAACTGGCTGCCGTCGGGCTAGTACTTGGGTTGATAGCGACCTTCATTTTCGGCCGTGCGCTGGCGAGCCTTCTGTATCAGGTGAGGTTGTTTAATCCGCTTACCCTGCTGCTGACTTCCCTGATTCTGAGCACTACCGTTCTGCTTGCGTGCTATTTGCCGGCGCGGCGTGCGGCAGGGCTCGACCCCATGCGCACCTTGCGGGAGGACTAGGGGGGGCGAATTTTGGCAATCCGCTCATGCCGTGAAAAGTTACGACCCAGTTGTCTTCGGAATCGCAGCGCTTTTTCTCGCCGTGTGTGCGTTCGTGGCCGGAATGGTACGCGCACACTGGACGGCTGGGATGGAACGCTATGCAGGCGTTACGCACTGAGTAGCGGTATAAAACGGGGGACCTATGATCCAACTCAAGAACATCGAGCGCAGTTACAAAACACGCGCAGGTCAAACCTGGGTCCTGCGCCGCATCGCCCTCGACATCCGTGAAGGTGAGTTCATTACAGTCATGGGCCCGTCAGGGGCAGGAAAGTCCTCGCTTCTGAACGTGCTCGCCCTCCTGGATGATCAATGGTCGGGCGAATACTGGTTCCGCCAAGAGGCCGTACATGACATGAAGCGCAAACAGCGCGGCGAACTTGCAAAGCGGAACATCGGCGTGGTCTTCCAGAGCTATCACCTGCTCGACGATCTTACCGTGCAGGAAAATATTGACCTTCCGCTCTCGTATAAAGACATTCCCCGTGGGCAGCGGCAGAGTCTTGTGGCGGACACCTTGGACCGTTTTCAGATCGTGGCCAAGAAAGACCTCTATCCCAGCCAGCTTTCCGGCGGACAACAGCAACTGGTAGGAATTGCTCGCGCCGTGATCCACAAACCGGCGTTACTGCTGGCGGATGAGCCAACCGGAAACCTGCATTCCACTCAAGCTCGGGAGATCATGGAACTGTTCCGCGAACTCAACCAACAAGGGACCACCATCGTGCAGGTGACACACTCGGAAACCAACGCCGCTTACGGTTCCCGCACCATCCAGCTGGGAGATGGGTGGATGGTGAGTGACACGGCGAACCCGGAACTTGCCTCCAGCGGCGAAGCGGTGAAGCAATGATAGAGACCAGACGCGCTCCGCAGTGCCTGGCGTGGCTTCTATACTGGCTCCTGGTCGCGGGCACGACATTGGCTTTCGGGCAAATCAACCCGTCCGCGAGCTTCGACCTGCCCAAGTCGCACAATCCCCTGAACGCTTATTCGCCGAGTCATGTGCCGCCGCCGGAGCTCACGAATTCTCCGCTGCTGGGTCAGCTGATTCAGGATGGAAAGCTCAACCTATCTCTCAAAGACGCCATCCGTTTGGCGCTGGAGAACAACCTCGACCTGGCAATCGCCCGTTACAATCTGCCGATCGCCAATATGGATATCCTGCGTACGCGCGCCGGCGGCATTTTTCGCGGCGTGAATACTGGTGTAGTCCAGGGAACTCCTGGCGGCGGAGTCGGCGGTTTCGGTGCGGGAGCGCCCGGTGCGGGCGCTGGCGGCACGACCGGCGGCGCTGGCGGAGCAGGCGCGGGTGCATCCGGCCTGGTGCAGTCCACACTGGGCACGGGCACCACCGTCCCATCGTATGATCCTGCCCTCATCGGGTCGGTCGGAGCGGAGCATCAAACCACGCCCTTGGCGAACCAGCGCATCTACGGTGTCCCATCGCTACAACTGAATACGGGGCAGACCAACGTTAGCTACACTCAGGCCCTCCCTACAGGAACTAGCTTTTCCATCGATTTCAACAATAATCGCCAAACAACGAATAGCCCATTCTTCAACCTGTCTCCTGTCCTGAATTCGGTGTACCGCTTTTCCTTCCAGCAGCAATTGCTGGCCGGATTTGGTTTGGGCCCGAACCTGCGCTATCTCCGGATCGCGACAAATAACCAAAAGATTTCCGACATCGCCTTCAAAGACCAGGTGATCGCCACGGTCACGCAGATTGAAAACATCTATTGGGACCTGGTCAGCGCTTATGAACAGGCGCAGGTCAATGAGCAATCGCTGGCATTTGCCCAGCATTCCCTGGACAATGCCAAGAAGCAACTCCAGTTGGAAAGTGTTCCCGCCATGGAAGTGATGCGCGCTGAGGCTGAAGTGTCAAAACGTGATCAGGATCTTACCGTTGCGCGAACCAACCTCCAGCTACAGGAACTGCTCATCAAGAACGCCTTGACCAAGAGCCTCGACGATCCCCGGCTTGAGGCTATGCAAGTTATCCCGACCGATCGCCTTCAAGCAATCGAAGTGCCTCCGGGTTCAGCGATTCAGGATCTCATCGGCCAGGCGCTCGACGGCCGGGCCGAACTGGCTGAGTCTGGCATCGACCTGAAGAACCGCCAGATCAGCGGCAAAGCCGCAAGAAATGCTCTGCTGCCTGCACTGTCGCTCGTCGGTTTCTATGGCGGCTCGGGCCTAGGCGGACCCCTCAACCCAATCTACAATCTCCCAACTCCGAACTCGTCAAATGTGCCCACCGACTTCTACGGGGCCCTGGGGAATGCATTCAACAATTCCTCTCCCGACTACTATGTTGGATTAAACCTCAATATTCCCTTACGGAATCGAGTTGCCAAGGCAGACCAGTTCCGTTCGGAGCTTGAGTACCGCCAGGCCGAGCTGCGCATGGAACAATTAAAAAAGCAAATCCGCATTGAGGTGCGGAACGCGCAATACGCCCTGCAGCAAACTGGTGCCCGAGTCGGGGCAGCCCGCAAGGCCCGGGACCTGGCGCAGCGCACCTTTGAGATCATGCAGAAAGAGCAGACCCTGGGAGCTGGATCTACTTACCAAACGATGACGGCCCAGCGGGACCTCGCCGTCGCCGAACTGGATCTGGTCACGGCGATGACGATCTATGAAAAGGCGAAAGTCGAACTTGATCGTGCAACTGGAACCACCTTGGAACATAATGACATTCAGATCCAGGATGCGGTAAACGGCGCGGTTCGCAGTCCCGTTCCATAGATGCTGATACAGAGTGAGTGATTGATGCAGACTTCGACAAAACCGGGAGAACTCCAGCTCGCGGTGTCGGCAAAAGGGAGTGAACGCAGGCCCCCTCGTGTTCTGGCAGCCGATGACCAGCAGCATATCCTTGAGGCCATCGATCTTCTCTTGCGTCCGCAGGGGTACGAAGTGCACGTGGCAAAATCTCCGGTGCTGGTTCGGGAGGCGCTTGCGATCAACTCCTACGACGCCCTGCTCATCGATCTCAATTACACGCGGGATACAACTTCGGGGCGCGAAGGCCTCGATCTGCTCTCGGAGATCATCGCTGTCGACCGCAACATGCCGGTAATCGTGATGACTGCCTGGGGAAATGTGGAACTCGCGGTCGAGGCCATGCGGCGGGGAGCGCGGGACTTCATCCAGAAGCCCTGGGAAAACGAGCGTCTACTCGCGATCCTGCGAACTCAGGTTGAGTTGCATCGCGCCTTGCAGCAAACGGAACGGTTGGAAGCTGAGAACCGCCTGCATCGGGCGGAGGGCCTTCCGGAGTTCATCGCGGCCGCTCGTGCCATGCAGCCGGTGCTCGAGGCGATTACCCGGATTGGTCCATCGGACGCCAATATTCTCATCACCGGCGATCATGGAACCGGGAAAGAAGTTGTCGCCCAAACCGTGCATGCTCTTTCTCTTCGATCCGCGCGGCCATTGGTTGCGGTGAATACCGGAGCATTGTCGGAGGGAATCGTCGAAAGCGAACTTTTCGGTCATGTGAAGGGTGCGTTTACCGATGCTCGCTCCGACCGCATCGGACGCTTCGAACTCGCCGACGGCGGCACCATCTTTCTCGATGAGATTGGGAACATCCCCCTTCGCCAGCAGGCCAAGCTACTTCGCGTACTCGAGTCGGGTGAAATGGAACGGGTGGGCTCTTCCCGCATGCATCGTGTGGATGTGCGAGTACTCTCCGCTACCAACGCCGATCTTCAGGCAGCCTGTTCCGCCGGTCAATTTCGCGAAGATTTGTTGTTTCGCTTGAACACCGTCGAGATTCATTTGCCGCCGCTGCGCGACCGGGTGGAAGACATTCCCGCACTGGCCGCACATTTTCTTTCCCGTTATGCCGCTCGCTATCGGCGCCCCGTGCAGGGATTCCACCCCTCAGCCTTGCAGCTTCTTCTTCAATACTCATGGCCAGGAAATGTGCGGGAACTGGACCATACCCTGGAACGCGCGGTGCTGATGGCGGCCACAAACGAAATTCACGCCGCCGATTTAGGACTGAATGTATCGCGACCGCTTAGCCAGAATCTTGAAGAGCTCAGCCTGGAGGCCGTGGAGGCAATCCTGATCCGTAAGGCGCTTCAGCGCTTTCAGGGCAATGTGAGCCACGCCGCGGAAGCGTTAGGACTGAGTCGCGGTGCTCTCTATCGCCGCATGGAGAAGTATGGACTTTAGGCTGCCCGGGAGCCACAATCCTGAGGTGGGAAGACGGCAGCCCAAGAAAGTTCGCCTCCTCTACGAAAGCCGCGTTAATCTCTATTCATTCCTTCTCGCGCTTCCCGGTGTTCTGGTCAGCGGGATTCTCATCTGGCTGCAACCCTGGTCTACGGAATCGAAACTGGGTCTCTCCTTCCTAGAGCTGTTCGCGTGTTGGCTCCTAGCGATGGCCCTGCAAGAGCAGGTCACGCGCCCCTTGCAGACCTTGGCCAACGTCGTCGCAGCTTTGCGGGAGGAGGACTATTCCTTTCGCGCGCGGGGCGCCGCGGCGGACGACGCCCTGGGCGAATTATCGATGGAAATCAATGCTCTGGCTGATCTGCTGGCGGATCGAAGGATCAGTGCGATCGAAGCTACGGCTCTGTTGCGCCGAGTGGTGGAGGAAGTTGAGGTCCCCTTGTTCGCTTTTGATCCCGAGCAGACTCTGCGCCTGGTCAACTCCGCCGGAGAGCTTCTTCTGCAACAACCGTCGGTCCGGCTCCTGGGCCGCACGGCCACAGAAATTGGATTGCGGAGCTGCTTGAATGCCGAAAAAGAAGCCCTCGTTCAATTGCCCTTGAGCAGTCCAACCGCGAGGTGGCTGGTGCGGAGAAGTGCATTCCGTCAGAAGGGTGTACCTCACACCTTGATCGTTTTGTCGGACGTCAGCCGCGCGTTGCGCGAGGAAGAGCGCAGCGCATGGCAGCGCCTGATTCGGGTTTTAGGTCACGAACTCAATAACTCCATGGCGCCGATCAAATCCATTGCCGGAAGCCTGCGAGCTCGCCTTTCAGAAATGGCCATGAGCGATGAGCAGAAGCGGGATTTCGAACGAGGTTTGGCGATTATTGAAACCCGTGCCGCTTCGTTGAATCGTTTTCTCCAGGCGTACCGCAAACTGGCACAGATGCCACCTCCTTCTCGGCGCATGGTCGAGTTGTCCCCGATTGTGAACCGGGTGGCTGGCCTAGAAACCCGCGTCCAGGTCAGAGTCCTCTCAGGACCGGAAACGATGTTGCTGGTCGATCCGGATCAATTTGAGCAAATGCTGATCAACCTTGTGAAAAACGCGGTCGAGGCGGCATTGGAATCTGTCCACGCTGGAAACACCTCTGCTCAAAGCGAACCGATGCTGCCAGCCGCGCCCGAGCCTCAGGTCACTGTGCGATGGGAACTCGCCGAAAGAGATCTGATTGTGAGCATCGAGGATAACGGTCCCGGGCTTCTGAATCCCCACAACGTGTTCACTCCCTTCTACACAACTAAACCGGAGGGTACCGGAATAGGTCTCGTGCTCTCGCGCCAAATCGCCGAAAAACATGGCGGGTCGATTGAACTCCTCAACCAGGCTGACAAGAAAGGATGCCTAGTGAAGGTGGTGCTGCCGCGGGCTCTGGAGGCGCAACCTTGATCAAGGCAGGCAACACGACCCCGACAGCAGGGTCTGACACTAAAGCACGGCGACTCTCTTGTCCGGACAAATTTTCTGCTAAGAGGCTGCCTCTCTTCTATGGTTCCCCCGATTGACTGGCTTGGTGTGACCGCTTGCCCAGCTACACGCACAGGCGGGGGAAGAACTGCGAAAAGAAGAGTTTTCGCGGGTTGAACCTGCTCCGAATGACCAGAATTAAAGAACTTATCGGCAGCAGTAAACTCGAGCGCTTTCCAAACCCTCTTCGAGTCGTTTTCGCGCTGCCCGTGTAGAAACCTGGTGGAAGGGCTGCAGTTGGGAATCGTGCAGCACTTTTACCAGATCCTCGTACTGATCTGTGGCCAGGAAGTCAACCCTTTTGGCTTTGCGGCGTTTCGCCGGCATCAAAGGTCACGTCTAAACTAGAATTGAAAGCGCGCCGCAAGCTGCACGACTCGGCGAAGGCATCATTGATGATGCCGAATCCGTCATCACCCCAAGTCGTCTGGTTGGGATCTTTGAAATTGACATGATTGAACAAATTGAATGCTTCCCCCCGGATGTCCAGCCTGGTCCGCTCTGTAAGTGTGAATCGCTTGACCAGGGTTAGATCGAGGCTCCCAAACCGCGGTCCGTGCGCCACATTACGTCCCGAGTCTCCTGGAGTATCGACCGGCTGCAGGGCAAATCCGTTAACGTTGAGAAACTGACGATCGGGGGAACCTGGCGCATGGGACCGCGCTCGCACACGAAGCAGTCCTTTACTTGCGGCTCGCTGTCGGAGCCCCAGGCACCCGCTTCATCAATGGCGCTGGCATAGGTGTAAGACCCCAGCAGATAAAAACCCCTTCGGAATGGCTTTTCATACTTTAGTTCGAGGGCATTGTAGTGGGATTGGCCACGGGTTGTACCCGTGTAGATCGAAGAGAAATTCGGAAATGGATAGTTCGCCGGATCGCCAGGATCGGTGCCGTAAGCTGTCTGGTTGGCGTCGAAGTTCGCAATCAAGTGCTGACCGCGATTTCCTACGTACGAAATCTCGAAAGAAGAATTGGCCGGCATCTGAACTTGGGTGCTCACATTGAATTGATGCACACGCGGCGTTCGCCAGTCATGCTCTCTGGCTTTAATTCCCAGCGTGCTGGGGTCGAATTGGGTAAGAATGTTATGGGGAATTGGGTCCGAAAGGAGCAAAGGTGGATTTACCCCTTGCTTGTTGAGCGTCACCGAGACGAGCTGGGGTGGGTTGAGAGGCAAATTGGTATCGGAACCGAAGATGTCCTCGCCGTTATAGAAGAGGCCATATCCCGCGCGAAATACCATTCGATCAGGAACAACCTGATACGCAATCCCTAAGCGAGGACCCCAGTTGGTTTTATCCGGGTTGACCAGGTACTTGTTGGAATCGGTCGCGCGCACGAGCTGACCGCTCGCGAAATCGAAATTGATGTTGCGATTGGTACCGCTACCGTAGTAGGGCGTGGCGTATTCGTAGCGTAGCCCCAGGTTCAGCGTCAGTCGATGGCTGACCTTCCAGTCATCCTGAGCATAGCCGGCCCAGACCTGCTGCAGTTGAGTTACGGTGGGAGCTGAATTGATGAAGAATTGATCGGGCATGCCCAGGAGCAGGTCGGCGAGGGCGTCTCCCGCGGAAATAATGCCGGACGGATCAGCCGTGAAATTCCCGCGAAAGCGCTACTGCGGGGTGCGACGTTGAATGTCGATAAACTCATCGCTCTTGGTGCGCAAATCGAAACCGAGATGAACGATGTGTGCACCCTTGGCGACGGATAAGCTATCCAGAATTCCGTAAAGATGGGGCTTCTGGAATTGGGGCCGGAAATTTCGCGTTCCCAACTCCTGGTAATTTGAAATCTGGATGCGAGGCAAGCCCCCGGTCTTGGGCAGATCCGGCGGAATACCCTGAAAACCGAAGTCTGTTGCCGTCGGCCCGTCCGCGGATGTATTGGCGAAGGTGGCGTAAGTGCGGTAATAGCCGAAGCGAACCACGTTGACGACTCGCGGGCTCAGAGTCCTGGTCCAACTCACCCCTGTGCTCTGGTTACGGTTGTACTGCTTGCCGTTATTGCAATCCTGAGATCCGCAATCAGCGATATCTCCCGGAAAAATGGCGCTACGGAAGATGTCTTGTTGTAGAAAGCTGTAGCGGACGGAAAACTGATCCCGCCGGGTGGCGTAGTAGTCGCTGCGGATATCGAATTTGTGGGTGTTTTCCCGGTCGGGACGAACCGCGCCGTAGTTTTCCGTAAAGCGTCCCGAACTCTGCAGGCTGCCCGGAAGATTGGGATCGGGATAGAGCGCAACTATTTTGGCGCCAAGCCCGTCCCAGCGGGTTTGTGGAATGGTGTTGCCCACAAAGGGTAGTCCTGTCTGCGGATCGAAGAGAGGAAACGTGAGGGCTGAAAAGTCTCCATGCTTTTGGGCGGGAGTCGGCACGTTGCGCAAGTAGGTATCCGAAAACGTTTCGTGGAAACCTTCATAGTCGCCGAAGGAGAAGAGTCTGTTTTTGATGATCGGACCGCCGATGGTTCCGCCGAACTGCTGCCAGGCGAGATCGGGCTTAGGCAGGCCGGTCAGTCCGTTTAACCAAGAATTCGAGGCCAGGGCTTTATCGCGGTTGTAGTACCAGCCAGATCCGTGCAATGCGTTGCTGCCAGACTTAAGGGAAACATTCACTACGGCGCCGGCAGAACGGCCAAATTCGGCCGAGTAACTGTTGGTCTGCACCTTAAATTCACCGATCGCATCGGGCGAGGGTCGGACCACTTCTGAAGAAAGCGACTGGGCGTTGGTTGTGCCCTGGTTGTTGTCGAAACCGTCCAGGAGAAAGTTATTCTGGGTCTGGTAGTTGCCGTTGGCCACAAACCAATCGGGACCACGGGTCACCGGGTTTAGATCAGTGGCCACCGTCACACCCGGTGCCAGCAGAGCCAGGTCGGTATAGCGGCGAGCCTGAAGGGGCAATTGGACGGCCACGTCTCCTTTGACAACCTGGCCGAGAGAGCCTTCTTCGGTTTGCAGCCCTGTTGTTTCAGCCGTGACCTCAACCGTTTCTCCCTTGGCGGACGGCTGAAGTACGACCTTCACAAAACGCTTTCCATTTACATCAATCGTCACATCTTTCAGCTTGACGATTTTGAAGCCATTCAAGGAAATGGTGAGAGCGTAATTGGCGCCCCGGATCGGCGAAAACACAGCATAACCCTCTGCGTTGGTGCTCTGCGACATGAGTATCTCAGTATCGGTACGGGTGAGATTTACTGCCGCAGCGGCGACGACCGCATCGCTCGGGTCCACCACGAGAACTTTCAGCTCTCCCGCGTCCGTCTGGGCGTGAAGATGTGGGGCAAGTAACACCCACAAAATAAAAATGAGTCGGGTAAGAACTTTGGCCCGGACACCTGGAGTGGTAGGGGACATCATCGGCTCCTTACGGTTGAGTTCAAGAGTGCGATCACGCCACAGAGTACTGAGTAAGCCTGTAGGGTTACGGTGAGGTTAAACCGATATTAAAATTGGGTGAAACTGCGGTTTTCCGCCATTCCCTCCAGCCAGGAGCGTCCCGCTCGTGCACAAGACTAGTTTAGCCACCGCCTGCATCTTGCTTGGGACTGGACAAACGAAAGCAATCGCTATAAAAAGAAAGCGCAATCCCAAACCGCGCTGGGCGAAACGATTCTGCTCCAAGGAATAACGTGCTAAACGAAGAACGTCGGCGCGCCATTGTCGAGATCCTCGACCGGAATGGGCGAGTGCTGGTCGCCGACTTGGCGCACCAGTTCCATACCTCCCAGGTGACCATTCGCAAGGACCTTGAGCTTCTGCACGCTCATGGGCTGGTGCACCGAACGCATGGTGGCGCTCTGCCGGCCCGCGAAGGTGCCCTCGAAGACCCCACTCTGCGGGAAAAGGAAAAGCTTCATCGCAAGGAGAAGCTGCTTATCGCGGCCTCCGCAGCCCGCCTGGTGAAACAAGGCCAGGTGGTGATTCTCGATTCTGGTACCACGACGACCGCGATTGCGCGAGCCTTGCGCGGCTTTCGTAATGTTACGATTATTACGAATGCGGTGAACATTGCCGCTGAACTTTCAGGAGCCCCGGTGGAGGTAATACTCACCGGTGGCAGCCTGCGTAAGAATTCGTTTTCCCTGGTTGGTCCCATCGCGGAAGAGACGTTGCGCAAACTGAGCGCTGACATTCTTTTCCTGGGAGTAGACGGTTTTGATGTCCACTATGGCCTGAGCACCCCGAATCTTCTGGAAGCGAAAGTCAACCGAGTAATGGTTGAAGTGTCAAAACGAACCGTGGCGGTTTGTGATTCAAGCAAGTTTGGCCATCGCAGCCTGTCGTTGATCGTTCCACCGGCGGCCTTGCAGGAAGTTATCACCGATCGGAGCGTTCCTAAGTCAGACCTGCGAGCGCTAAAGAAAATCGGTATCGAAGTGACTCTTGTCTGACCACAATGGCGCCGGCTCATCCGGCCAAACTGGTGCCGGAGGGCAAAAAAAACTGAGCGCCGCTATCTCGATAGCTCCAGTAGCAAATGCTCCTTGAACTCGGTTGTTAATCGAGGCGCTTTGTCCGCCGCGGCCTCAACCGTGCCCAAGTCTCTTCCGTCCACATAGTCAACTACGTGATAGGAACCCGCATTGAGACCGCGCAATTCCACTTCGCCTTTCCACCCAGCGGAAGTGGGGGCAAAGAAGGCGTAATACATCTTGCCACCCTTCTCGATCGCATAGCCCTCGGGTACGTCGTAGCCGTAAACATAGAGGTTGCGGAACACTCCTTTAGATAGCATCTTTTGGTTGTAGAGGCCGATCCACTTCTTCCAGTGGGCTTCTTTGTCTTCGGTGAGCAGCACCGCTTTGTATTTCGGGCCGGGATCGGGCCAGACGAATTTGGTACCTACTACACCACCCGCGCCCATAGTCGACGCGAAATCATTTCCATGCTCGGTCCAGTTGCCGTTCGCACGCGTCATGGCTGAAAGTTCCACGTGATCGCCATAGACGGCTGCATCGGGACCCAGCAGCGCTTTGTACATCTTGATGCGGCGACGCACTTGCACCGCGCCGACGGGGTCAGCTGTGACCGCCTGGTCCATGTACGGCAGCCAGGCTAGAGAGGGCGGGGTTCCGCAAGGACAACTCTGGGTTACACTCTCCGGTTTGATCGCGCGTGTGGTTTGGAAGATAACCTTGTATACATCGGCCACGGCATTGACGGAATCCTGTGGAGATTTGTGATGATGTGCGGGGTTGTAGCACATTGGCACGCTGTAGATGTTGTCCAGCTTGGAGCCGTCGAAACCCCAATCGCGAATGAATTTCTCGGTCAAGCGCTTATAGTAGGCCTGCACTTCGGGCAGTGCGGGACATAGCGCCGCCAGATCGCGCGTAATGCGGGCATGTTTGCCATTCTTGCCGAGGATGAACCAATCGGGATGTTCCTGGGCTACCCTAGACACGATATATTTGTGCGACTCCCACTTGCCTTGGCCATCTTCGACGCCAATCGGCAGCCACCAGAGCTGCACCAACTCGCCCTGGTGGTGAAAGTCGTCGATCATCTTCTTGATGGAATCGCCGGGGAAGGTATCCGAGCGAGGGTTCCAATCCCCGTAAGTGTCGAACCAGCGGTCATCCAGCGTTGCCCACTTGATGCCGAATTCTTTCAACTTGGGAAGAGTACCCAGCATTTGCGCCGGCGTGACATTGAACTCGTATCCCCAGCCACACCAGCTCACGTTGTAAGCCTCGCTCGAGGGCCTGGGGATTTCCCATCCTTCTTTCTGCAACACGCTTGACCACAGGCGCAGCGGCTCGTAGAAGTCGCCGGCATATATCGCCACGAAGGTTCGGGGTGTTGAGTAGGTCTCACCTGACTTGAGAGTCGCGTCTGCGGGCACGGTAACGGATGTAGTCACACGCCCGTCGCGGTCCACCTGGGCAGGCAGCGAGAGCGATAATGGAAGGGTCTCGACGTGGCCGATAGCTTCCCCCACCGTCGCTGTCCAGAACGCCACCACTGGAATACCGCCGCCATAGCCGCCCTTTACCATTGCTCCCATCAGATTTGGCTGGGAGAATCCACTCGTGAGTTTGACGACGTCATCCTTGCCCCATTCATAGCTGGAGCCGTGATACGACCACATGTCGTAGGCATGCCCCATGGCGCGATGGGAGTCGAACCGATGCTGCTGCTCAATGATGCGATCCACGTGATAGTCCGAGGTTCCGGCGTTGGTGTATGCCACGCTGCTGAGCAAGAGATTTGGAAAATCGTCATACACTTCGACCTGCAATGTACGCCGCAGACCCGTGCCCGAAGGACTGAGGGGTTGGGCAGGAATTTCCACGCGTTTCCCGCGGCCGAGCTTGCCCATAGCGTCGGTAACCTTCGCTTGGCTAAAATCCTGGGTAAAGTGCAGCTCCTTTCCCTCCTGTACCAGATAGTCGCTCTCCCGGCTCTCGCGAGGCTCATCCAGGGTGAGTTTTTGACCAGCCTTCACCAGCCAAGCTTGCACGTATCCCGAGGGCAAAATCTGAAATTCCGCCGCACTCGTGGTCAACACGATGGGGCCACCGGCATTGACGACGACCGTGATCTTGGACGGCTCTGCATGAGTTTCCGCCGCCTTCTTGGCAGTCCGGGCACAGCCGCTATTAAGCAGCATCGCCCCGCTCACGATGAGAATTATTTTCCACGAGGCAGAGGAAATTTGTGTCCGACAAAAAAGGGGATTCATTTGGCTACCCTCCCTAACTCCGCCGCACGGTTGAATTGGCAAAAGATGCGCTCCGCATTCAAGTGATAGGTCTTTCCCAGCACGGGGTCGGGCAGTTCCATGCCCTATATTTTCCAGCACCCCTGCCCGGGATAGCCCCAATAGTCAAAATATTCGTCGGCGGTTTCGAGCCAGCGAAAATGCTTACGGTACATTTCTTCCCCATTCCATTGTCAGTCCCGAACATGATCCGGTCCGGATACTGCAGCGGTTGTCGAGGGGACGGAAAAATGCTTGGGGATCGGTAAGGTTTGGCCCGAGCATGAAGTTTCGAATGCTTTCCATTGTCCGCCAGGCCAGTTCTTAGGTCCACTGCCCGGACCTAGTCAAACCAGAGCCGAAGCCGTGTTTTTGACCTTGATTGTGCTTGTATAACGAAAGTAAAAGTAAGCGTTCGTAACTATACAACAAAAATCTGCTGGGCGCAGAAAGGTTCTGCCTGCCCCTTGTGGCGGGAACGTCAGCGTCAGACTAATTCCGGGCGCCCCCGGCCCGATTCGAGCGGCGGAAGAGAAGCCCGACGGCACTTGCCATCGGAGCGGCGCGAATGATGAGGCGCCATGGGGCTGATCTGCCTTTGCAAATTCCGGCGCTTGGTCTACAGTGACGCAAGCAAGAATGACCCCATCATCCAAGGTTGACGTGGTCGGTGTCGGACTCAACGCCACCGACACGCTGATTCCTCTGCCGCATCACCCTGCGCGTGGATCCAAGGTCGAGTTTCACTCTACCAGTGTCTTGCCTGGCGGCCAAGTCGCTACCGCGGTGGTTGCCTGCCAACAATGGGGCTTGCAAACCCGGTACGTCGGGAAGGTGGGCGACGACGGTGCCGCCATGATTCACCGCGCGGAATTTGCCAGGCTCGGCGTCGAAGCGCATCTGCTCGCAGCTCCGGGATGCGCCAGCCAGCAAGCGTTCATCCTCATCGATGACACCGGCGAGCGCACCGTGCTTTGGAAACGGGACATCCGCTTGACTCTTTGGCCGGAAGAACTTCAGCGCGAATGGATTGTCGATTCTCGTGCTCTTCATGTGGATGGGCACGATACTGCAGCTGCAGTGGTCGCCGCAGGCTGGGCTCGGGCCGCTGGCATCCCTGTGATCGCCGACCTGGATGATCTTTACCCGGGCATAGAGGAGCTGCTAAAGAATATCGACTATCTCATTACGAGCAGAGACATCCCCGGACGGCTGGTGGGCGAACAGGGTTTGCGCAGATCGCTGCCGGCACTTCAGAATCGATATGGCTGCCGCCTTACGGCCGCAACCTTGGGCCAGGAAGGCGTCTTGGCATGGGACGGCTTGCAGTTCCAGTACAGTCCCGCTTTTCGGGTAGGGGCTTTGGACACCACCGGAGCGGGCGATATTTTTCACGCCGGATTTATCTATGGACTTTTGCAGGGCTGGCCGCTGCCACGTCAGCTTGACTTTGCCTGCGCAGCTGCGGCTCTGAACTGCACCGCAGTCGGCGCGCGGGGCGGCATACAGCCTACCCAAAACATCGAGAAGCTGATCGCCACGGGGGCTCGATATTCGCCCGCTTTCGACCTCTCAAGATCGATTGAAGGAGTTTCCTGAATCACGCTGAACTGGCGCCCAACTGGAGAATAGAACGGTCCACTACGGTAACCGCCCCGCCCGGTGAATGCCGTAGTGCTTAATCTGCTGATAAAGAGAGCTTCGTGGAATCCCCAGCTTCTGCGCTGCCGTTGTGATATGCCAGCCTTGCAGGGAAAGGACCTCTTCGATGTGCTGCCGCTTCATTTCTTCCAAGGTCTTAATGCCGTTTCCTCTCACCGCGAGGTCGACGTGGGGGTCGAAATGTAAGTCATTTTCGCCCAGCACGCGACTGCCACTAAGCAGCAGCGCCCGCTCCAGGATGTTGCGGAGTTCCCGAATGTTTCCCGGCCAGGAATAAGACAAGAATGCGCGCATCGCTCCGGGAGTGAGTTGAATCGCATCTCCTCCGAGGTCGACCGCAAGACGATCCAAAAGACATTCCGCGATTGTGGGAATATCTTCAACGCGTTCCCGTAAAGGAGGAACGGTCAGGGGAATGGCGCTAATGCGGAAATAGAGGTCATCGCGGAAACGCTTTTCCTGCACAAGTTGGACGACACTCTGGTGGGTTGCGGCAAGGAGGTGAATATCCACGCGGCGTTCGCACACATCACCCAATCGTCGGAATTGTTTGTCTTCCAGGACTTTCAATAGTTTGGGTTGGATCTGCAGGTCCAGATCCCCAATCTCATCGAGAAACACGGTCCCTTTGTGGGCGATCTCCAGCAGCCCGCTTTTGCTATGTACCGCCCCGGTGAAGGCGCCGCATTGGTATCCGAATAATTCGCTTTCGACCAGGTCGCGTGAGAAGCTGCTGCAGTTCAAGTCGACAAACGGTTCGGGAGCGCGTGGTCCATGGTAATGAAGCCAGCGGGCGAGTACTCCCTTTCCTGTCCCGGTTTCTCCTTGGATGAGTACCGGACTATCAGTGAACGCAACCTTCTTGGTCCACTCCGACAGTTTGCGGATGGCGGTGCTCTTGCCCAAGAATGGATCCATAGCGTCGCGGCGCATGCGCGAGTTTTCGGCCAGCTGCTTTTGCCGATTACGCTGATTCTCCAAACTGCGCTGGATCACCAAGGAAAGCGTTTCCAATTCAGTAGGCTTGGTCAGAAAATGGTCAGCCCCAAGCCTTACCGCCTTGACCGCCAGATCAATTGATCCGTACCCGGTCAGAACAATTACAGGAATTGAGGGGTCAATCGATTTCAACTTCGGAATCAGGCGCAAGGCATTGCCATCGGGAAGGCAATAGTCCAGCACCCCGAGATCCGGCCGCCCAGACTGGCAAAGCCGCTCGGCTTCCGCGCAAGTTCCCGCTGCCAGCACTTCATATCGCCTCGATTGCAAGAAGCGGCTCATGAGTTCACGTACATGAACCTCATCCTCGACTACTAGTATTTTGTTCTTATCCATGAATCGGGCGATATCTCAAATCACAAAGCATACGAATGTTCGGATGATGGAGATGTCTCGCAGGACGGTTTCGCGTTTCATCCCAGGGTTACGCTGGTATTGCCTGCGGCAAGTCACTGTTCGAAACTGCGCGAAGGGCCGCTCTCCCGGAAAATCGGTAAAGGGCCTTCTACCGTCCGATGGTCGATTGAACAACCTCGCTCCGGTGGCAAGATTTCACCCTGATGGATTTGTGCTCCAGCTTATTGGTGTTTAGCATGGGGGCGGTGACGCTTTCAAAAAAATAGGGAATTTCCGGTTTTCCGACGTCGCGACTCAAGTCAAGATCTGCGCGTTTGACTTAGATCTTTAGGTCGCAGATAGATGAGCAGCGACCGCGGGATCGATCCCATCGGCGCCGCATCCTCTTCGCCCCAACGTTCAAGAGCATCGGTTGCGGTACAGCGACGGATCCACTTGCCGGGCCATGGCTTCGACATTTAGATGAAGCGCCAAAAAGTCTCTTATGGCTTCGGAACTGGCAGCAGGATCATCGAGCACTTGCCGGTAGCCCAGACGGTAAACGGAGATATCCCCCCTATTGCCGAGCCACGCGTTTACATCTCTCAAATGATCCTTAAATGCCGCGGTCATCACGTCGTGGCTCTCAAAATCGGATTGTCCGCGGCGCCGGAGCATTTCGTCCTGAGAGGTGAGCACTTCCGGCAGCGACCGCTCCATGAAAATGACCTTATAGTTGCGGCCTTCGGGGACAGACAAGAGAAGCTGGGAGATGACCTTGACCACCTTACCCTCGGCTTGGTCAATAAGGCGCGGCTGCTGGGGCAGGCGCTTGGCCGGTTCCCATTCGTAATAACCCCGTGGGTTGTCGGGGTCGGGCTTACGTTCATAGTCAGTAAGGACCGTCATGCCGCCTGCAGCCAGCATCTGCATGACGAGCGACGTACCTGAGCGGGGTAGTCCTGAGACAATGGTGATCACGAGTCGACGGATACCTTTCTTGGGCGGTGGAATTTCGGGCAGAAGGTCCTATGCCAAACAGCTTTTTGTCGAAACCTCTTGGCGCTGACAATTGTAGCGTCACGCGACGATCCCGGGTGCGCCGTCAAAGTACGACGGAAGTTCCAGACCGAAAAGCTTTAAGAATGGTGGGAGCAACATCCACGATCGCGGGCGTTTCCACCGTAATCTTGCGGTTCGAAAACAGCACGCCCGGCACAAGTCGCGGATCCACGCAGTGGTCGCCGCTCCAGGCTTTCGTGTTGCCTTCGAAAACTGTGCTGGTTACCTTTCCCCTGACCGAATCCCACGCCGCACGGAAACCTGCGCCATAGCCGACGATCAGATCGGGCGCGTTGTCGACGTAGGGACCGGAATAAATTCCATCGCAATCGAGTCCCGGTAATGCCAATCGCCCCCGAGGCCGGATCCACAAGCCCATCCCCGGTGCAGTTCTTCCTTCAGCGCCTCACTCTCCGCGCCGGCTTCGACAATGCCTTCCCGCTCGCGGCCTTTCAGGTTCAAATAGAGGCGCGAGCTTGCGAGCCCGACCCGGTAATACTATAATGTCTATCACAATAGTAGACTTATGCAACGATTTTGCCTATACTGGTCGAGGAAGGTAACCGGCCAAATCATGTCCACGGCTTGTACGAGCGCGAGTTGTCGATGTAGGTGTCGAAATCATCCTGGGCAGGGGGATGGAAGGTAGCCAAGAGCAAACATTCCCACGGCCCACGATGATCAAAATCGTGGGCCGTTTGCTTTTTCCGGCCGGAGCCGGCGGCGAGGGTTCGGCCCGTCATCGACAGCCACTTGAAAAAGGGGAAGGGAATGCAATCGAAGAAGGTCTTGGTCGTTCTTACTCTGCTGCTTATTTGGTCGATCGAGACTCGGGCGCAATCGCGTCAGCTATCGTTGCTGAATGTGTCGTACGACCCAACCCGCGAGTTGTATCAGGGTTTCAACCAGGCCTTCATCAAATACTGGAAGGGGAAGACCGGCCAGACGGTCACCATCGAGCAGTCTCATGGCGGATCCAGCAAACAGGCCCGCGCGGTCATTGATGGTTTGCAAGCTGACGTCGTGACCCTGGGTCTAGCCTATGACATCGACGCAATCTCTCAGAACGCCGGTTTGCTCCCTGCCGACTGGCAGAAGCGCTTGCCCCAGAACAGCACGCCTTACACCTCCACGATTGTGTTGCTGGTGCGAAAAGGCAATCCGAAACACATTAAGGATTGGGACGATCTGGCGAAGCCGGGAATTTCGGTCATTACGCCGAATCCAAAGACCTCGGGCGGTGCCCGCTGGAACTACCTGGCTGCCTGGGCCTATGGACTCAGGCAGTCGGGCGGCAACGAAGAACAGACGCGAGACTTTGTCAAGCGTCTCTACAAAAACGTTCCGGTGCTGGACTCGGGAGCGCGTGGGTCAACCACGACGTTCGTCCAACGTGGCATCGGCGATGTGCTGATTGCATGGGAGAACGAGGCCTTTCTCTCGATCAAGGAATCCGGCCCCGACAAAGTTGAGATCGTCGTGCCTTCCGAGAGCATTCTGGCCGAACCGCCGGTGGCGATCGTGGACAAGGTTGTGGACAAAAAAGGCACGCGAAATGTAGCCCAGGCGTATGTCGAATACCTCTACACGCCCGAGGGTCAGGAGATCGCGGCCGAAAACTATTACCGGCCGCGCCTTGAATCTGTGGCGAAGAAGTACGCCTCGACCTTTCCGAAGGTAAGGCTGGTGACGATTGACGAAGTTTTCGGTGGCTGGCAAAAGACGCAGAGGATACATTTTGCCGACGGCGGCGTGTTTGACCAGATCTATCAGCCCAATCAGTAAGCGTGAGGTGGAATGGCTTTCGCTTTCAAAAAACGAAGCAACCTGCCGGGTTTCGGACTGGCTCTGGGCTACACCGTATTGTATCTCAGCCTGATTGTCCTGATTCCGCTGGCCGCAATTTTTCTGAGGGCTTCGGCGCTCACCTGGAACCAGTTCTGGCATATCGCAGCCTCTCCGCGCGCCCTGGCTTCCTATCGCCTAACCTTCGGAGCGTCGCTGATCGGGGCTTTGGTCAATCTGGTATTTGGAGTCCTGGTGGCGTGGGTTCTGGTGCGCTACAGTTTTCCCGGCAAACGTCTCTTCGACTCACTGGTAGATCTCCCATTCGCCCTGCCGACCGCGGTCGCTGGGATTGCTTTGACCACGATCTACTCGCCCAATGGTTGGCTCGGCCGACCTCTTGCTTCGATCGGAATCAAGTCAGCCTATTCCCCACTGGGAGTGGCCATCGCGCTCACGTTCATCGGGCTGCCCTTCGTGGTGCGAAGTGTGCAGCCCGTCCTCGAAGATATGGACAAGGAACTCGAGGAAGCCGCGGCCAGCCTGGGCGCTAGCCGCTGGCAGACTTTTTCTCGGGTGGTCCTGCCGACCATTCTGCCCGCTGCGCTGGCCGGCTTTGCCATGGCCTTTGCGCGTGCGGTCGGCGAATACGGCTCGGTGGTGTTCATCTCGGGGAATATGCCCATGCGGACTGAAATCACCCCCCTGCTGATTATCACCAAACTTGACCAGTACGATTATGCAGGTGCGACCGCCATCGCGGTGGTCATGTTAGTGGTCTCGTTGGTCTTGCTGCTGCCCATTAATCTCTTGCAGAAGTGGAGCAGCAGCCGCGAAGAGAAGGCCGCGGGACTCATTCCGGAAAGGATCGAGTTATAGAAGGTGGCAACCGCCATTTCATTGCGTGCTGGAAAAGTTCCAGCAACCCGCCAGGTGGCGACGGCGGCAACCGTCGAGTCGAGGGCTGTGCGCTGGATCCTCATCGGCATAACCGTGTTCTTCCTGGCGCTCTTCATTTGTTTGCCTCTGGCGATTGTTTTTTCCCAGGCCTTTGAAAAAGGCCTGGGCGCGTATTGGGCGAGCCTGCGCCAGCCCGATGCTTTGGCCGCGATCCGCTTGACCCTGCTGGCGGCGGGCATTGCGGTGCCGTTAAATCTTGTGTTTGGGGTCGCTGCAGCCTGGGCCCTCGGCAAGTTCGAGTTCGTGGGCAAGAGCCTGTTGATCACTCTTATTGACCTGCCGTTTTCCGTCTCTCCGGTAGTGTCGGGCTTGATTTATGTGCTGCTCTTCGGCTTGCAAGGACTGTTCGGACCGTGGTTGGCCAGGCATGATCTGCAAATTATCTTTGCTGTGCCGGGAATCGTCCTGGCCACGATCTTCGTGACTTTTCCCTTTGTGGCCCGTGAGCTGATCCCATTGTTCGAGGCGCAGGGACAGGAAGAGGAAGAAGCGGCACTGGCCCTGGGCGCCAGCGGCTGGCAGACCTTTTTCCGCGTGAGCTTGCCCAATATAAAGTGGGGACTGCTCTACGGCGTGATTCTTTGCAATGCCCGGGCCATGGGCGAGTTTGGCGCCGTTTCCGTTGTTTCAGGCCACATTCGGGGACGCACCAATACCATGCCACTGCATATCGAGATTCTGTATAACGAATACCAATTCGCAGCCGCCTTTGCTGTGGCCTCTCTGTTGGCCCTGCTGGCTCTGGCTACTCTGGTGGTCAAGACGGTGATCGAATGGAGAGCCCGGCCGCAATTCGCGGAATCCGCAGAGGGGGAGGGGGAAGAGCAAATCGCATGAGCATTGAAGCGCAAAATATCACTAAGAAGTTCGGCCAATTTACCGCGCTCGATCAGGTAAATTTGGGGATTCCCTCCGGCGAACTGGTGGCCTTGCTGGGCCCTTCCGGATCGGGCAAAACGACCCTTCTACGCATCATCGCCGGATTGGAATTCGCCGATTCTGGAACCGTACTTTTTGATGGCGCCGATACGACTCACCAAACGGCACGCGATCGCCGCGTGGGCTTCGTCTTTCAGCACTACGCGCTGTTTCGGCACATGACCGTGTTTGAGAATATCGCCTTTGGGCTAAGAGTCCGGCCCCGCAGGGTGCGGCCCTCGAAGGAACAAATCCGCGCCAAGGTCCATGAGCTGCTCCAGCTGATCCAGCTGAAGAATTTGTCCAGCCGGTACCCTTCCCAGCTTTCCGGAGGCCAACGGCAGCGGGTTGCGTTGGCGCGAGCGCTGGCCGTCGAGCCCAGCGTTCTGCTGCTGGACGAACCTTTTGGCTCGCTGGACGCGAAAGTCCGGCTGGAGTTGCGCCGTTGGCTGCGGCAGTTGCATGACGAAGTTCACATCACCAGCGTGTTCGTGACCCACGATCAGGATGAGGCGCTGGAGGTTTCAGACCGCGTCGCCGTGATGAATGAAGGCCGCATCGAACAAGTCGGCAGTCCGGACGAGGTCTATCACTACCCAGTGACTCCGTTCGTTTACAACTTTTTGGGCAACGTGAACCTGTTCCACGGCCGGATTGGTGACGAAAATACCCCGATCCAGGATACGGCAACGGGAGAGCTTGTCTACGTGCGTCCTCACTTGCTGGAGATTCATCGCCAGCCCAATGGCGGAAGCAATTTTCGCGCCACCATCAAACACATAAACTCTGCCGGGCCATTGGTGAAGATAGAAGCGCTTACTGAGTGGGGAGCCCCGGTTCACGTCGAGATATCCCAGGAAAAGTTTCGTGATCTCAGGCTCAAGAAAAATGAAGCAGTATTCCTAGTTCCCAAAGAGACGAAGGTTTTTCACAAGAAAGTTATTTAGCTGGCGGGGAAAACTCTGATTTGGGCAGAGCAGGGCCTCTCGAGCCTGCAATAAACTGGGGGCTTCACCCACGGTGAGAGCCACATGCCCGGCGATAGGGAGATCTCCCAACAGTAATCGGCGACGTGCTACTCAGCGCGATAGGTGGCATCCAATGAGAGTTGCCCTTGCATCCGAATCGCAATCGCGAAAGCGTGCCCTGGATATCCTTGGGCTCACTTACGAAGTGCGCCCAAGCGCGATCGACGAAAAGTCGATCAGAGACTCCGACCCTGCCGGGCTGACAAAAAAGCTCGCGGAAGCGAAAGCCTGGAAAATTGTAGAAGATTTTCAGGATGCCGTTGTGGTCTCGGGCGACGCTGTGGTCGCCAAAGATGGAAAGATTCTGGAGAAGCCGCGAGGCAACGATGAAGCAGCGGATTTTCTCCGCGAGCTTTCTGGCAGCGCGTTCCGTTTCGTGACGTCGCTCACCGTGATCCGTTCAGATACGCGGAGAATGTTGTCGACCGTCGAAACCTCGGAGATCAGGTTTCGCCAACTAGTAGAGCGCGAAATCCACGATTACATCAGCAGATATCCAGTGTTGAGGTTTGCGGGCGCATTCGAAGGCGACGGCGTCCTCCGCTTCGCCGACTCTGTCTCGGGCAGCTACAACTTTATAACCGCGCTGCCCGTGAGCCGGCTGGCCGTATTTCTTAGAGAGCAGGGTGTCGAAGTGTAGTCTGATTTAGGGAAAAGTTTCCGATGCTCAATCGGCAGATGATGCCCGTGATTTGATTTCTGATTGACGACTTGGTCGCTCATCACCGGACGAATCGTTGTCCACCTCACCATGCTTTGTAAAATAGGCTATGAGTCCTGATAGCGCTCTAATCGTACAACTGGAATCTCGCTGACTCCCCAGAAGTTCGGATCTGGAAAGTTGGAAGTTCCAGTCAGGGTTTGCCCATTTCCGCCGGATGATTGGTTGACGGCCCCCCGCAAAGGAAGTCTGCCTTAAATAGCGCTCATGGGGCTTCACCCCTGAGGTACCTATCTCACTTCGCAGCCTCGTAGGTGGGCAGCGACGACCCTAGATCCATAATGCGGCAACTCCCGCCACCAATAAAGCGACAGCCCAAAGCAAATCGAAGTTAAACCACGCCCGCTGCAATAGCCGAAGCCCCGAGGTTTCGTAAGATTGATAAGCCGCAAGGGAGAGCGTACCCGCCACCAGAAGCAAGCCCAGCGTGTGGACCACGACCGCCAGTCCAAGAACTTCCCTACCTAAACCAGCAACGCTTGAGCCCGAACTACGCAGGGAATGACTCATGCCCGGCATGGGTGGGGCGAGCAGGATCGGCGCGAGCATCAATCCAGCTCCGTGCGCGGTGGCCATGAGAAATGACCAAAAGAACAAGTCCCTGAAACCGACCCTCATTCCTCCGCCACTAGGATGATGGGCCCGGAACATACGGAAGAAGCCCAAAGTCAACAGAGTTGCGGCCACGATGATCTGCAGAATTCGCTGCGAGAAGAAGCCCTGAAGCAGGCGCACGCCGAGAATCGTCAGAGAAATTGCTGCCGCGTGCCCGAAGGCGATGGGCAAAAGGGCGGACAGGACGGCGCGCCGGCTTCTTTCCTGCAATCCCAGGGATAATGCGAACAGCCAGCCCATTCCAGGATTCAGTCCATGGTAGGCACCGAGCAGGGTGAGCGTCACCCAGGGCCAGGCGTTCTTCATGGATAGCAGTAGAAGTCCGAGGAGGCATCTCCGCCCTCGAGCCGGACCTGGTGGCTGCGGAGATCGCCGAAATCCACGACGAAATCTTTGTCGAGTGTGATGCCGCCGTTAGGTGAGACGTCAACTTTGGCCATCCAGCCTTGGATTCCATCGGGATAGAACTGCTTGTCCCATGCCGCGTAGAGCGAGTTAGTGAAATAGACGCGGCCGCCATCGCGGCTGACCTCCACCATTTGCGGACCGCCATTCAGCGACGTTTTTGGCTGTCCGGTGTGGGCCGTCCGGCGAACGATTCCGCCAATGTGCACCGAGCCGGCCAGTTTCGGGTGAAACGGATCGGAGACGTCATACTGCTGCAGTTCGCCCGTGCCCCAGTTCGAAGCGTACAGATAACGGTCGTCGAGAGAGAGGTTGATGTCGGTGAGCAACGGTGGCACCGCTTTGAAGCCTTTCAGCAGAGGAGGAAGTTGCTCGGGGTGGGCCGGCTCAGCCGGAATTTCAATGACTTTTTTCACCTCCCAGTGTTCGTTCGACCGGTGCCACAGCCAGATGGAACTCGAAAGGTCCTTGAGGGACACGACCACACCAACGAAGCCATACGCTTTCGTGGGATCGTGGGCGGGGCGAAGCTCAAGCACCATCTGTTGCTCCGCGCCCAGATCCAGTGCTTGCAGATGCCGGCGTTTGCGCAAGTCCCAAACATGCAGGCTGTGTCCATACTTGCCCCCGAGCAAGGCCTCGGGATTCACACCATCCTCGACCAGTTTCGGCGTGGCCCACTCGCTGGTGATTGCCGTGTCATATCCCAGGTGCCAAGCGAAATCATAGGCCAGATACTGCGGACCCCGCTCCACTTCCCACTTTCCCAGCGGCTCGAAGGTGTAATGATCCAGAGCAAAAATCCCGCCGGGTCCATCCCCGGCGGGCGAACCAAGTGCGTTGATGTAAATACCGTCCGGGCCGCAATGTACGGTGTGCAGACGGCTGTAACCGGTGCGCTTCGCCACTTCGTCCGGTTCAACGACCTTCACGATCTTCGGCTGGCGGGGATCAGGCTTGGTGTCAATGACGTGGATACGCGACGAGCGCAGGCCAGGAACAATCAGATAACGCCGTTCCACATGCGGATGGGGCGCATAAGGGCACAAAGCGGAACTACACGCATTCCAACCAAAGTGATGCAGTTCGTCCCCAACATTCGGCATTGCAACGCGACCGACAATCTGGCCGTAGGTCTTTGACTGAGAATCGACGTCCACGACCACCAGGGCGTCAGGTTTGTGACTACCGTTGGCGTTTATCGCCGCCACATATGCCAATCTCTCCTTGGGCGCTTGACTGGCAATTTTGGGAGAAGGATAGAAAGTTGGATCAGCCTTGAACAACATGTTGCTCGACCTCCTACTTTGCTAAATGGAGCACAAAATCGATCTCTATAGTGTCTAGCCTGTTTTCACTGGGCGCGCTGCTCCGGATCGGAGCCGACGACGGCCTCCCCGGGCTGAATGTGCAGCCCCGCCGGGGGGCGGATGGCGCCGTTTCCCCCACGAAGGCGTCACGGCCCGCCACGCCCACGTCCGACCTGGATCTCGAGCAGCGCAGCGACCAGCGCGTCGATGTCCTCGGTAGTGTTATAGAGCGCCAGCGAGGGACGGACGGTGCTCTCAACGCCGAAGCGGCGCAGGATGGGCTGGGCACAGTGGTGCCCGGCGCGCACGGCGATGCCCTTCTGGTCGAGTGCCCTACCCACGTCGTCGGTCGGCATACCTTCGAGGACGAAGGAGATTACTCCCGCTTTCTCCAGTGCGGTTCCGATCAGGCGCAGGCCGGGCACTTTGAGAAGTCCGGCGGTCGCATACTGCAGGAGCGCGTGCTCGTAGCGGGCGATGTTCTCCATGCCAATCTGGTCGAGATAGTCGAGGGCAGCGCCGAGGCCAACGGCGTCGGCGATGTTGCCGGTGCCGGCTTCGAAACGCGCCGGCGGCACATTGTAGATAGTCTTCTCAAAGGTCACATCCATGATCATGCTGCCGCCACCTTGCCAGGGGGGCGCGGTCTCGAGCAGATCCGCTTTTCCGAAGACAACGCCGATTCCCGTCGGGGCGAAGATCTTGTGGCCGGAAAATACGAAGAAATCACAGTCGAGGGCTTGCACATCCGCCCCCAGGTGAGCGACAGATTGGGCACCATCTACGAGCACGCGCGCGCCGTGGCGGTGGGCCATCTGGATCATCTCGCGCGCCGGAGTGATGGTGCCGAGTGCGTTCGACACCTGGCTGAAAGAAACAATCCGGGTACGCGGCCCGAGCAGCTTCTCGTATTCCTCGAGGATGATTTGACCGCGATCATCGACAGGAGCTACGCGCAGCCGTGCGCCCTTTTCCGCAGCCAGTTGCTGCCACGGCACGATGTTGGCGTGATGTTCGAGCCAGGTGATGACGATTTCATCATCTTTTTCGACGTTGCGGTGACCCCAGCTCTTGGCCACGAGATTGATGCCTTCGGTGGCGCCGCGAACAAAGATGATCTCGCGCGCGGATCCCGCGTTCAGGAAGCGACGCACTTTCTCTCGTGCGCCTTCGTAAGCATCTGTGGCTCTCGCCGCAAGGGTATGAGCGGCGCGGTGGATGTTGGAGTTCTCGTGCTGATAGAAGGACGAGAGGCGATCGATGACCGCATTCGGTTTTTGCGTAGTGGCCGCGTTGTCCAGCCACACCAGCGGCCGCCCGTGTACCTGCTCCTCGAGAATTGGAAAGTCGCGCTTGAACACGTGCGCATCGAATAGGCGTCTGGCAAGCCCCATCTGCGGGACCAGTTCGGGATGGACCTCGCGCGACTCGAGCTGAGGTTCCGCGCTAGCCAGCGCTCCAGTCTTACCTCCGCCCAAAGAGTAACCAGACGAGCCGGGAACCGACTGCGCACCCGGTACAGCAGGAAAGGAAAATATTTCAGCGACTGGCGGGAAAGACGGCGCGGCGGCCAGGGGTGC
>Ga0209526_10000349_pt1 | contig 28982 bp, 22 predicted proteins | sample JacPinW_OM2H0_M1_FD_188566 | JGI IMG/M metagenome (GOLD analysis project Ga0209526, IMG submission 188566) | Forest soil microbial communities from Algoma, Ontario, Canada - Jack Pine, Ontario site 1_JW_OM2H0_M1 (SPAdes) (version 2) | ecosystem: Environmental > Terrestrial > Soil > Boreal... | reverse complement strand
AGGTCACACCCCCGAAGATCGTATGATCATCGGACAATCGCTCGAACCGACCGAGATACGCACGCATTGCGAGAACCAGCAACAAGAACGCGAACGCGATCGAGAGCCCGCGCCAAGGCGATGTGAGGTAGCTGCTGCGACGCCCGGCGAGCACACGGGTTCCGCCCGTGATGAAAATGAAGAAAACGGCGAATGCACAGGTAGTCACGGCTAGCGTAAGCAGCCAGCTGACGCTAAATTGCCACACGGGCAAGGAGAACAAAAAGAAGTTCAGTGGCTTGTCAAAAATCGGGTCCACGAGGCCACTGGTGGCGCGGGGTGCGTACCAAAAGAGCGCGAGCGCCGGCCACTCCACCATCATGCCGGCGCCGGTTGCAGCAGCGATGACGAGCGAAACACCGAGCGCGACGAGGCGCAGGACAGGGTCAACGGCCAGCTTCACCGGCTGTCCGCCGATGAAAATCGTTTGACTGCTCGGCAAATCGGGGAGATGCGCCCGCTTCAGAGCCAGGAACGATCCGTACAGAATAAGAAATGTGGCCCCTGCAAAAGCCGCGAAGATTCCCCACTGAAGGCTCAGTGTTTTCCAGAACACGCCCCCATAACCGAGCGACCCGAACCAGAGCGCTTCCACGTAATACGACAACACCGTCCGGCCGCCGAAGGCCATGCCGGCAAGGATGGCGAGAATGAGAAGGAAGCGGCGTCGACGCCGCGGCGGATGCGTGTGTAGCCAATCAATGGACTCAGGCATTGCTCCAACCCATTTTTACCAGCATTTCCGTCGTCAGTGTTCCAAGAGACGGTATTGTACAGCGCCCAACGAAGAGTAAACTACTTCGGGGTTCGTCAGCGTTGTGGCGATGGACCGTGGCCACTCGCCTGCGGCGCGGTGAGTTTGGGATAGGGATCACGACTCCTCCTCGGTTGACTCTCTTCGTTCGGGCTTTCATGATTCGAGATACCACGGAACGTTACCACGCCCCTTCTTTCCGGCCCCACCACCATACCAGCCCAACACTTGCCGTATTCTGCTTCTTGCTCAGTACACCCTGCGTATTCGTCAAGAAGGTTGGTTGATTCGAAAAATCGCGGCGCCATTCATAACGCATCAAGAAGCCATCGCCGACCTTGTAGTCAAATGTAGCCGTGGTCTCCTTCAAAGCTTGGGTTAACCCACTGAAGAGACCGCCACGATCAGAGAGATACTCGGCTCGCCCCGCTACGCCAAGCCTTGGTGTGAACTGGTAGCGTGCATAAACGGCGGCGCCAGCCACATGGGAAGGCGCCGATGATCGCCCCGGAGCTTCATTTCTCCACAAGCGTTCAATGACGTAGTCGCCTTCAAGAACCACCGTCCACCTTGGCGAAACCTGCCACATCACGTAGCTGTCGAAAATGTGCAAGCGGCCGTCTGGTGCGGGCCGGATGGCTTGAAAGCTCAGGCCCGGCTGGACGGGAATCGGACTCACGGGACTCACGACGATCCGATCAGGATGTTCTTGCCCCATGTAGTAGTTGACAGTCCAAGTGATTGAGGTCCGGGGTTTCGCAACGAATCCGAAAAGCTCATCTTTGAAACCATTGGTTGCTTCGGCTTGATTCGTTCCATTCACCAACCAGTAGCTCAGCGCTAGGCGATCATTGAGCTGGTAATTGGCGCGAATGCCCATGTGATAGAAGGGTAGAAAATCGAAATAATAGGACCGCGAATAGTTCATCTGATCTTTCGTGTAGTTGTTTTCGACTCCCAAAGAACTGCTCCATTTTCCAACATCCAAGGTCAAGCCATTCCCTATCGGCGCAATGTAAGTACCGTAAGCCTGGAAAATGTTTCGGTAAATCTGCGGGCGTGGTTCGTTTGCTGGATTTCCTTGCAGTGTATCCGTCGCCTGGCCGAACTGCAGATCCAGGCGTGCACCGAATCGACGCCCGTGCGAAACATCAGGAGCACGTTCGAAGATGACACTCGCCTGATTCAGGCTGATGTTGTTGCTCAAGACGTCATATGCGCGCAGCAAGTTCACTCGCCCAACCGGACTGTTGAAGTTATAGGCATAGTAGCCGTCAAGACCTAAGTTGATGGTCGTATCGCGCAGGAAGGCCAGCGTCTTTCGATCTTCTCCGCCGAAGGACGCACTAGGGGTAGCACCTGGTTCTTGCTGGTTACCCTCCGTCAACGAAAGGGAGACCGCCGGCACAGTCGAAGTCGCAACGACGCGACCGGCGGAAGGAGGTGCCTCCAATGGTTGGTTTGCAGAGTTCTTCCCTTGGATCAATCGTTTTAGTTCAGCCACCTCCGTTTCGAGTTGTTCCACCCTTCGCTGCAGGTCATGGCTGGCTTGAGCGTCAACCGGCGAAGGTCCCCCTTGCTGGGCGAAAACGGGCCTAGCTCCACCTAATATCAGCGCGAGAGAACATCCCACATTCCACCACCGCCAAGTACGGCGACGAACGAGCTGTTCGGAAGGTTTGCTAAAGCAACGCATCGCATTATACTCCCTTCGATTTGACCGGCGAGTTTGGTAGGCGGGTTCGCATTGATGTAAAAACAGCCCGGAGCAGAAAAAAATGTCTCTGAGCCCAAGACCCTTGTCCGCTCTGCGCCAGTCCCAGAATCTCTTGTGGGCGGACCAACAGCCCAGTGGCGAGCTCTAATAAGAGTGGTATGTGTGCTTAGCCCAAGGCGCCTCACAGTGTTATGAAATCCTTAGGATTCCCTCAGGTGTTTCTTATTGCCGGTTCTTTACCATTGCGGACACTTTGCTACGCGCGATGGATTGTTCGCGTGCTGTTTGGGTGCACGTATGGAACCCGCCAAACCGATGAACAACGGGACCATTCTCGTGGTCGACGACGAGCCGCAAATCCGTCGGGTCCTGCGAGCCACGCTCTCCAGCAATGGCTATGACGTAGTCGAGGCGAAGAATGGCCAAGAAGCCATCGAGACGGTCATTCGGGAGAAACCTGATCTGATTCTCCTGGATGTAAACATGCCGGTCATGAGCGGGCTCGAGGCTTGCACCAAGATTCGACTGTCCTTTGAGGGCCCGATTATCATGGTCACGGTCCGCAACTCCGAACAAGACAAGATTGTCGCACTGGATTCGGGCGCGGACGATTACGTCGTAAAACCCTTTGCGATGGGAGAACTGCTGGCGCGCATTCGAGCCACGCTGAGACGTTTCAGTTCCGAAGAACCTCTTCCGAAAATCGATACCCCGGAATTGAGTATCGATCTCGAGAGAAGAATCGTGGACGTTCGTGGTCAGAGAGTCCACCTGACTCCCAAAGAATTTGACGTCTTGCGCGCTCTCGTAGTTCACCAAGGAAAGCCGCTTACCCATAAGAGGCTGTTGCAAACCGTCTGGGGACCGGATCACGCCGAGGAAACAGAAAACCTCCGTGTGGTGATAAATCAGCTGCGCAAGAAAATCGAGAAAGATCCCGCGCATCCCCGCTACATTTTGACCGAGCCCTGGTTGGGATACCGATTTCAGCTTTCAAGCACGGACTCCGAAAAACGCTCACGCCGCAAATCGTGACCCTTATTGCACGGCATGAAGGGCGTCGAGCTCCAGATTTAGTTCCAAAACATTGACCCGCGGTTCGCCCAGAAACCCCAGGTCTCGGCTCTTCGTATGTTTCTGCACAAGCGCGCTCACGTCTTCTTGCTTCATCCCACGCGAATGGGCAACGCGAGGAAGCTGGAATTCAGCGGCCGCGGGAGAGATGTCCGGGTCCAGCCCGGACCCCGAGCTTGTCACCAAATCGACTGGGATCGGAGCAGTTGGATTCTCCGCTTGAAGTTTTTGCACGTCACCTTTCACGCGCTCAATCAAATTCTTGTTCGTGGGCGCCAGATTCGAGCCGCCACTGGATGTCGGATCATATCCTGTTCCCGCGTTGGACGGTCGCGAATGAAAATAACCGGGCCCGGTGAACGCCTGGCCAATGATTCTTGAGCCTACGAGTTTTCCATCTTTCTTGATGAGTTGTCCGTTCGCGCGATCGTGGAAGAACATCTGGGCGAGGCCAGTGATTCCAAGCGGGTAAATGATGCCGAACGTCACGGTGGTCACCAGGGTGAACCAGAGGGCAATGAGGAGATTCTTTTTCATGAAAGCCTCTCAGACAAACCGGAGAAACGTCAGCAGGACATCGATGAGCTTGATTCCAATAAAAGGAGCAATGACCCCGCCGAGACCATAAACCAGGAGGTTGCGGCGTAGCAGCACTGCCGCTCCCACCGGCCGATACCGAACGCCTCGGAGAGCCAGTGGGATGAGAGCAATGATGATCAGGGCGTTGAAAATGACGGCCGATAGAATTGCCGATTGTGGTGTGGCAAGGTGCATCACGTTGAGGACATTCAATTGCGGAAATGCCCCCGCAAACATTGCGGGAATAATCGCGAAGTACTTGGCCACGTCGTTCGCAACCGAAAACGTGGTCAGCGCGCCGCGTGTAATCAGGAGCTGTTTGCCGATTTCGACGATTTCGATGAGCTTGGTCGGGTTCGAATCGAGATCGACCATGTTGCCGGCTTCTTTCGCGGCTTGCGTGCCCGTGTTCATGGCCACCCCGACGTCCGCCTGAGCAAGTGCTGGGGCATCGTTGGTGCCATCGCCGGTCATGGCCACGAGCTTCCCCTTCGCCTGCTCCCTCTTGATGAGCGCCATCTTGTCTTCGGGCTTGGCTTCAGCGAGGAAATCGTCAACTCCAGCTTGGCGAGCGATAGCAGCAGCGGTCAGCGGATTGTCACCTGTGATCATCATCGTGCGAATTCCCATCGCGCGCAGATGATCGAAACGCTCCTTCATGCCTCCCTTGACGATGTCGGTAAGAGCGATCGCGCCGAGGACGCGGCCGTTCTCCGCAACCAGCAGCGGCGTTCCGCCCGCATTCGAAATCTCTCGAACGCACACCTGCAGATCAGCCGGAATGCCGTTACCGCGGTTACCGGTCAAGCGGCTGATTGCCTCCAGAGCGCCTTTGCGGATTTCGCGACCGTCGATGTCGACGCCGGACATTCTGGTTTGTGCGGAGAACGGGATGAAAATCGCCCCGTGAGATGACAGATCGCGACCGCGGAGGTTGTAGCGCTCCTTGGCCAGCACAACGATGGAGCGTCCTTCCGGAGTTTCGTCAGCTAGCGAGGAAAGCTGCGCGGCATCGGCCAGATAAGCCTCTTCGATGCCGGGCGCGGGAAAGAATTGGGTCGCGGCGCGGTTTCCTAGAGTGATCGTTCCGGTTTTGTCCAGCAACAGCACATCCACGTCGCCTGACGCTTCGACCGCGCGGCCAGACATGGCGATGACGTTTCGCTGAATCATGCGGTCCATACCGGCAATGCCGATAGCGGACAGAAGCCCTCCGATGGTCGTGGGAATTAGGCAAACGAGAAGCGAGACTAAAACGAACAGGTTCTGCGGAGCGCCAGAATAAACGGCAAATGGCTGAAGCGTCACGACAGCGAGCAGAAAGATGATCGTGAGACCTGCCAACAAAATGTTGAGCGCAATCTCGTTCGGAGTCTTTTGACGTGAAGCTCCCTCGACGAGCTTAATCATGCGGTCCAGAAAGGTTTCGCCTGGATTGGACGTGATGCGCACTTTGATCTCATCGGAAAGGACCCGTGTCCCGCCAGTGACGGCCGAGCGATCACCACCCGACTCCCGGATGACGGGCGCCGACTCTCCTGTAATTGCCGATTCATCGACGGAAGCCACACCTTCGATCACTTCGCCGTCACCGGGAATGAAGTTCCCGGCTGCGACCACTACGATGTCCCCGGAACGCAACTTCGAACTGGGCACGGTCTCGGTAGTGTCATCGCTTCTCAACCGGTGAGCTTGGGTTTCGGCGCGCGATTTACGCAGGGTGTCTGCTTGCGCCTTGCCGCGACCTTCGGCCATGGCCTCGGCGAAGTTGGCGAAAAGCACCGTAAACCACAGCCAAAGGGTGATCTGCAAACCGAAGCTAAACTGGCCCGCTTGATGAAAGGCGTTCCACACGAGCTGGACCGTTGTCAGGACGGCCCCCACTTCGACCACAAACATAACCGGGCTCTTGACCATCGCGCGGGGGTCCAACTTGCCAAACGAGTCGGTCACTGCCCGAGCGAGAATTTTCGTGTCAGTGAGGGATTGTTTTCTAACTTGGGCGACGGGATCCATAGAACCTCAGAAGGACTTCCCTGCGGACATTAGCAAGTGTTCGAGAATCGGTCCCAAGCTTAGGGCAGGGAAAAAGGTAAGCGCGCCCACGATCAGAATCGTGGACACGAGCAAACTTGCGAACAGGCCACCGGTCACGGGGAACGTTCCCGCCGATTCCGGAACCGTCTTTTTCTTGGCTAGGCTTCCGGCAATGGCCAGTACCGGAATGATCATGAAGAAGCGGCCCAGTAGTTGGGCCGCAGCGGTGCTCGTGTTGTACCACATGGTGTTTACGTTCAGGCCCCCGAACGCCGAGCCGTTGTTGCCGGTCGACGAAACGTAGGCGTACAGCACCTGGGAGAACCCGTGCGGCCCTGGGTTGGAGATGCTCGAAGTGCCAAAAGGCTTGACGATCGCAACCGCGGAAAAACCGAGGATGGTAAACGTCAGAATGAGAATCGCCAGCATGGCCATCTTGACGTCGTACGATTCGATCTTCTTGCCCAGATATTCGGGAGTTCGACCGACCATCAGCCCGGCGATGAAAACCGCAAGGATCACGAACACCACAATGCCGTAAAGGCCAGCGCCGACCCCACCGAAAACAACCTCCCCCAGCATGATGTTGATCAGCGGCACCATACCACCAAGCGGCGTAAACGAATCGTGCTGGCCGTTTACGGCGCCGCAACTGGCATCGGTGGTTACCGTCGCGAACAGAGCGGAGTTCGCAATTCCGAACCGCACTTCCTTTCCTTCCATGTTCCCGCCGGAATGCAAAGCGCCCGGATTCTGGTCTACGCCGGCGAGCAGTGGATTTCCTCGTGCCTCAGCCCAGTACGCCGTCGCTACTCCGACGAAAAACAGAAACGTCATCGCCGCCCATACAGCCCAGCCATGACGCTGTGACCCAGTCATACGGCCGAGTGTGTACGTCAGACTGGAGGGAATCGCGAAAATCAACACCAGCTGGAAAAAGTTCGAAAAGGGAGTGGGATTCTCGAAAGGATGGGCGCTGTTGGCACCAAAAAATCCACCGCCGTTGGTGCCAAATTCCTTGATGACTTCCTGCGATGCGACAGGACCTTGTGCAACCACCTGCTGGGTCACAGTCTGTACGGTGGTCTTGCCATCGGTCCCGGTCACCTGCACGGTCTGGGGCTCAATCAACTGCACCGTCGTGTACGGTCTCAAGTTCTGTACGACGCCTTGCGAGACAAGCACCAGCGAGCCCACCAGGCAGATCGGCAGCAGAACCCACAGCAGGCACCGCGTGGTGTCTACCCAAAAGTTTCCAAGCTTATCGGTTTCCTTGCGGGCGATGCCACGAATGACCACAATAGCCACCACGATGCCGACGGCAGCCGAAGCGAAGTTGTGGTATGCCAGACCCGCCATCTGCGTGAGGTAACTCATCGTCGATTCGCCGCTATAGGCCTGCCAGTTCGTATTCGTTGTGAAAGAGGCAGCTGTCCCAAAGGCCAGACCAGGCTCCACATTGCCAAATTTCTGTGGGTTGAATGGCAGCCACTTCTGCGTGCGTTCGATCAAATACAGGAGTGCCATCGAGACGCCACTAAACAGGAGCATGGCGATGGCGTATTCTGTCCAGCGCATCTCATGCTTCTCGTCGATGCCGGTCAGGCGGTATACGAGTCTTTCGACCGGTCTTAGGATCGGATCGAGGAATGTCTTCTCCCGGTTGAACACCCGGGTCATGAAGATTCCAAGTGGTTTCGTCAGTAGAAGGACAACCAGAACGAACAAGACAATTTGGAACCAGCCGTTTGCGGTCATTTTAGAATTTCTCCGCTTTTAAAAGGGCATACAGTAAATAGCCACACAGAAGAATACAGACCACCAACAGGATCGCGTTACCTGCGTTCATACCGTCGCTCCTATCTCAGCCTTTCGCAGCCGCGGACATACAGGATGGCGACGACCACAAAAAGCACAGTCGCGGCAAGAAAAACGGCGTCGAGCATGTGTTCCTCTTCCTCGATTGAGCGATTACGTCCGGGATTCGCTCAAACCCCCGATCAACCGGGTCAGAATTTGACCAGGATCGCCATGTTGAGCCGGTTCTCGGTCTTGCGGAGATCCGGGAGCCAGGTGTTCGCGAGTGATCCGCAGGGCGGCGCTCCGCTGAAGCAAACCACCGAGCCAGGGGCGCCAAAGGTATTGCCGCCCGGGGGCGTTACGCCTCCGGACCCGGAAAAATAGGGCACATTAGCCGCCCGATGGTTGTACTCCCAACGGAAGGTAATATATTGGCTGGGCATCCAATCAAAGGTCCCCGATACATCCCAGGCTTTGTAGGGATCGCCGGGATTCTCGGTGAAATAGGGAGTTCCCGAAGCAGCCGTCGCGCCGTTGATCGGCGGCAGCAAGACCAAATACCGCCCAGGATTATTGATTTGTCCGCCGCCAATCGTCAGACCGTACTTGTCTCGATCGAACCAGAGGCGATTGTAGATCATGTAGCCCAGAAAGCTCTGCTTGGGACCCTTCGCGGAATTACCGGCACAGCTAACGCCACCACCATGCTCACATCCCATGTCGCCGGTGAGTGAGAAGGCGGCTTTGTCCACGAATCTTTCCGGGTTGTCGAAGTATTTTATCTGAATGCTATCATCCGTGTGATAGCGCACACGGCCCGGCGTGTTCAGCGCATCCTCGCCCAAGGCGTACTGATTCCCAAGGACCGATAGCCAACCGTTCGGCCGCCAGAGGATTTGGAATCCGAGGCCAGGACGGCCGTTGAAACGTCCGTAAGATTGCCAGCCGTTCGTGAACCAAGGCTCGATCTTCAAGTGCTCCGTTGGAAAAATCTGGACGCGAACGCCGTTGAAGAACCATGGAGTATTCGACGAAACATACGAAGGCTGATAAGCCCAATTGTCGAATTGGTAGTAGCTGAAAAGGCCGATATAGGACATAAAGATTCCGGCGTCGACATTGATCCCATGCAGGACATTGAAATGGTAGCCACCGTACGCTTCCGAGAGGTACCGGTAAGCGTTATCCAGATTCCATTGGCCACGCGAGGGGCTGGCATCGTTGCGCGGCGTGGTCTGAGAATACAAACCAAATTGCGTCATCAACCGGGCACGGACGTTGTCATAGTGGAAATCGCCGCCAACGCCCAATTGGGTCACCTGGACTTCATTGGCTCTGAAAACCTCGCTCGACCCGCTGATCGTGTTGTCTTTGGGATGATTGAAATCATAGATGTAGTCGACGTCGGCTCTGATTTCTGGCGTAAAGAATTTCGTATCCAGCGGCACCTCTTTTGTGCGCGCGTTGCCGGTCAGCCAGGTGAAGTCGGCGAAAGAAAATGGCTCGGTTGCTGGTGTCTTGGCTGCACCCGGTTTGCCCTTTTCCGTGGCTTGCGGCCCAACGGCCGCGACACGATTATTGGAAAGGGAGTCTGAATTGGCTGGCGTAGCTCCCGTGGTGATACTCGGAGCGGCCGCTAAGACAGATGGCGTGGCTGCGTTCGTTGAAGCCGGCTGCGCCGCTGGCGCCTCCACGGCTGGAGCCGCAGGGGGATTGCCCTTGGACTCAATATCGGCAACCCGTTTTTCGAGTTGCTCAACCCGGTCCAGAAGCCAGCGCTCGCGCTCCGTCAACGGGGCGGGCGCGTCGATTTTCGCTGCTGCCGCTGGCTTGGCCGGAGGTTCCTTCCTACCGTCATCGTCCGCAAACGCGACAACGGGAGCAGCAGTTCCGCAAGACACTGCGACTAAGATGAACGAAGCAAGTATTTGTAGCTTACCAATGGGCATTCTTACTCTCCTGACTTCTTCTCCCCAAGTTCAACGACGATCGCGCAATCCTCTCGTACGCAATCCGTTCGCATTCATTGCATCCAGGTCCGCAACCGCTTGATCGGGTTGTCACGCTCGAGACCAGGCTCGACCTGATCGGAAGGTGATCCTGTCTTTCGGCAGGCCTCCGGGAACCAACGATATGCAATCGTTTCATCTCGCACGTCTCACCGACTTCGTTATCCACTACGGAGCGAGTTGTCGTCTTGCCCCTCGTATCACGCATCCATTGAAGTAGGAGGTGTGAGTAGAAGGCGCATGCATGGAGACAAATCGTTGCCAAACAAATCGTTGTCAAGACGCGAGAGTCATGTCACATAGGGGACCCACGATTCAATTCGGCCTGCTCCATTCAACCGATTTAACGAACGGTATCGTCCCCGCAATCCAGCACAACATAGCAAATCACTCCTGAGAAAGTCCTGAGAGCTTCATAAAGATTTCATAAGTGCCGCCACCTATGACGTGAGAAAGGCAAGCACTTAGGGTGGGTCTGTACGGTCAAATATCTTGGGGGGCTATTCAAGAAACCCATGCGAGCTATCTGCTCTTTGGTGAAAACGCTCACGACTTCTTTATGGGCGTCCGTCTACTGTCCAGTCACTGCAGTGCGGGCAAAAATTGCGCACATGCGACTAGGGGGCCTCGTGATGTCAGCCAAACTAGCGACACTCTTGATTGCTGTTCTATTGTCAGCGCCGATGACGGTTGGCCAATCGACCTTCGGCGGCATCGTTGGTGTAGTCAAAGATCCGGGCCAAGGGGCCGTCGCAAGTGCTCAAGTCACGCTCACAAGCTTGGACGATCGTACCGAGCACACCGCTAGCACAGATGACAATGGAGCCTTTCAGTTTCCCAATCTGAAGGCGGGCCGCTACGAACTGGTTGTTCGCGCGAATGGATTCGCGGATCTGAAGATGACGTCTTTGCAGCTGGATGCACGGCAGATCCTGCGAACCGATCTCCAACTCAAACTGGCTTCGGCGACGCAGACCGTCGAGGTGGCGGGCGACTCGGGGCCTGTGATCAACACGGAGAATGCCACGATTGGTGACAGCAAGGACTTTAGCCAGATTACCAATTTGCCCGTCAACTACCGCGGCGCAACGACGAGTCCCCTAGCCATGCTTGCCACGGTCCCCGGCGCCCAGCAGGACGCCAACGGAAACGTTTCGGTCGGCGGCGGACTTCCGTCTCAGGTTCAATACTCCGTCGACGGCTCTTCGACGGTCAACATTCGCCAGAACGGCGCACTGGGCAACATGAACCCTTCATCCGAATTGATCGGTGAATTCAGGGTGACACAATTTAATAACAACGCCGAGTTTGCCCAACTCGGGGACGTTACCATCAGCACCAAGAGCGGAACGGAGCAGTTTCACGGCAGTCTATTCGAATATGCCCAAAATGGCGCCTTTGATGCGGCCGTGTGGGGATCGAATATCAACGGTCAAACTATCAAGCCGCACAAGGTGTTCCATACCTTTGGGGGAAGCTTGGGCGGACCGCTGGAAATACCGAAGCTGACACGCGGCCAGACCAAGACATTTTTCTTTGCCGACTACGAAGGCAATCGTAAGAGATACTCCACACCGCTGTTCCTGTTTGTGCCCACCGCGGCCATGCGGGCAGGTGACTTCTCAGCCCTGGGGACCCCGCTGATGGATCCGTTCACCGGGAACCCATATCGAGGGAACAAGATCCCGAGCGGCAGCCAATGCACGAATGCCTCGGATTGCATCAACCCGGTCGCGATCAACTTGCTCAACAATTTCTTACCCGCGCCGAACATTCAAAACGGGGCTTCGACTTTTGGCGGCAGCGCTAACTATTTGCAACAGACACCGACGCCAAGCGACACCAACGGGTATGACGTGCGTATCGACCGCACACTCACCTCGAATCAGTCCCTGTTTGTGCGCTGGAGCTGGAAGCGTCTAAATTCGCAGTCGCTGACCGACAGCTTTCTTAACACGGTGAATAACTTCTTGCCGCCAGACAGCGACCGGGAGAACAACAAGAACCTCATCGTTTCGCACAACTACGCGGTGACGGATCACCTGGTCAACGAGGCGCGCTTCGGGCTTTCCTATTATCAGCTGCAGGTGGGTTTCCCCATTCAAGGTGCGACCGCTATCTCCACCTTGGGATTGCAGGGCTTGGACATCAGCGATCATCCAACCACCAGCGCGTTCCCGACTTTCAATTTCAACGATGACGTCGGCAACTATTCGCCGATCGGGCGGGACAAGGCTGGAACCACCAAATCCCAAACAATTCAATTTGCCGACAATGTGACATGGATCAAAGGCAAGCACACGATAAAATTCGGCGTGGACATCCGTCGCGTCGCTTACCTGGACCTCGAGAGCTTCGGTGGCTCCAATGACTTCGGCTCTTTTACGTTTGATCAGGGCATCTTTACCGGCAACGCATTCGCTAATCTACTTTTGGGCCTGCCCACGAAAACCTATGTCGCGCAATCCGGCCCTGATGTTCACGCCCACGCGATTCAGACCGGCGTCTATGGCCAGGACGAATGGCGCGTAAACGACAGGCTCACATTGACGTTTGGGCTGCGTTGGCAGGCGCTGCCTCCTTTCGTCAGCGATCTGGCGAATCTAACGGCGTTCGACGTTCGCAACGGCGGCATCATCATTCCGTCCGGGAATCAGCCGCGTCCAGGCTTTTTGGAAACGATAAACACGTGTGTTCCGGGAAGCGGCATTACTTGCGGCGTACCGACATCCGCAGATACCGCCCTAGGTTGCGTTCCAGTCAACGCGGCACTCCCTTGTGCGCCAGTCGAACAGGCCAGCAGCCTCGGCCTTGGTTCTGGCCTGCGACAGTTCTACAAGAAGAACCTTCAGCCGCGGCTTGGTTTCGCGTATCGTCCGTTTGGCAATAATAAGACCGTTGTTCGCGGCGGCTTGGGCATCTTCACCATGACCAATCTGGGCCAGCTATCCTTCAATACGACAAATATTGATGTGGCGGTGGTGCGCACAACATTCAATGCTAATCCAACGACGGGCCAGTCCACGTACCAATTCCCCAGCGTGCGTACGCCCGACGTTCCGTTGTCTATCGCCGGCACCGGTGACTTCTATCAAAACACGCTCACGGATTACCGCGACCCGCAATCCGCGCAATGGAACCTGACGGTGGAGCACGAGTTGATCCGAGATCTGACGCTGCGCGTTAGCTACGTGGGGATGAATTCCTACCGGATGAGCCAGACCGTGGATTTGAATCAAGTCGAGCCCAGCGCTACTTCACCCAACCCGAATCCAAAGCTTTATCCCAATTGGGGCAGGATTCTCTCGACCAACAATGCCGGACACGTGAACTATCAGGGATTACAGTCGGAACTCAACCACCGCCTACGCGGAGGGCTGACGCTGCAAGCCAGTCATGTCTGGGCGAAGAACATCGGCAATGTGGGCGGGGACGCTCCGACGGCCTTCAATCCCGAAATCATCTACGGAACGCCTGTTGCCAATCGTTTTAACCTTGCCGCCAATCGCGGCAATGCCGCGGCGACGCGGCGCAACCGGCTCCTGGTTTCCGCAGTTTACGACCTTCCCGTCGGAAACAATCGCAGGCTCTTCCATCATATGAAGGCTGTACCTGAGGCGATCATAGGCGGATGGTCTGCCAGCACCGTCAGTTTGTGGGAAACGGGTCCGTACCTTACGCCGACGACCAGTCCGAGCTACGATCGGGGAAACCTCAATCTTTCCTATCGCGGCTCCTTCCAGCGTCCCGATTGCGTCGGCAATGGCAACATCGGGAATCCCACCTCCGGCAGCCTGTTCAATATCAGTGCGTTCAATCCAATTCCTTCGGGTCCGGTTGGAAATTGCGGCGTCGGTATCCTCGAGGGCCCCGGCACTACCACGATTGCCGCCGGGCTATCCAAGAACTTTCATCTTACCGAGCGGCTCCGCCTTCGTTTTGAAGGCACGTTCACCAATCTGCTGAACCATCCCAACTTCGCGCCTCCTCCCACGAACGTCACGGCGTCATCCTTTGGCAAAGTCCAAAACGTTCAGACTGCGGAGAACAGCGGAAACCGGACTGGTCAACTTTCGCTGCGCCTCGACTTCTGACACGAGGCGGAGAAGCCTAACTATGGCCTAGATCTGCAGACTGCGCGCCCGGTTGAGCAACCGACTACTGGTCCCGGCAAATTCCGAGACCAACGCATTCGTATTCCTGCCAGCCAACGTCGCGGCGTCTATCTCGGCGCTCAACAAGGTGGCCGTTGCCAAATCTAAGCTGCATTTCCGGACAAGACTTGTCGTTTCTTCCTGGAAGCTCGAAGAGTTCCGCAACACGGCCACATACACTACAGTCGCCCATCAGGCCCTCATCCATGCTCTCCAAGTGGATTGACACCGCGGTTCCTTTCTCGGCACCTTACGATGCCTTGTCCGGATATTGATGGGACCGTAGCAGAGTAGAGCGACGTTCAGCCCGAAATCGTTTTGGTCATCGGCAGAAAGCGAATGACGATAAAAGCGAGCTATCGGAGGACGTAAGCATCGGAATGTAACATTCGAATCGTAAGAAAAGTAGCGTCAGAAAGTTTTGACCGGTTCGTTAGGAAACCATTGAAGTCAGTGACCGGCGACGGGACGAATGGAATAGCGGAGACGGTACAGGGCAGCCCAGCCTGCGGATTAAATTCCAGCAAGCGGCCAGACTAGTCCCTGACCACGTTCGAGGGCCACCCCCTCACCGGGAATGCGAATCGGCAATAGACAACATTCAAACTTTGCATTTGCCTTGGTGCTGCAAGAGGCGTCAGGATCCTCCAATAGAAACAAGGCTGTTCGGCGGTCTGATGTTCCCAAGTAGCTTCCGGACCTCTTGCCAAAGGAGAAGAGCAACATGAAAAAGCGAGCATTCGTTGCAATGACCCTCTTCCTGACATTGATCCTGCTCGGGGCTCAAGCCGGACAAAACACAGATCACGGTTCGAATGCTCGCAAGATGTCGAAGAAGCCGACCAGCATCTCGGGCAAGGTCGGCAGCGACGGCAAGACTCTCACGGCGGACAAGGACAACAAGATTTGGCAGGTCAGCAACCCAGAGTCGCTACGCGGTATTGGCGGACGTCACGTAAACGTAAGAGCGCACGTGGAAGGGGCCGAGAGCCAAATTCGAATCGTGTCGGTTCGCGCGATTCCGGAGGAACAAGCCGGCATAAAGTTCGGTGACGCTGCCTTCCGGAGGTGATCAACGCCAAAGTGTTGTGTCCCGGAAATACGTTCACATAGTCGCTGGATTCTTTCCGGGATTGAAAACAGGCGTGGCCGTTCAGGAGAAGGCTCGCGCCTCCGCGTAGCGATGGATGAAAGATTCGATTTGGCAACAAGTTCTTTGCCGCAGCCGAAGGTGCCCCGACCGATGGCCTTCTGCGTGACGATGTTGAACCAGATTTCCACTCGGTTGAGCCAGAAAGAGTAGGCGGGCGTGAAGTGCACGTAGTAACGGTGGCGTGCTGCCATCCAACGACTTCGGGCAATTCTTCGGTCGTTTCCCGACGAACCAATCAGTACGGAGGGCGCCAGGGTGAGTGCAGTGAGCTAGGCGGATCTTTCGCGAGGGACTACTTTGGGTCGATGACGCTTAGTCCCTTTATTTGACCAAAGTGCCGTTTGTTGAACGTGGCTACCGCGCTCCCGCGCTCCCGAGCCGTTGCCCCGACAATCAGGTCATAGAAGCCAATCATTTTTCCGGAGACCTCCAATTCGGCCCAGATACGTGCATGCTCGTACGCAGTCTGCTCGGTGTAGGGGATGATCGGCAGGGACTCCAGAACGGCGTCCAGGTAACGCTGCCGCGTGACCTTGTGTGCCCCGGTCGCTCGTTCTACTCCATGCCATAGCTCGGCAACCGTAATTGCAGCAATCTCAAATCGATCATTCGGACGGGAGGTCACCCAGCTCTGCAGGTCAAAAGTACCCTTCTCGCCCCGAATGACGACGTCCGCGTCCAGGATTATCGCCATTTGTCGGCCGGTGCCTTGAGGCTCTTGCGGGCAGCTTCCAGATCACGATGCCACGCTCTGGCTTCGTTCTCCGGTAAGTCGGTTTTAGCCAGAGCCTCGGCCAAATCGCGGCCAACACAAACTTTTTCGTTGTCCGGTACAAGGCGGGCGACCGGCTCACCGTTCTTCAGAAGCACAAACGTAACGTTTTGATAGTGCGCGCGGTTGACGCAGTCGGCAAAATTGCGCGACGCTTCTGTGACGGTTATGCTCGTTTTCTTCATGAATCTGATTATCAGAATATCAGCTTTTCCTGACTATGTCAACAGGCTGGCTGTCGGGAATCCAAAGGTCGAAATCGCATCGGAGCGGTTCCCCGAAGAGGGACGAGCCCTTGGGCACACCAAAGGCGAGAGTTCCGTTTGCAGGCTAAACCGAGCGCTCGAGGTGGAATCCGTCGACTTCCAGCTACTCCTCATCGCTGGGCACAGCCCGTCCCGCGACCAGCCTTGACAGGCCAATTAGACCGAGCCCTTTGCTCATTTTCGTCCAAAACCACTAAGGACTATTTCCATACTACTAAGAATTAGTCTTCCTTGAATAAATCCACTAAGCCCTTATGTACAAAATTCACTAAAGCCCATCCAAAGACGCTATTACCGACCTGCCGGACCGATTCCCGAGAACTGAACTTCGGCTCTCAACCGCGTGCGAATGCGACGAGGCCGTTGGCAGGGATAACAACATGGGCCGAGGCCTGAAAGCCATGCAGCGGGGGACCAGATGCACAGACGCCTCCTCCGTTGCCCGCTACAACAGGATTGACCCAATTATCGTAGACGTCGCTGTTGAAGACTTCCTGCCACGTCCCTGGGAATGGGAATCCGATTGTGTAGTCATACCAGGTGGCCTCCGCCAGTGTAGCGACTATGATTACGTCCTGCCCCACACTCTCCAGCCATCGGTGAAACGCTATGACGCGGTTCTGGTTGTGGACGTGGAAGGGATGAACGTTCTCTCCGCGTAGGGCGGGAAAATTCCATCGCAAGCGGATCAGCTCCTGCGTGAAGCGTAATTGGTTCTCCATCGCTGAATCGCTTCCCGAATGCAGACCCGCCCACCAAATCAGATTCGCCGACTTCGGGTCCCAACTCCATTGCTTGTCTTCAAGAAACTCCTGCCCCATGAAAAGCTGTGGGATTCCGGGCGCGGTGAGGAGCAGACCCGTCGCGAACCGCGAGCGGCTACGCGCATACCAGGAACGCTGGTTCGAGCCATCACTCAGAGTGGGGATGCGCGGGTCCGCGCTCACTTTCACGATGTCATGATTTTCCACGCACGTGACCGCCTGCCATCCATGGGCAAAGCCTTGGGGGTAGAGATTGCGAGCGATAGCATCGAAATCCACCGCTGAACTGTGTCCGCGAGAAACCGCCTCAACAGCGTTGCGGACCGCGTTGCGCAATCCATCATGCTGCAGCACATCAAATCCCGCACCTCCGCTGTTGGTAGGCGTCACGATTGATGGAGCAGACCGCGGGCAGTTGCCGACCTCGCCGGGCCAGAACTCCGCGTTTTGCAACAGCCGAGGTTTGATATAGCGAAGCGTGCTGGTGAGATCGCGGCAAAAGCTCCAGCCGGAATCGCAATTCATCGAAATAAGGTTGCTGATTTCGTCGTAGCGGAATCCGTCGGCGTGGAATTCCTCGATGTAATACCGCGCGTTGTTGATGAGAAATTGACGCACATCGTCTTTCCAAAGTGCGAAGGAGAGGCCGCCGGTTCCCCGGTCCTGGTCGGTGAAGTACAGACTATCGTTGTTGTTGCCACGATTTATTCCGCGGTCCCAGTAGTAGAGGCATTCGTCGTCCGGCTGATTGCCGTCCACCGTGAAGCCTCCCGCGTGGTTGTAGACCACATCGAAGACCACGGCAATGCCATAGATGTGACATAGATCGACTAGCGCCTTCAGTTGACCTGGTCCGGAAGTAAGGTCCCCGAGGCTCAAGGGTGGGAACCCTTTAGCCGCCAGCAACCCATTGATCGTCGCGAGATGCGCGCCAAGAACAGCAGCGTCGGTGACGATATAAGGAAAGTCTGGGCAGAAATAATCTGCGCCGTCATAACCCATTGACGGGTCGGTCTCGACTTCGTCTACGGGCAGAGGCTGAATCACATTAACTCCGAGAGCGACAAAGTACGGTATTTTCGCGATGACATCGAGAAAGCTTGACGTCGCACCAGGTGCGCCGGGCGCATAGGTTCCCACGTGAAGTTGGTAGACAATCATGTTGCTGAAGTCCGGTGTGACAAATGCCGAGTCGTGCCATGGATAGGCCGTCGCCGACCGTATCAAACAGCTGCAATTGGGAAACGATGCGTCCCTCGCCAGTTCTCGAGCATAAGGATCACGCTTGTACCCGTTGGAACCGAGTCCCACAACCCAGAAATGGTAAGAATCGCCTTCTCTCGCAGCACCAACAAAACCGGTCCAGTATCCATTAGCATCTTTCGCAAGCAGTAAGTCATCGGTCTGTCCAATTCTCGGCACACCTCCGAAATTCCCATTGATGTACACAGCCGTAGCAAGCGGAGCCCACGCGCGAAAGGTGGCACCGCCTCCATTTACAAGGCTTGCACCCATGGATGTAGATGGCGCGATATTTTCCTGGGAAATTATGCGAGGCTCCACTCCGAAAACGATAAGCTAAGTGGCCGGAAAAACGAAGGGTAAGATACATCGTAATCCGCTCGCTCTGTCTAAACGAGCTTAGCTGAGGGCCCCTCCGCTACAACTTTCCATGCTGGCCGATGCATTCCACGTCCGAGGCACTGGCTGAGTTCATCGGGCCGCGGCGTCTTTCTTCCGCCTCCAGAGCTTGTTCAGAATGGCAGGCGTCGATGACCAGGAGCACGTCGCGGGCGCTGACTTTCTCCAAGGCGTCCTCGAGATCCAGGTCGGAAATGCTGTGGAGCAGGATGGATTCGAGTCCCGCCTGATCCAACCCGCGCGGCTTCCTGTGTAGCCGAGATCGTGAGGAATGAGATGGAAACGCTGCGCAGTAGCCGCGCCATGGCCGGCAAAATAGATGAAGACTTCGTCCTCGGGTTGCGCGTGCTGCAGCTTATTCAATGCTTCAGGAGCACCTGGAGGAGTCCCCAGGTCGCTGCTCGCCAGCCGCTTGAATGCGAGCAACACATTTTCCTTGGTCGCCTCGGTATCTAGTAGGGAGATAACCTCGACCTTTTCCGTCGCTCCCACCTTCTGCTGCTGGACGCGGAGCTGCGCGGCTACGGCAAACTTCAGGTTGTAGTCGGGGTTGGCGTATTGATCGGTCCCGACGCTCAACACATACGCGGTCCCTCTGCGCTTTAGAAGGGGCTTCCGGTAACGACCAGGGCTGCGTCGGCGGTCTTGATGTTGTCGCGATTGAAGGCATTGGCGGTCAAGCGGCGCCCTATGGACAGGATACCAGCCATCCTTGTCTGTTTTGTTCTTGCCGCATCGTGTTCCCAGCAGATAGAAGTATTTTCGAAATTTGTGCAGAGCCCTTCTGTGAGTTCCCTGAATCTGCCGTATCGTTGGAATTTTACGATTGTCGACAAATAGATCGGTGAATGCATCTTCGCTGCCCGACGATTTCGCTTGCTCATGGCTTTGTGAAGGCCTAGCAGTGTCCGTATTACCGATTACCCCGCAGTTGACCAGGCCCCTAGAAAGGTCTAGTATAGCTAGATAATCTAGCTAAGGAGAGGCCATGGAATGGAGACTCGCAGATGCCAAAAACCGCTTTAGTGAACTCGTGACCCGCGCTCTGGCTGAAGGGCCGCAACGGGTCCGCCGTCACGATGACGCCGTTGTCGTCGTGGCGGAACGCGAGTACGAAAAGCTCACCGGCAAGCGGCCTGGTTTCAAGGAATTTCTCATGGGCGAAGGCCCGAACTTCGAAGGACTGGATCTTACTCGCGATGATGCACCTATGCGAGACGTAAAATTGTGAGGGTTCTTCTCGATACCTGCGTGCTCTCCGAATTGCGCCATCCTAAGGGGCATCCTAGTGTCCGCCGTGCCGTCAAAGCGCTCGAAAACGACAGTTTGTTTGTCAGTGTCATATCCATCGGAGAAATCACCAAAGGAGTTGCTCTTCTGAAAGAAAGCAAGAACAAACGTGAACTCCAGGCATGGTTGCAGGCCCTCGAACGCTATTACGCCGATCGAGTCCTTCCTGTCGATCTCGAAACCAGCCACACCTGGGGAGAACTCACGGCCGGCGCGCAGAAAGCCGGTAAGATCGTTCCCGCAAGCGACGGTCTCATTGCTGCTACAGCGCGTCGCCACGGCCTGCACGTCATGACCAGGAACACCGAACACTTCGCGCCTACTGGTGTATTGCTGCTCAATCCTTGGACTGAGCACAAACCATAGGTACGGTTAGTGCTTTCAGTCCTGGTTGAGACCTAAAGTCACCTAGGCACTTTCCTATCGGCCACTTCAACGTGTCATCAGCATTCGGAGGTGCGACGCACGTCGCTGCAGACGTGCGTCCACGGAGCTAAGGCCGTCCCGGCGGCCGCGACTCGCGGGGTGGCGGCGGAGGTGGCAGCTGTTTCTGTTGCATGTGCTGCTGCTGTTGTTCATGGCGTTGTTGCATTTGCTGTGTCTGTTGCTGGTGCCGCTGCTCTACCTGTTGCTTTCTCGCATCATCGGCCTTTTGTTGGGCAAGGCGTTGGTGCTCTTGTTCCTGTTTTTGTTGGAGCTTCTGCCGATCCTGCTCCTGCTTGGAATACATCTTGTCCTGCTGTTGCTGGTATTTTTGATCTACTTTCGGATTACCGGTATGCGGAGCAGGAGGACGTTGGTAAGCAGGAACTTCGTTGGGGTGAACGGGTGGACGATTCGCATTGTTTACCCCGGCGTTGGTGCCACCGTTGTTGCGGTCGCCAGTATTTCCCACGCCCTTGTTTCCGCCGCGATTCGCTTGTGGTGGTGGCGAATAGTGCCCACCCGCTTGCCTGGCAGGCACGACGCCGCGCCCGGTAAATGCTGCCGGCTTTGGAGTAGCCGCAATAGGCGGCTTGCCCTGGTTCACGGAAGCGCGCAAATCTCGATTGGCGCGCGCCGCCTGCACGTGCTGCATTTGGGGGGCCACCGGTGGCACATGCCGCTCACGAGCCGCTGCCTCTTCTCGCGCCGTTGGCCGCTCGTTGACGCCACCATTTCCGCCGTTGTAGCTGACGCGATTTACCGTCGTATTGTTGTTCACGATCGTTGTGTTGTATACGTTGTGAATTTCTGTGACGTTGACATTGTTCACCGAACGGTTGTAGTAGAAGCGATCGCCGTCCCATCGCCCGCCTTCATAACCGTGGCCGAGATATCCGTAGCCGTAGTTGATTCCGCCATAGAATCCCACTTGCGGGCCCCAGTAACCTTCATGATAGAAAAACCCGTTTCCGCCCCAGCCCCAATAGGCCGGGGTCCACAAATAGCCTATTTCCGGTGCCATCACCCAGGTACCAGGAACCCAATAATAATCACCGTCATCCTCATCCCATGCCCAGTAGCCGGGCGTCCAGATGTAGCCCTCGGCGGGGCAGATCGGCTGCTCGTACACGGGCAAAGGCGGCGGCGCAAATCCTACCGAAATGCCGATGCTCACTTGCGCGAACGATGTCGCTGAAACCGCCAGCAAAAACAACGCGACAAATAGCGGACGAACAATATAATTCATGCGCATTCGATTTATTTCCACTTTGTTTTCTCAATTCTCCCTTGATCCTTTGATGGTGCGTTTCGATCTGGTCCGTGGACCATCGGACCGGAGGGATCGGGATGGGCTCTGTAACTAGCGTGACATCCCTCAGCCGCTTCGCATATACAGTAATTACTGCAGGACCCCGCTAAAACTAACAGCCTCTGTACATGGCCGGGTTTCCAACCGTCGAGATGCAGTAAGTAGATTTCATCGATCCCAGATAGCTCTTCATTTTCACGCCGGTAATTTCCGTGAATCGTATGGGGAGGATCAGGTGATGCGACTGGCTGTGTACAAGCAACCTACAACCGTCCATACAAAAAACGTGCCAGATCTCGCCTCGTTATCCTTCTTGTCTGAAAGCAGCCTCAGCTCGACTCCGTCAGATTTTCTCTCGGTCGATCGGCAGTCGGTGTTTGAAGCTCAAACTCGCTGGAATTAGTGGCAACTAAGCGAGATGTGGACGTGACGCCGCTGAGCCGCAGCGGACTCAGCTTTACATGTTAACACATGAGTTACTTAATCAGTAGTTTCGATTAGGCGAAGTCGGGAAGCACGGTACTGGAACCGTTACGAATTGTTACCTGCATGAGTTCTGCAAAATGAGAAGCAGTATTCAATAGGAACATACTCTTTATTTTTAACAACTTGTTGACAATCGGCAGGTGGAGGCCGAAGTGCTCCCTTGAGGTTCAACGTTTGTTGCTGCAGATTTCGCTACTGTCCCCATGTGGGCCATCGCCTAGATGACTAGAAGAAGCAGAGGAGCACCGAGCGAAATGGAAAGAAAATCTCTCCCCGAGAAGTGCCCTAGGCTTCTGTGGCAGGCTGAGCAAGGTTTTTCAACGGTTGAACTGGTAGTTGTCGTAGGCATTGGTTTAATCGTCGCCGCCATAGCTTTGTTCAATATTTTGCCTTCACTCAAAAAATCGAGAGCCGACACCGCGCAGGAACTGGTGCTGGGTGAAATGCGCCGCGCACACGAGCGCGCCATTGATGAGCGCAGGATATATCGCTTGACGTTTGTGGCCCCACAGACAATTCAACTCGAAGTCGGGACACCCGTAAATTTGCAAGCGAGAATAACAGGCAGTGCGGCAGCATTCGCGCAGGCGCAACCCCCACTGGTTCTGCCACAAACCATTCAATTCGCCGCCGTTGCGGGTATTCCCGTAGTTCCAGACGGTTTCGGTGCGGGTGCTACGGCAATTGATTTTGATGTCGATAATGGAGGTGGGCAAAACCAAATCTACTTCCAACCTGACGGTCGGGCATTGGACGCACAGAACAGGCTCAACAATGGGGTCGTGTACATCGCTGAACCTACTCAGCTACTTTCTAGCCGGGCGGTTTCCCTTTATGGTTCCACAGGCCGCGCCAAAGGATGGTGGCTGTTCAAAAACTCTGATGGATCGGTGCGGTGGACGCAATGAGGTGTCTGCGCCGAACGAGAAGACAAAACCTGGCGCATGAACAGGGGTTTGGACTCCTTGAGGCCATAATGGCCACGATCATCCTTGCGATTGGTTTGACAGCCCTCGCAGGACTCTTCGCGGAGTCGCTACGCTTTCTTCAATACACACGAGAAGATCTGGTTGCCAAACAAAAGGCGATTGCAGCGTTAGAAGGGGTGTATAGCGCGCGCAACGATGCTTCGGTGGGATTTGCCTCACTTCAAAACAAGGCAAATGGGGGAATATTCAACGATGGATTTCAACCGCTCTTCGTTCCCGGAGCGAACGGCATTGTCGGAACAACCAGCGACACGGCAATACTTGAAAGCGAGATATTGCCAGGGCCAGACGGGATCTTGGGCACTGCCGACGACGTCATCCTGCCGCTCATTAATTTCCAGCGCCAAATCCTAATTCAGCCGGTCACAAATCCCGATCTGAGTGTAAGTGCGGATCTCAGGCAGATCACTGTGACCATCCGGGTGACTTCGGTTGGCCACGGCATCCACGACTACACAGTGACGGGCTACATCTCGCGATATCAGTGAGGAAATCGGAATGGATCGCCTATCCAGGAAGCTAGAAAACGGATTTACTTTAGTGGAACTTCTCATCGCCATGTTGGTCACATTGATTATTTTGGCGGGGGCGGTTCAGCTCTTTACGCAGTCTCTGCACACCTCGGACCTCACGGTGCGGCGCTCTGAAGTACAAACTGAAGTCCGAGCTGCGCTCAATGAGATGCAGCGCGACTTGGCACAAGCTGGCACCGCAGTGCCCCTGGGAGGAATAGCCATACCTTCTTTCGCGACCGGCGGAGCCGATCCGAATTTTGCTTGCGATACCAGTCGATGCTATCTGGGCGCCAACATTCCCTTCACGCAGGGCATCCTGTACAAGGTAACTCCCGGGGACGCCATCGGTCCGAATATTACAGAACCCAGCGACGCGATCAAAATTACGTATGTCGATCCGAATCTGGATTGGAGTGCGTTCACGACCACTACGATTGCAGCTAATGGAAGCAGCCTCACCATGCCCGCCGGCACGCTTCCAGCCGTAAACGATCCTGCGGTTGGGATCTCGGCTGGTGACGTGGTCCTGCTGCAAAACGGCATTGGTTCCGCTGTGGGCGTGGTCACGAGCGTGGCTGGTTCAACAATTAATTTTGGTCCGGATCCACTCAATCTCAACCAAAATGCCGCGCCCGCCGGGAACATCAAAGCCATTGCTACGCCGGCATCGAATCCGGTTGCCTATCCGGCGACGAAGGTCTCTCGACTTGTGATGATCACGTATTTCCTCCAGCCTTTGGTGACACCCGAGGGGCCGGATTCGCGCCTCATGCGCCAGGAAGGCGCTCATCCCCCGGCGCCAGTTGCGGAGCACATCGAAGACCTGCAAATAACCTATGACATTGTGGATGACAATACGGGAGCATTGATTGCCAACTTGCCTAACGCAGTTTCGGGAAATCCTCCAACTTCGAAGCCCAACCAGATTCGCAAAATCAATATAAACCTAACGGGCCGGAGCTTTCGGCCCGGGATGAATAACAAGGTGCAGCGCGTGAATTTGTCCACTTCGGTCGGTCCGCGAAATCTTAGCTTCCGAGACCGATATCAATAGGAGTCCGTATGAAGAGAACTTGGATGAACACCCCTGTGCTTGCCCAAAGCCAGCGTCGATCAGACCAAGGCGTCGCCCTGATCGCAGTGTTGCTCTTGTTGACGCTCCTGTCCGCGGTAGCAGTGGCGGTGGTCTACAAAGTCAACCATGAGCAGCACCTGCAGCGTACGGATATGGCCAATACTTTGGCGTACTACGGCGCCGAAGCCGCCATGGAAAAAATGATGGCCGACCTCTCAAAGCTGTATGGGCAGAAAGCCGCCCCCACGAATTGCGACGTCACCAATCTGCAAGCTTTGGCACCCAGCCAAATGGTCGTCGGCGTTACGTACCCCGAGTATATCTACAATGTGCCTGCTCCGATTGGCGGAGGATGCGGACCTCTCCCTTCTACAATCCAGACGATTACCAGCGGCCCCAATGAAGGTTTACAGGCCCAGATCGTTCCTATGAGTCTTCAGGTTACCGCTGATCGTCTGGCGGTCGAAGAAGCTCGCCTGATTCGCAGAGTTGAGGTCGCGGAGATTCCGGTATTTCAGTTTGGTGTGTTTTCACAAAGTGATCTTAGTTACTTTCCCGGCCCGAGCTTTGATTTTAGCGGTCGTGTGCACACCAACGGAAACTTGTTTTTGGCCGCGGGCGGGGGCAGCACTTTGACTTTTCACAGCAAGATTCGCGCAGCAGGTGACGTGGTCCGCGACCAATTGGCGAACGGAGGTAACACACAAGCTCAGGGGCGAACGGGAAACGTCTCGATCCCCGACCGCCCAACCGGCTGCGATGGTGCTAAACCAGGTTGTCGAAATCTCCAGCTCGCTCCCAATGAGGGCAGCTCGAAAGCAGGTCCCACTCCGCCATATGGAGGGACCGGAACGGCGAATCCGGCGTGGAGTTCGCTCTCCACCTCTACCTACAATGGCATGATCATGAGCGGCACGACTGGGGCGAAGCAACTCACGCTGCCTTTCGTTCAGCCCGGGGTTGGCCCCATTGAAATAATTCGTCGTCCGCTAGCAGGCGAGGCCGCTACTTCAGCCGTGGGGGAGTCTCGTCTTTACAACCAGGCTCAGATTCGCGTACTGCTCAGTGACAATCCTGCCGAACTCCCCGGCGGTGCGGGCGATGGTCAGAACATACGTCTTGCAAACGTTAAGACCAGCGGTGCAGCCCCGGATTACACCAATGGTGTGCCGGTGGCAGGGGCGAGCAACACTTTTTTTGCCGAGGGCGTGAACAAAACAATTACGGATAAAAAAGGCGTCGTTACAACGCTCGTAGGCCCGGGTGGCGAAACGAACTGGACCAACATTCCACTGATTCCGCCACCTGCGGAAGCCACCTTCGTTCCCGTAGATGCGCCGCTTCTTACCCTGACCTCCACGACAGACGCCGGCGGGAATATCACCACTAAGCAACCCTGGGATCTCCTCGATGGGTATCTGCGTGTAGAAATTCGCAGAGCCGACGGTTCCTACGGGGCAGTCACCAAAGAGTGGTTGGAGCTCGGCTTTGCCCGTGGACTGACACCGCCAACCACTGGCCTTCCGAATGGGGTTCATCCCAATGCCATCCTGATCCTTCAGATGCAAGCCGACCGCAATGCCAATGGAAAGATCGACGCAGGGGAGTTAGTCCCAGACGCCGGTACGGCCAGCGTGATTACGGGCGCCGACACACGGAACAACTGGTATCCCATCAATATGTACGAAGCACGAGAGGGAGAATTCCGTGAAAACCAGCGCGCCACTGCGAACTGCAGCATAGGTGGCGTGTTGAATCTTGTCGAAGTAGATGTGAATAATCTTAGACGCTGGTTGGCTGGGAATATTGGCGCCAGTGGGAATCAGGTCGAATTTACTTCTCAGAACGGTTATGTTCTCTATGTCTCGGACCGGCGTGGCTCGGTTCCAAGCCCCGCGGCCGGCAACGTGAAAACCGGCGAATATGGCTTTGAGGACGTGATCAACCTGGGAGATCCCGCAGGTAACCCCAATGGCGTTCTCGATGTCGGGGAAGATGTGAATGCCAACGGTCAATTGGATACTTATGCCGCGAACTTTCTCGGCTTAGGATTCGGCGTCCCGCAACCCGGCAGTTTGCCAAACACCTCCGTTAGCTGCCTGAATAAGGCCAGAGTGAATTGGGTTTCTGGACCACGTCATGCCGTGCGCCTGGTGAACGGCAGCCTCGGCAATCTGCCCGTTCGTCCGGACAACGGCTTGGGAGGTTTTACGCTCGCGAGTGAAGAACTGGCTTATGTTCTGGGGAACTACAACGCTAATGCCGCTGGTTTTGGCGATCCCCACGCCTACGCAGCGGTTATGGCCGACACGGTTACGCTGCTCTCGAATAACTGGAGTGACTTAGTCAGCTTCCAAAAGCCGGCAGACGCCAATGGACGTCCGGCAGTCACAAGCTACTATCGCTTGGCGGTCGCGACGGGTAAGAATATCAATTTCCCCACGGTTGGGGCCGCAGGCGTGCCGCAGGATTTCGGCACCGATGGTGGGGTCCACAATTTTTTGCGCTATCTGGAAAATTGGGGAGGCCAAACGCTGAACTACAGAGGATCAATGGCCAGCTTGTACTACTCTCAATATGGAACTGGCGTTTTCAAATGCTGCGGCACCGTGTACTCGCCTCCCACTCGAAACTACGCTTTCGATACCGACTTCCTGGATCTGAACAAGATGCCTCCGGGAACGCCCAAGTTCCGCGACGTCGTTAACGTTGGCTTTCAGCAGGTCTTTTAGGTCTGGACAGATCAAGATAAGCGCACAAGTCCGCGTTCGACTTGTGGCCAGCCGACAAGGCCGTTTTCCCATGTCCCCTGTGGCGAAGTTCCTCCGAAGAGAAGACCACCCGTCTTGTTTATTGAAACTTACTTCTGAAAGTTCGTCGAAAACCTAGACTGTGGGAACCAGTATTTCGGTGACCAGCTGCTCCTCGGGTGTCGTTCTGGGATCGTTGGTGTAATTCTCAATGCAGTAGTCATCGCGAAGTTCAATTTTTTTCTGGGAGACGATCTCAAAGACGCGGCCACTGGCTTCGGGCAAGAGCGAATAGGGCCCGGTCAGCACAAAGCGACTGTACTTGCCGCCTTTGAATTTTTCGTACTGCAAGCCCTCGGGTAAATTTTGAGGCGTAGCAGCGAGCGAAACCCCCGCGCGATATACCTTCGGGCCCACTTTGTAGAGGCTCGTGTATCCCGTGATCTTGTTATGTTCCGAAATCGCTGGAACAAGTTGATGCAGGTTTTGCCAGGCTTGCCCGGCGGTGTTCAGGAAAGGTCCAATTTTCTCGATAAAAGCGTAGTGGGTTTCGGGCCAGGTCACAGTCTCCGGTTCTTGCGTGAGTTTCAGTGGCGCTTGTTTTGGTGTTGCCATGATGTTTCCTCCTTTAGTTTTGGCTTAGGTTTGGATTGTGTTTTGGGCTGAATGTAAAGCATCTCCAGATACCGGCGTAGATGATCAAGGCAGGCCGCGGCAATGTCAGGGCCGTGCTTGGCTTTGGCCAGGATGAATGCGCCCTGGATCACGGCCCGGTATAAAGCGCCAGGCTCTTGGCGCTCCACTCCGCACGAATGCCGTACCTGCGCATCGCTTCGGCGATGTCCGATTCGACTGTTGCGGCGTGTTCGCTGATGGCCTTGTCGCAGGCTTCTCGGATGGCAGGATGCGTCTCATAGACTTCCTGAACCATCGTGCCGGCCAAGCACGTGAATTCGGGCAATTCGCCCTGCAGGATCGCCTTGCGGAAATCGACATACGTCAACAGGCGATCCAAGGGATCGGGCAGGGCTCGATAAGGTGCTGACGCAAACGTCCCGCCCGTCACAACTCCCCAGTGCTCCGCCGCGGCAACCGCGAGTTCTTCCTTGCTCTTGAAGTGATGGAAGAAGCTTTCCCTTGGTGAGTCCAGCCGCCTCGCAAACGTCCTCGACCCGTGTCGCGACGTAACCCTTGGCGCGAATGACGTGCAGTGCCGCGTCCAGAAACTTCGTTTTCGATTCGTGTCTTGCGTCGGTCATTTCCATACCAATCAGTCGGTACGGTAAACCGACTACTCGGTATGATGTCAAGTTCCTTTTTCGCCGGTGCCTGCATCGCAGTTCGCCACTGCAAAGGATCGCGGGGGGCAAACCAATTACCCCG
>Ga0209526_10000347_pt1 | contig 29051 bp, 31 predicted proteins | sample JacPinW_OM2H0_M1_FD_188566 | JGI IMG/M metagenome (GOLD analysis project Ga0209526, IMG submission 188566) | Forest soil microbial communities from Algoma, Ontario, Canada - Jack Pine, Ontario site 1_JW_OM2H0_M1 (SPAdes) (version 2) | ecosystem: Environmental > Terrestrial > Soil > Boreal... | reverse complement strand
CGGACCTGAGCCAGATCACTCACACCGTTCGCGCGCTTGAAGAAGCTGATCGAGGTCACGTGGGAGCGGATCGTCGTGCCGTCCTTGTAGAGATTGAGGGGGGACAATGGATTGCCCGTGGCCCACAGCGCCGACCATTCCGCGTTGCGGCGCGCCGCATGAAAGGCACCGCATTCCTCGTAGTCGCTCTCGGCGGTGGCAAAGTTGAAGCGCTCGCACACATCGATGTAGTGCTTGAGTAGGTAGCGGGTGATCGTTTCCGACATCGCCGCCCGGCCTGCATACACCGGCACGACATCCACCATGCCCGTCGTGTTGTCCACTCGCACGACAAAGGGGGAAACCGTCTTCAAGGGAGTCAGGAGCGCCACGGCCACACTGCTCGCCATCGCGCAGACCCACCCCGCCGCGGCGACGCCCCAAGCGAGGCGTGCACTGCGGGCCGACATAGCTGCCCGATCCGCATCCCAGGACGCCGCCTCGCGGAAATACGCTTCCAGCGCTGCCTTCCCTGCCCTCTCGGAGGTCGCCGGTTCCTTCACGGCATCGGACTCGCGCGATCGAGGGCGGCATCCTGCGCGGAGGGCTCCTTCGTCATCGACCTTCCCGGGGTCCCACCCGTGCCGCTCGCCTGCGGTGCGTCTTGTTGCGAGTCAGGGCGCGCAGCATGCCCGTCTTCGGCGTGAATCGGCGCCGGAGGATTGATCGGCTGCAATCGGCCGTCACAGCGCGCGGCTACCGGATGATGGGCACACGCGACCAACAGCAACGTCAAAGGCAGTGCTGCAATTGTCGACAGGCGCCAAAGCAGCGTCGGCCCACCCGGGCTTATCGGTGCGCGTCTGTCCCATTCATGTGTAGGGTTCATGCTGCGTGTCCTGTCATGGCCTGCCCGAGGCGTTTGCCCTTAGAGTCATACGCGGTTTTCCAGTCATCGCCTCACAGTGTTGGGTCGCACTCGTCGTGCCAGCCGCGCGGCATGCTCAGCGCCGCTGCGAACGCTTCGCTGCAGGGAGTAGCCGGCCTTGCGGCTCAGGGAATCCCAACGCGAAGTCTCGCGATCCATGATCGCTCCACGGGTGAATGCACCTAGGGACCCCGCCGTGCGCACGAGTGCCCCGCTCACGATTCCAAAGCTCGAGAGCGCAAGTCCACTCGCCAGTCCCGCAGCCATCGGCATCACCTGGCGCATCATGAGAAAGGTGAGGCCCGCCGCAAGACACACTCGCACTGCCTGCGCGATCTGAATGGTGCCGCCTGCAGCGACCGCCTGTTGCGCGGCGGTCTTAAGGAGCGTCAGCATCAGGGCGGCGACCAGGATGGTAAGGATCGCGATGAAGGCGTAGTTCGAGAGCTGCGCGAACCAAGCTTCAACGAAGCGCTTCGTGCTTTCAAAAAAGAGGAGTCCAATGAAGAGCGGACCCAAGGCCAGGAGAACCGAGAGCGCGATTCGCGAAAGCGAGAGGAGAAAGACCGTGTATATGGCCGTCACTCCGACGAGGAGATAGACCGCAAAACCCGCCAAGTAGAACGAGAAGTTGCCGTTGAGAATCCCGCCTTTTTCCAGGAGCAGCGTCGCTGTGTCATCGCCCGCGAAGAGGATGGCATCCACGATGCCGACGGAGTCGTAGGCCCCGATAATCGCAGCGGCCAGTTGCCCCGGCGCGTTGAAGAAGGTGTCAACCAGAAGCCCGTTATAGAGCCACAAATGCAGTCCTACGCCTAAGATGAGGGCGAGGATCGCAATGCGCTTCAAGCCCGCCCACAGCGGCTCCTCGACCTGACCCGTCAGTTGCAGAAACCCCCATCCCATCACGTACAGGAGCCCCAAGGTCACGAGCGCGGGCTCTAACGCCCCCGCGATGCGCGCAGTGTTGGCCGCGATGTAGTTCGCGAGCAGCGTATTGAGCCAGGTACTGAATTCCGCGAAGAAACCCATGATCGTGGCTTTGAGTGAGAAGATCCGTGATGAGGGTGAGGGAGCGGCGTCTACCGAAGCCCGATGGCCGGCAGCGAACGGAGCGATCCGATATCCGCGATCGCCTGCTCATCGCGGCGCTGGCGCTGTGACCAGGCTTGCGCCTGCACGGCTTGATAAAGAACCTGAAGCTTCGAACCCTCATTCGTGAGCATGCCGGTCTCAGCTCCTATGCGCGCCTGCAAATCGAGGACGGCTTTGGGGTCACTCGCACTGCCAATCGCATTTATCAACTGCTGGAGCGAGCCGAAGCGGTTACTCGTGGTGGCGAGCGCCTGGTGGGTGAGGGCCTGCAGCAGTGCCGCCGAGCGCCTGGCCCCGGCGAGATGCGCCTGCTCGATGGGCGACAGGCGCGCCAGCGCTGGCCCACTTAGCACCGCATCCGCGGCGAGGAGTGACTGCTCGCTCGCCGCGAGAGCGCCATAGCCAGCACCTGTTCCCTGCATCACGCCCGCGAGCGTGTTCCAGTCCGCGGGCAGATAGTTGCGCACGGTGCCAGACAGCAACAGTTGCATGCCCCGACTGCCGGTGAGCGCGGCGTACTCCTGTCTCGCTTGAGCCAGGTGCTCCTGCACGGTCGTCAGCTGCTGCTGCAGCGTTTGGTACTGCTGAATGAGCTGGGCGATGGAGGCGATGTCGACGACGGCAAACTGAGCCGCGGCGGGCCGGGAAAGCCCAAGGGCAAACAATGCGATCAGGGGCACAGTCAACAGTGTTCGACGAGACATGGCGGATCCTCCGAAATGAGCGGCGATGAGGCTTCAATCAGGTATTTTCGGGGTCAGACAGAGACGGGCTTAAGGTGTGCGCCTTCGCGTCCACGCCTCGGTAGTGGGCACAGAAGGCGGGCAACCAGCGGGAAGGGTCGCTTCCGTGTAGAGCGATGAGTTCAGTGAGGAACTCGACGCTGCTCGCACGTCCTGAGATCACCGCGAGCTCTGCGTCAAATCCCTTCAAATCCAGCTGGCAGACCGCGCTGTGCCGGCCACGTTTGATGAGGAAGGCGCGCGAGCCTGGGGCGAGCTGCTCTTTCAGCAGCTTGAACTCGCGCTCGCTAAGACCCAACCCTTCGACGTAGTCCTCGCGCGTGGCGTCGGGATTGGGAAAGAGGATCTTGGTCGGAGTCTGCTCGATGATCGTGCGGGCAATCGGACTCTGGAGCGCGTCGCTTGCGCTCTGCGTCGCGGCGCACAGCACCCCTTCCAACTTGCGCCAGGTCTTGAGTCCGTCCTGGCCAAACCGCCGAAAGGCGGGATCGGCCAGCCAGCGCGAGAACTCGTCCACCCAGAAGACCAACCGCCGTCCATCGACCATCTGGCGCACCAGGTGAAAGAGGTACAGCGACACCGGCGGCCGGGTCACGTCGTTGTTAAGGAAATCAGTGCCGTCAAAGCCGACGATAGGGGTGCGAGAAAAAAGCGGCACGACGGAATCTTCCGGATTGTCGAACACCCAGGCCTCATCTCCGCGGCCGCACCAGGGCGAGAACCGCGCGAACAACCCTTCCGGATCGGTCGAGTCCAGAAATTCGACGAGGCGCGACAAGCGCCGTCGCGGGAGTTCGAGCGCGAGCGTGCCGCGCAGGGCCTGATCGAGATCCGCCTGCTCGCGCACCGTAAGCGCACGGCTACCTAAGGGCTGCGCGAGGGATCGCAACCAGACCTTCAGGAACTGCAGGTTCGCTGCGGTGGGTGGCAGCTGCAGCGGGTTAAAGCCCGTCGGTACCCCGTTGCGAAGCGGGAGATATTCGCCGCCCAGCGCCCGCACCAGAATCTCCAGTCCCCGGTCCTTATCCAGCACGATCTGGGTCGCGTCCTGTTTGGTGAGCATCGCGATTAGGAATCCGACCAGCACAGTCTTGCCCGTGCCGGTCGGGCCACACACGAGCGTGTGCCCGATGTCCTTGCGAGAACCTCCTTCGGGGTCATCGGGGTCGCTCGCGTGCAGCCCGTAGTGATAGGGAGCGCCGGCGCTGCTGATGAATAGGGTCGTCGCCTCCCCCCAGTGATTACCGCTGGCGCGGCCGCAAGGAAAGTTGTGAAACGGCGCGAGCGCGGCGAAATTGCGTGAGGTAATCGGCGCCTTGCGCGGCCGGCGCGCGAAGTATCCGGGGAGCTGTGCCCAGTAGGCCGCTTCGAGCGCCATGTCCTCGCGCGCGATCGTGAAGTGCGCATCCGAGAGGAGATCTCGCGCTACACCGACGCGGTCATTGAGCGCCTTCAGGCGCCACGCATCCGCCTCCGCCCCGCTCTCTTCGAATGCATCCGCCAACACCTGGAGGCTTAAGTGATGATCGCCCATCACGAACTCACCGCTGGTCAGGGCATCCAGGGCATCCTTCAATTCCTCCGCCTGTGAGTGCGCGAAGTCCCCGCTGTTCAGCATCCGGTTGTACTGACGCACCAGAAGCGCCTGACTCGCCGCCTTGGAGAGGAACGTGAACGATTGCGTCAGGATCAGCGGAAAAGGCGCGGACAGAAGCGAATTGAAGAGCCCCGGCATCGTGGGGGTTGCGTATTCCTTGATGCCGAGCATGGCGCCGAGGCGCGTGGCGGTGGGACTGCGATATTCCAAGGCTTCCATGCCGAATGACGGGCGCGAGAGACCTAAGAGCTGATTCAGCGGGGCGGCCGTCAAGGGGACGGGTCGAGCCTCCGCGTTGATCAGAAAGGAGAGGAATTCGAGTACCCGCGAATAGACGTGATCGCCCCGTGCATAGAGCCCGAGCACTTCGGGCTCGTAACGATCGAGGGAAACTTCCACCGTCTGGCGAAGCTTGTCGCACGCTTCGAGCGCTTCAGGCAGCTCGAAACGGGAGCTGGTATCGCTGGCGCGACTCAGGAGCCGCGAGGTGACTCCGGTCACCACCCCCGTTGTCGGCCGATAGATGAGCGACAAATACCACTCGTTCATCATCAGCCGCTCGCCCGCGATGCGCTGGGCGTACCGTGCATTGAGGGCCGCTGCGAAGGGACTTGAAAAGGACCCTTCCGGATAGCTCTGCTCCCGGCGCCGCACCAGGTGCGTCCAGAGTGCCAGGTTGGCACTCGCAAGATTCCGCCATAGCACGTTCAGTCGCTCGTGCCAGGCGTTGATCTGCCCATCGTCGGCACATTCAAAGCTTGCGCCTGAGAGCTTCAACACCTGCACGTAATGCCCGAATCGGGTGCGTACGACATGTTCGGACACCTGCGCGGTGTACGGAATCTGCTTGGCAAAGAGCGCTTCGCGGCGCAGGCGCGCGGTGGAATGTCGGACGCTCATGTGACGCCCCTACACGTGCGCCCAGGGAACGCAGCGCCGGCGACCTCGCACAGTTGCGACATCAAGGTCCAGCGGGCTATAGCTGCTTGCGCGCCAAAGTCGATAATTGCTGGCAAGCGCCGGCAAGCGGGTCCGACTCCACAGCATTGCCAGGTCGAAGAACCGCGCGTCGCGCGCGCAGAACAGTGCGCACAGCCCATGAATGGGGATGGCGAGCAACAGCGTGAGCAGATTCTTGGTGAGGAGGAACACTTCCATCGTGAACACCATGTTCACCAGGAGCGCGGCGTACGTGACGCCCCAGCGCATCGGGGGACGCGTGGCGCCGACGAACAGCGGATCGATAACCAAGGCTTCTTGGGGGTGGTCCATGGTCGTTCGTTTCCTTCGAAAAGCTCCTTGTCAGCGCTTTCACACGCCGAAGAGGCTCCGCACCCAGGCGACTATCTGCGGAGCCCCGAATAGAACGCCAATCCCGACCAGTGCCCCGATGGGCCACGCCCAGGAGAGTCGCCCCGTCATCGCGACTACCGCGAGCACCATGATCGCCAGCACCGCGAAGGGGGTCGCGATCGCGACTACGTTGATAACCAGGCTGTTCGCACCCGTCTGAAAGGGCGAGGCCTGTGCGCAGGCAAGCTCCGGCAGCGCGAAGCAGACGATGGCCAGGAGCGCCGCTGGGCAGTCCGGGGTGAAGGACCGAATAAGACTCTGTCTCACCATGATCGCAAGCCCCCGCCAGATTCCGTTGCCGCCCACTGTTTCAGACCGTTGCGAATCGATGCCCCGTGAGGCAAATCGCTTTCGGACAATGGTGTTATGGAATCACGTGGCAGTAGGCTTGGACGATCAGCGCATCTGTCGAGTTAGCACGCAGACGCGTGTTGCAGGAGGCAAATGTCGGCGACCGAGCCTCGGCTGCCTCGGTTTGCAACGGTTTGCGCCAGAGTTCTGTGGCCGCGGCGAGGCGACCGGTGCACTTGGCGAGCGGTGCGGACGAGTGGAATGGGAAGGGTCCGCAGAAATCCGGTGCGGGCGGCCCGCACGCGAGCGCCTCAGAGCGCCACGGCAGAGAACCCGCGGCGCGCTTTCAGCGCGCTTGCGCGGGTGGGTCGCCCGGAAGTCTTGCGGTGGTCAGCTTCGCTCTTGCGTGAGGGCCGCTTCGAGTCTCTGCGCCAGCGCCCTGAGTTCGCACGCCACGACTTTGATACGTCGCTTCACGAGCTCTGTCGTCGCCTCATTCTCGAGGAGGCGCATCAAGGACCTCTCCAGAGTCGCCCTGTTCAACTCCGTGCGAGTGCCGTCCTCATTGTCCACGCAGTACGCCACGGTCAACGCGTCAATGTTCTCGTTCCGCTCAAGATAGGGGAACTCAACACAGAATTCGGGGAACCGCCCATCATTTCCGTCAACCAAGCCCTTAACCCAATATTCGATCGTCTCCCCCACCGCAGTTCCGACGAGCTCACGCAATCGATCGATAAAGAGCGTGTGGAACTCCTCTCCAAAGCGGTCACGGTCGAGATAGATCGCCCGCGCTCTGTCTGCGAGCTCATCCACTACTTTGTCTTCCAGATCGTCAAGCCGCGGCAACTCCCAAGCCTTGAGATCGCGAACGTATTTGCCCTGGTGCTGTTCCATAACTCTGCCTTCTTCTGGCGTGTGACATCGCCCCAACGCTTGCCCGTGCCCTCTGCGGTCTCTGAAGCGGCAGTGCCGCGCGAGATCAGCGTTGCGCAATAAAGAATACGATGCCGCTAAGGTCCTGGATAGGTCGAGTTTAGCCCGAAAGTACCCACAAACCTCATCTCGCCGGACGTCAGCCTGCGCTTTCGTGTACGTCAGGGCGGTTGCGAAGCCGTCTCCTTCGCCTACGGGCTCAATGCGCGCACCGCAAGATAGTAAAGGACGAGCAACACGGAGAATCCCACCGAGAGTGTCAGCATCAGGCCGAATGGGAAATGCGGCGCGTGGACCACGAATCGGAAGAGGACGCACATTGCAATGCCACCCACCGCAAGGAGCGAGAGCAGGATCCGGACAATCGGTTCGAGGGCCGCGAGGACTGCGAACCCGCTAAGGCGGGCCGCATGCGCAGCAATCAGGAGGATAGTGAAGCCTCCCGCGACGCAAGAACGCACCCAGGATGGCTTCAAGAGTGTTCTGCCCGGAGAGTTCGCGTACCCCATACCACACTGCCGCTGCTCATACCATCTCGCTTTGCCCGCAAGTTACAAGCAGTGCCGTGCCACTTCACCGTGTAGCGCTTAAGGCGCTTGCTTGGACAAGATCCACAAGCACACGCAAGCAGGCTACCACGCTACGGCGACCTTAAGCCAAGTGTAGCCCTGCTGCCATTTCCGAGGCAACAGCCCTGTTCCGGTATCTGAGGCGCTTCCAAAAGTGAGGCGCTACGGACATGAAGCACCTGCGAAGCTCGCGACATCGAGCCCTGATTGCCGCCATTGTCGAGGCACGAAGCAAGGCCGGACTCAGTCAGCGGGAATTCGCCAAGAAATTGAAGCGCACGAACAATTTCGTGTGGCGAATCGAGGCGGGGGAACGTCGCGTGGACGTCCTCGAATTCATTGAAATCGCCAAGGCTGCGAAGCTCGACCCCCGAGCCCTCCTCGCCCGAGTGCTCGGAACAACGATCTAGGAACAGATCAGCTGGGGCGCTCCAGTGCGCGCCGGCCTGTCGCAATGGCGCCCCCGCCAGACACCGCTGATCGGTTGGCTTGGGGCCCGCCGGCCCGAGACGCTCCGTCCTGGCCGGGCCCCATCGCCTGAAGCGCTGGATAGCTTTCTAGCGGGCTGACCCGCAAGCACGAACTCAAGCGGACCTAAAACAAGCTCCCCTGCGAGCCTTCACTGGGCACTGCGCCGTCGGCGGCCGTGCAGGATTGGTCGGTCGACTCGAGACCCGCGGGAATATAGGGAAGCCCGGCCTGCAGCTCATGGGCACAGTACGCACAGCGTGGCGGTCCGACGCTCAAGCGATCAATCACGATCAAGATGTGGCACTTGGAGCAACGTCCGAGCGCAATCTCGACCCCGCGCGTCAGTTCCGTGAGCAAGAGGATCGCATGCTCCACCGTAGACTCGGCAGTCGGCCAGTACGCCTTGAATTCCTCATACGCGTCGCATAGGTGCTCCCCCCGTACCAGGCCCTCCAAATGCTCGTGGGCATTCTCGCTCGGGACCGCGGGAAACACGCTAAAGGCGTCGAGGAAGCCCGCGAGGACGGCCGCCTCGCACTTCACATGCGCCGAGCGCCAAAAGAAGTTCAATTGATGCGGAGCCACTCCCCGAAGGGGCGAGCGTGGGATCTCCATCGCCCCGACTGCATAGGCTTCATAGAGGGTGCGGATTCGATACATCGACAGTCCCGTCCAGCGCTCGATGGTGCGCGTGCGGGCTTCATGTCGGATGAGCCGCCACGCGAGCTGATAGCGGCGCAGGTCACGGCTGTATCGGGCGTCCGAAATGCGCATGATCCCTCCCCGCCGGTCTGCACGCTCCGGGCAGGTCTATGGGGAAAATAATTTGCAATGGACAGTAATTTAATTACCATAGACCGCAGCGTACCGCAACCCTCTCGGAGCCCACCATGTCAGCCCTCGACAGCCGCGTCTTTCGATTGCTCGACGGCACGCGCCACACTGGCGCGGGATTTCACCGTCGCGCCCGGCAATGAGTAGGGACATCAAATCCGCGGTAAGCGATGCGACGCTGCAGTTGCTAAAGCCGCTGGCGCGGTTTCTGCTCGAAGCCCGCGTCGGAGTCGGAGAGCTCAATGCGCTCGCTCGGCGCGCCTACGTGCGGGCAGCCATGCAAAACGCGGCCGCCAGCGGCACGTACCGTGTGAATGTCTCCCGCATTGCCGCCGCCACGGGGCTCACGCGGGTGGAAGTGGCCGCGCTGCTTGCCGAGGAGCACGGAGCCCCGCCGCGCGAGCATCGCGGCCGCGTGCGCGCCGAACGGGTGCTGCTGGGCTGGTGGAACGATCCCGCGTTCCAGGACCCCACCGGCCAGCCTGAGCGCTTGAGACGCAAAGGGCCAGGGCACTCCTTTGCGGCGCTCGTCAAGCGTTACAGCGGCGACAGTCACAACGCGGCCGCCATTCTGGATGAGCTTTTGCGATCCCAGGCGGTGCGCGAGCGAGAGGATGGCTCGCTGGAAGCGCTTAGCCGCACCTGCGCCAACGTAAGCTGGGACAGCCAAGGTATTGCGGCCCTCGGGGAAGAGCTCGCCGAGCACTTCGAGACCCTCCTGTACAACCTTAAGAATCCTGATCGGCCGCGGTTTGCGCGCCGCGTCGTATGCGGATATCTAGATGCCTATGCCGCCCGGGTGGTGATCCCGGAAATCGCCGAACAAGCCGAGATCTTCTTGGAAGGCGCCCAGGACGCACTGAATCACCCCAAATACACGGCACGTTCAAAGGGCTCGCCGGCAAGGGGCCTCAAGGTCGCCGTCGCATTGCAAGTCTTCCAGGAGACGGCCACGAAGTCGGCCTCTCGGAGCCGACCGGCGCACACTCGCGCCCGACGCCCCGCCCCACGCGCCGGGAAACGATCGCCCCGCGGGATCGGAGCCCTCTAAAGCCATGCAAGCCAAGGGGGCACGCGGGAAGACATTGCGCTCAAGCGGGCGGCTGCCGTCCCGCTCCTACGCGGAGGAAGTGTTGAGTGAGTCCGCCACCATCCTCGTCAAGACCGGACACTCCCCGAAAGAGCTGGTGCGCACCTTCCGTCAGATCTGTCGCGCCCTGGATGAGCCGCCTCGCCCATTTGACCCCGGCGCGATCGCCTACGTGGTAGGCCTGTCGCACGTCGTAGCGCATTGGTACTCCGACCCAGCTTTTCGCGATCGGGGTGGCCAGCCGTCGCGATTGCCGTTGCGGAGTCGGGGTCCGTGCCTCGCCACACTCATACACCGCGTGTTCCCTCGCCAGGATGTCAAAGCCGTCGCAGGCTCGCTCGAGCGCGCCGGCGCCGTGAAACGGCACGGGCGGCTCTACGCCCCGACGAACCGCTACGTCTCTCTCACGCAGGACCTCTCAAGCGTCCACATCCATGCACTCACGTCCCTCGTCGGGATGCTGCGGACCGTGCAACACAACATCTCATGCGCCGACGACCCGCACGCGAGGCTTCTTGAGCGGCGTGCCACCAGTCCCTACATCCCGATCCGCGCCCTACCGGAAGTCCACCGTCGCATCAAGCGCGATATGACCGCACTGCTTTGGAAGCTCGATGGGTACCTGCGTAGCTGGGAAGTCAAACCGGGCTCCGAGCCGACCACGCACATCGGGGTCGGTGCCTACGCATACGAGGATCCCATCATCACGGGCGTTGCAGCGAAACACGCGAACGCTCCCCACGCCAAGGACGCCCAGCGCGGCCGAGGCGCGCAAAAACCGTGAGCACAGTTCGAGCCAGACGCAAGACCGCAGGACCCAAGGAGGTTCCGGTCGATGCCGCCGCCGAGGAGGCCATTGAGCGATTCGCTCGCGTCATGGCGCGGTGCGGATATGCAGCCCATGCCGTCGCGCAAGCCTTTGAGGCAGCCATGGCTGCGATCCACGGCAAAGCGGCGCACGGCTGCACCGAGGGACTGCGCGAACTCCCCGATGCCCCTCACCTCGTCACGCTCTGGTGCACAAGTCCCGACTATGTCGACGAACAGGGAGCGCCCTATCCGCTGTCCGCGCGCGGCCCGGGGCGCTCCCTTGAACGCCTCGTCCGCCGCGTGAATCGCTCTCTTGATCTCGAGGAGGTACTGCGGTATCTGGTGCGTACGCAGACAGTACGTAAGGTCGGCAAGACTTACGCGCTCAATCGCCGGTGGATCTTTCTGCGGGGCGTTTCCGGTTCTGCCCACGCGCGCAGTATCCGCGGCCTCGTCGGGATGCTCCGGACGCTTGAGCACAATCTGTTAGCGGACACCGACGCCAGAAGCTGGTTCGAATTCACCGCCGAGAATCCGCGCTTTCCGGTGAGCCAACTGACGGCTTTTGACCGGCGCTTGCGCCGGGTAGGACTGGGTTGCCTGCGAAAGCTCGACCTGTTCATGCAGGAGTGCGAGGCCGAGCGGGATCCGACCGAGCCGACCGTGTGGCTCGGTGTCGGCATGCATCGCTTCCAGCAAGATCTGAGCGGTGAAACCTTGAACAGGTATAAGTCCGCTCCGGATGTCTCCCGACACGTCCCAAGCGCACGGCGCCGTAGACGTCGCCCGGCATGAAGGGAAGCTCGCACACCGGCGGGCCTGAATTCGAAGGGGATCTGGCTCCCCGCTCCTTCAGCGAAGCCTCGCTTGCCCCGGTCTTTGAGCTAAATGCGTTCTTTCTTGATGTGCTCGCCGAGGCAGCCCGCGATCCCTCCCCTAAGGGATGGGCCTGGGAGGCGGCGCTGCGGCCTGAGCTGCTTCAACTGACGCCCACCGCGCGAGCGCGCATCGCTCGTTGTCCTGTCTGCTTAGTGGATGCCGGATTCCAAGACGAGGGGCGCTGGGCCTCCGTTGCGACCGGCGCCGAAGTGTCCGAATCGGCGGCGACAGACGGCTTGCCGTCTGGACGGGCCGTTGAACTCACCCAAATGACCGTCACTCTCGCCTGGAGCGTCGCTCGAGCCAATGCCGAGGCGGCCTGCATAATTTTCGGGATGACTCGTCGTTGCGCGCGCGTCGTCGCGAACTTAAGTGTTCACCGGATCCCCGTCGTCGCGGAGCGAAATTCGGCTCAGGTCCGCCCCGCTTGGGCGGAGGATCGGGAGATTTGGGGGCATCTTCTGAACCTTTTGAGGCCGGTGCCTGCCTCACGCCTGCCGCCCTTGCATGTGCGCGCAATGCAACGGCAGCTCGCGGAACTTTCGCTTGCAACAAGCGCATCGGAGCCGATTCGACAGCCTCGACGCTAGAGCCCGCCGCGGTCGCTGGGGCATGGTGTCGCTTACACGCGCGCCCCGCCACCGACCCACTGATGACCATCTCGCCATTTCCCCTCAGACCTAGTCCGTCGAACACATGTCCTCGAAGCTGACACCACGCACGCGCAGCCTTCGCGCAGGCATTGAGGGAGCAGCGCGACCGCGGCAGCTCCCTCTTCTTTTGGGTCCGTGCGGCTCTTCAGTTCGAACACCGCGACCCACGGTCGCTGCTGGCCCCAAGCCTGAACGGTTGGCACCACTGGACCAAAGAATGAGTACTGCAGAGGTACTTCGCGTCGTGGGAGTCAACCGATCAACCCTCTTTCGCTGGACAAAGAGAGGGCGATTCCCGGGCAAGCACGTTTCGGGCGGATGGCTTCGATCTGACGTCGAACGATGGTTGGCGGAAAAAGGGAGTCCTGCGCTGATGTCGTCAGCCTCGAGAAACTCAACTGTCGTTTCCCCGTGAATCCGGGCAAGACGAGTTGGCGCCAGCACCTCGCTCCTGCCGGGTGCGTAGAATCCGCTGCCCCCGTAACGGGCTGTACCGACGTGGAGATCATCCGTGTGTGACGCGCTGTTACCCTACCAGCGAGCTCTGAGCGAAGACACGAGCGCGGAAGGTCAGGAAAAGGCCACGATAAACACTTTGCGTGTCTCGAGACGAGACAGGACTTACAGGCCACGGCAAAAATGTCGGTCATCCCGGGCGTTCTACGTAACCAGAGGCCTTCTTCAGGGGAATTCATGAATAATTGGGTCGCCGGTGCGGCTGGCAGTATGGTTGGCTCAACAGTCCTGAACGGCAGTCTGACGCTCGGGTGGACGACCGCGGCGGATCACTTTGGTGCGTGACGACTAAGCCCCAGTGAGCTGCGGTGAGGCGATACGGACACCGGGAGCGCAACCCTGGCGGCCAACGCGCACGCGAGTTGAGATATTTGGTCGTGGTCGAACAGAGTAATCAAGAGACGGAAGACACTATCGGCTCGCCGATGCTGGGGGCAAATATGCATAGGCTGTGGATTTCGATTGTCGTGGCAGCCGCCGTGTTCAGCCCAACCTCTGAAGCCCATGCTAGCTGGCTGAGCGACGTTACGGGCATAAATATCGATCTGGCGAGGCAAGTCGCTGCTGTTCAGGTTCCGCCACGCACGGTCCAAGTCCCTGCCCCGGTCGTCACGGTACCGCCGACGCCCACGGTGACGCTGGCGACCGAGCCAGAAAGACAAAAGCTCATCCAGACCATTGATGATTTGACTAAGACTTCAGCCAAAAATGCCACCCTGAACGGACGTGTTGCGCTCGGTCTCGTCATCGCCGCGATCATCCTCGGTGTCGCGGCCGCGCTCGCCGGGTTTTGCAAGGCCAGCATACTCGCGGGCATCCTCTCCATCCTAACTACCGCAACGGTGGGTGCCAATAATGCGCTTCCGTTTCGCGATGATGCGAGTACCTACAGGCTTGTGTCCGCACAGTCTCATGCACTCTGGATCACCGCGACGCTCAATTCGTCGATGACGCAGGACGAGTGCGTATTCCGGCGAAGCCGGGCCACCATTCCGATGCAAGCGAGGCCGTCATTCCGGTGCATGCCGGGCCGGTGTTGAAGCGGTCAGTGAACTGTGGTCGTTGTTGATGATCTCGTCAATGCCCTTTGGCACGTGAGGGCGTGGAGGATTTTAGAGCGGCGGTTTTGTGCCGGCGCATCGACTCCCCTTTGAGCACGAGCCGATAGCTGTTATGCACCAAGCGATCGAGGATGGCATCGGCGACGGTGCGATCGCCGAGGTATGCATGCCATTGATCGATGGGCAGCTGGCTGGTGATCAAGGTAGAGCGGCGATCGTAGCGGTCATCAAGGATCTCCAGCAGATCGCGCACGGTGTCGTCCGTGAGGGGCGCGAGGCCGAAGTCATCGAGTACCAACAGATCGGCCTTGGCCAGTTGCCGGAACAGCGCCGAGCGCTTCTGCATGGCGCCGTACCGGGCCAGTTCTTCGACGAGCCGTGGCAGGCGGAAGCAGCGTACCGAGAAGTCGGCGCGGCAGGCGGCATGTGCGAGGGCTGCGGCGAGGTAGCTCTTGCCAACCCCAGTCGGCCCGGTCATCAGCACGTTCAGGTGCTCGCGGATCCAGCCGAGGTCGCTGAGCTGAGCGAGTTGCGCCGGATCAAGACCACGCGGGGCGCGAGTGTCCAGATCCTCAAGGCAAGCGGGCATCGGGAGCTTCGCCCAGCGCAGTCGCTGCGCCAAGCGGTAGCCGGAACGTTCGCTCATCTCCTGTTGGATCATTAGGCCCAGTCGATCCTCGAACGAGCGATCCGTCAGATCGGCCGAGGCGTGTTGTTGCTCCAGGGCGCTGGCCATGCCCTTGAGGCGCAGCGTGTGCAGTTGCTGGATAAGCGGTTCGGTGAGCATCGATCAGGTCTCCTTCATGGCTGAGGGGTTACTCGAAGTAGGTGGCGCCGCGCAGGTTCTCGTGCGCCAGATCAAGCGCTGGTCGGCTCGCAGGGGCCTCGGGCGTCTCGATCAGGGTACGTACGGCACGGTAGCTATAGGCGCGCAGCGCCAAGGCTCGCGCACAAGCGCGCTCGAGTTGCTCGGTGCTGAAGTCACGCGCCAGGCGCAGGATCCCTTGTGCACTGCGCAGGGTCTCTTCCGGATGGCATCGCCGTTGCGCTTGCTGGCGAATCAGCTCGGCGGTGGCCACGCCGATCGCGGCGGCGCGCCCGAGCGTGTACTCCATGGTGCGCTCGATAATCGCCACGTGGCTCTCAGGTCGGTGCGCACGGTGGGTGCGGCGCTGGTTACGTTCGCTCGCCCGCGCGTGCGCAGCCACGAGCTGACCGGCGTGGAATACCTCGACACTGTGGGCCGTGAGGCGCACGTCGACCCGCTCGCCGATCAGCGCGTAGGGGACGGAGTAATACGCCCGACCGACCTCGATGTGGTAGTCGGGATGGACCTTGGCCTTCTTCCACTCGCCAAACTCATAGGCCCGCGTCGGCAAGGGCCGCAGTGCTGGACGTTCCAGCTCCTCGAAGCGCGAACGGCGGTTACCCTCGAGCTTCTTGAACGCGCGGGTGTTGAGCCGCTCGAGCAGCTCGTGCAATACCGCATTCAACTCCCCGAGAGAGAAGAACGTGCGGTTGCGAACCCGCGCCAGGATCCAGCGCTCGACCACCAGCACGCCGGTCTCGACCTTGGCCTTGTCACGGGGCTTGCGCACGCGAGCCGGCAGGATCGCGAGCGCGTAGTGCTCGGCGAAGTCCTGGTAGGCGGGGTTCAGATGCGGCTCATAGCGGTGGGCCTTCTTGACCCCGCTCTTGAGGTTATCGGGCACGATGGCGCGCGGCACGCCACCAAAGGCGGCCAGGGCTCGCACATGACTGCCGAGCCAGTCTGCGGCGCTTTGCGTCCAGGTGGCCTCGGCGTGAGTGAAGTTGGAACAGCCCAGCACGGCAACGAAGATCTGTGCGGCGCGGCACTCACCGCTATAGCGATCAACGATCGGCACAGTCTGGCCCGCGTAGTCGACGAAGAGCTTGTCCGCGGGAGCATGGTCCTGGCGCAGCACCAGCTCCTGGCGTGCCAACCAGCGGCGGTACTGGTCGCAGAACACGCTGTACTGCCAGCCGTCCGGGTGGGCGGCCTTGTACTCCTCCCACAGCAACAGCCGCGTTACGCCGCGGCGCGCGAGCTCACGATGCAGGTGGGCAAAGTCCGGTCGCGGCGTTCGCGACAGCGGCACGGTACGTCGGTACAGCTGCGCGTGCAGCCTCGACTCGTCTGCGTCCGCCGGCAGCGGCCAAACCAACCCTGCTTCGCGCGCACGCCGGATGCACTCCTGCACCGTCGAGCGCGCGCTGCCAATGGCCATGGCGATCTGCCGGTCGCTGAATCCTTCAGCCTTGAGTCTCAGGACCTCGCGTATCTTGCGCACGGGTAACCTCGCTTGCCCCACCGTCGCTCTCCTTGCCGTTGGCAAAAAAGAGCACGGTAGCGGCGGTTATCCCGCTTCACACACTCCGGCCCGGCATCCCCCGGAATGCTGGCCCGGCATGGTCCGGAATCCCGGCCCGGCTTACTCCGGAACTATGGCCCGGCATCAGCCGGAATACGCAGGACGAGTTTCGGGACTATGCGGATAAGCTCTCCGCGCTCGCCGCATACGGCGACGACAAATCAGTGTCGGGCTCTTCGCAAAAGCTGGATGAGCTGTTGGAAAAGCTGCACTCGTCCGATTTGGCTTCGGCGGCGTCTCGACGCGCCAGCTGATCAATCAGCGCTGCACTTTGCTCTCGCCCGCCAAGCAGGACTGGCTGTCGCATGAGAAGCTATGAAATCAGATTGCTGGCTGAGGGGTTCGAGTTAGTGGATCAAGATCACGCGGGCCGCCAGCGCACTCAGTCCCACTGAAAACCGTCGATGAGTGGTGCAATGGTTCGTGCGTTCTCCCTAACTATCTCGGCCATTTGTTCTGTTTTTCTGCCGATCCGCTGTCTGTCGACAGCGCTACTGCAAATGAGCGCGCGCACGCGTCGCCTCGTGAGTCGATAGAACGTCGCCCGGCTGGAGCGCGCCGTCACCTCATTGCCAGCCATCATCGCCTTGGGGGACCCTGAGACCTGGTCGCCTCGCGACTGTGGAGTAATCTGCCGAGCGCTTTATTATACACACTTAAATTTATGCGCCAATTGCGCTTGCTATGTTGTGAAGACGGACATCACCGCGGGCGAAAGCCACGCGACCCCGGCTGCCTGAGGCTTGTCAGCCTAAGTGCGGGGCGGAGAAACACCGCGGCTGAGGGGACGAAGCGCGTAGGTGACCGACGGATCCGGTCCGCCGCCGCGTGTCGCACCGGGAGTGGATCGAGGCGCAGGTCGGGCTGGGCCGTAACGCGCAGAGCATCTTCCAGGACCTTGTCGAGCCGTGCTGCGCCGTCATGAGCGCTCGGAAAAGCCGGGTTATGCCGCGGTGAAACCGGCCGATCGGATCTTTAACCCCGGCGGTTTTCAGTTTTAAATTCGCTGCTTTTTAGACCTCGTTGTCCCGGCGCGTAATCAGTTTCCGAGATCCTGAGGCAATTGCCAGCGAATTGAACTGTCGGCGGGCCATGTCCATTGATTGTGCAGCGGCGGGCCTTGGGGTGGTTCGTTACTCTTGCTCCAGGTGCCCCACAGACCGTTGAAGCGCAAGATGATCTTGGCGGCGGAATTTTCGGCTAAGGGATGTTCAACTTCGCCCAGATTGGGTGGGGTAGCGGTTAGAAAGGCGTAACTGAGGCCATTGTGCGCGGGGGTGTGGTAATCAATTCCACCTATGACTTCGATGAATACCCAATGCTCGCTCGGCCAGAATTCATGAGCGCCGTATTCAATGTAAACGACGGGATGGAACTCGGTACCGCTGGCGCCCGTGAAGACGCGAAGCAGATTTTGTTTGCACATGTCTTCCCCTGCGGGTCGATTACGCATATTGATGTCGCTGATGTTATAGCGAACCGGGTCACGGTATTCAGCGACGCTGAGTCCGCCATTGTCCGTGATTTGAATTGGCTTGATATTGCCTAGACTGAAGGGTATTTCACGGCCATGGGCGTACATTGTCACCGAGACAATTGTTTTCCCGTTCGGATCGTAGAGTAGCTGGACAGTAGTCCAGTCGCCTTCGTGATCGGTGTAGCTCTGCAGTTGGTTGGCGTTGTTATAGCCGAAGAATTGCCAGTATTCGATCTTAATCAGGTGATGTATGGCGTCCGGGACGACATGACCATACAGTCCAACGTTGCCCTTGGACTTAATAAATGACCAATCGGGGTTGCCGTGACGGCCGGGGTAGTCACCTTCGCCTCCGACGTTCTCGAGTGGATTCACTCTATAGTTCGTTCGCCGCGCGTTCTTCGTGAGATCGGAGTTGCAGGCCCACTCTCCTGCCGGACTCCGCGTACAGAAGTGATCATGGTCCTGGACATTGGCACTGAGAAGCGCGAATGGGTCTGCCGCGAGCGTTGCATTTGTAAAAATTGGTGAATCGTCTAGGTTCCCGCCAGGCATAAGATTCGAGTGGCTGATATACCAGAGCACATCAGTGGGATTGTAATGTTCCTGGGCGCCGTCCGTCGAGAATTTGAAGTACGGGCGGTAGGTCTCGAGTAAGCGCTTCTCTTCGTGATCATCAATACCATCTAGGTCCTGGTCGAGAATGATGTGAAACGATACATCGGCAGATCCCCCATCCTCGGTCTGCGCAGTAGTCTTCACAGCGGTGGGTCCATCCGGCACATTGAGGGTTCCCCCGGTGTAACGCGAATAGCGCACGGACACCGTGTGGTCTCCAGGTAAGATTTGCGGGAGCGAGAACTGGCCCTCAGCCATTCCCTGTGGGGGCAGGTCGATTTGCGGCAGCGTCCTTTGTACGGCGATAGGCTTATTGTCCAGCGCAACGCTGAGCGTGCCGGAGGATCGAAGTATCGTCTCGTTGGTGAGCTTCCAGGTGACCGTGACCGGAGTATTGGGCGGCAGTGGAGAAGACGCGGTAAGCGAGGCCTCGACGTTGAGACGACGCGATACTTCATTGACCGGAGGAACGTGCGCTGGCGGTGGAACCTGAGGAACCAGCGCGCCGATGGGCAAATGATTGCACACCAGTACGGCATGCGAGCCGAAGCCCGCTTCGGGCGCAAGTGTTATTGACCGAGGCGCCGCACCGGCCGTACAGGCCCACTGCGCAACGAAAGTCTTCGCACAACCGGGCGCTGGATCGCCCAGCACGTGAAAGTCCACAGTGTAGTCGCAATGGTTGGATCCATTGCAAGCTGCGGACAGGGCGTCTTTAGCGTTGTCCGTAGGAGCGCTGCAGTTGGCTCCATAAGTGGCCGAAAGCACTTGCACCTGGGCCCATGAAAGGTATGGCAACGCCACGCACATCAATAAGCTGGCAAGGACGATGTTACGACGTAAGGCGATTGCTGAGGTCATGAGCCCCCCCTGCAAGAATGTTGCGCGAGCCAGAGTGGATTTCGACAGATTGATCAAAGACTCGAGTTCGTCCCTCAGGTTAATCGCCATACTCGCTGAGCGCGCGCTTGTCAAATCCTGTCACCCCGACCAATGGGTTCAATAAACCATGTGCCCGAAGTGGCAGGTGATTCTTGCGTTTGCGCCGAACGCGCTGACGTGCGTGACTCTGCAATGATCATCGAGACCGGGGAGAAATTTGGCGGAGAGAGGGATTCGAACCCTCGAAGGGCTTATGACCCTTACACCCTTAGCAGGGCAGCCGAATCACACCATTTGCACTCTGCCCAATCGCTCGCGCACTGTGTCTTGGACCACGTGGCCATAATGTTTCTCGATCATCGCAAGCGACGTCCCGGCGATCTTAGATACCTCAAGGGTACTGACGCCGTCCAAGAGTGCCTGCGTAATAAAGCTGTGACGCAGGGTGTAAAGGCACGTTCCGACCGGAAGCTCCGCGCGAGCCGCAGCATCTTTCACGAGTTCGTCCCAATCACTGTGACCCCAAGGCTTGCCGTCGTCCCGGGTCAACAGAAACGCATTGGGCAGTTTGTCTTTCGCGAACTGGGTAAAGAGTGAACTCGCGGCGGGTGTGAGGGGAATCGTTCGCGCGCCCGTCTTCCCAGAAACCGTGAGTGATTTGGTACGGGCATCAAAGGCGGCGCGTCGTGCGCCCGTCAGTTCCCCAGCGCGGCAGCCGGCATGCATGACGGCCTCCATCAATTGGCGAATTGCACCTTGCGACTTGGTCAAGAGTGCGCGGCGCTGCACAACGTCTAAGAATAGGTCCCGCCGGCGCGAAGCTCCTTTCAACGGTTGAACTTCGGCCCATTCCTGAGCAGCAAGTGCATTCACGGTACGATTTGCCACCGCCAGGTTCAGTGCGGCTTTCAGGGCTGCCAGGGTCCGGTTGACGCTTGCCTTAGAAAGTCCGGCAGAGACCAGGTCGACGTGCCACTTCTTGAGACGCAGCGTGCGCACTCTGGCCAAAGGAAGACTGGCGATGGCGTGTGGGAGGGGCTGCCATTTGCGGGGTTTGGTCTTGCGAGCGCCACCCTTCGATGCAGTGGGCGGCGCGTCTGGGTCTCTCGCGGCAGGCGCTAATTGGCGCGGCGCAGGTCCGAACTCACCGTCGTTCGAGTCGCCGTAGACCGTGCGCCGGAATCGCATGTGAGCATCATGTCCGGCTGCCAAACGTCCCTCGGCGCGAAGAGAGCGGACATAGGCACGGCACGCCGTAGCGACTGTCGCGGGCCCGCCATCGTCGTCCCGATCTCGTACGCCCTGCTCCTGATCACGAAACCACGACTCCGCCGCGACCCTTGCCGCGTCAAAATCAAAAGTGTTCGAGCATTCGCCGAGGGACTTGTAGTGACGCTCACGTGCTTCGTCACGAAAGCGGGCAATCCAGGCGCCCGCGCTCGCAGGATGTAGTTTACGCAGACCGAGGTGCCGGTCCCGGGCGAGCTTGTACCAGTAGGGCTCGCGACGTGGTTCGAGCGCATCACGACCGCGCTTAGTGTCAATTCGTACCGACTTCAGAACCCTCATTGAGGCTCCGCTGAGTACGGCATAGTGTAGCCCCGACGCACAAAGACAGCCATATACGAAATAGCCTGTTTTTAAGGCATTTCAAAGACATGCATGGACACGGGTAGATGCCAGAATGCTGCTAGAATGCTTTTCACACGGCAGGGGCCACTGGTTCGATCCCAGTACCGCCCACAAGTAGAGTCGAGGACTGGCGCGGTAAGCCCTTGATTGGCTCCCGTTTCCAGTCCCACCGGGTCGCCAGGGGCCGAAGCCCCCGGCTCCCACAGAACGTAGCGTGCAGATTTCCCGCACTACGCTCGTCAGTCGTTGATTCACAGCACAGCATAGGCCTGGAGCCGCCCGTAAGGCAGATAGACCTTTGGACGCTGTAGCGGAAAGCGGTCTTTCAGTTGATTGAAGACCTCCCATGTACACGAAGCGGCCCAGCTACGCGTGCAAAGCATCCTGTGCCAGTAGCGTTGGACGGCTCGGTAGAGTTTGAGCATGGATCTCACGTTCCCCGCCAAACCGTAGTATGCGTAATGGCCACGCAGGACCTGATTGAGCCTCTCCCTTTGGTCCCTCAGCGACCAATGGCGAATGTCGCGCATGAGCGCGGTCAGGTTAGCCAGACTGCGGCGAAGCCGAGACTTCTCCGTCTTCCGACCGACCTTTGTCGCGCGACAATCAGGGTGAGAAAGCGCGTCAATCAGGATGAGAAGATTTTGGCGGGTCGATTGTCGGGGCGGTAGCCTCGATCTGGGCCCGTCAGGAGACGATTTTGGACCCATTTGGGGTCCGGCTCGTCGGTGATCGAGGCCGATGGGGTATGGAGGAGGTGTTCCCAGCGACGGAGTACCTGCCTCATGCCCGGTCGACACATCAACGATCACCAGATGAGGCTGTACATGAGATCCAGACTGACTGAGTCGATGCCGGCGGCGGCGGCCCAAGCGGCGATGAGCTTGGCGAGTGCTTACCGGATCGAGAGCGACCCGCGATTAGCCTTCAGTCGTTCGCGCTCTTGCCCCCGTGGTCGGGAGGCCTGAAACCTTCGCCACCAGGAATCGTCCACCATCCCGGGAGTGTGACGTCCCTAAGATCAAAGTAATGTCGTTGCCCTCATTCCACTTGTATGCACGTAGATATGTCGCTACCACCGTCACGTTTCGATCCTCTTCCGGCAAGCGCGGGCTTTCGGCCGCAATAGACTTCTTCCGCAACATTTGCTCGTCGGATGGCAGCGTCGCGAGCAGAGCTCCGAGAGTCGCAAAAGTTTCGGGCGGCCCACTTGCTCAGCGAGCTGACTCAGATACGTTGGCAGGTGTTTGCCCCGGTTATCTTGGCTGACGAACCTCGCGAGGTGTCATCCGCGTGGCGCTGCACAGGCGTGCGACCTGCTGCAGGTTCGCGCACCGGGACTTCCTCACGCTCTCGGCCACTAAGCTCGCCGAGACATTGACGCTGTTCAAGACATTGCCGACGTGATGCAGGACGTTCGCGGCGATCTCCGCCCTGCCCGCCCGATGAGATGCGTCAAGCATCTCGCGGTGTACACGCGCAAGCTCCGCTTCCGCCCGGCGGCGGATTCGATCACGCCGCCGGGGGCGTGAACCAATGCTGCGGTCACGCGAATCCAGGCGACCTCACCCTATTTTCGGATGTAGCGCTTCTCCAGCACGTAGGAAGCCATCTCGCCGCGCCACAAGCGCTTCCGTTCCTCACGGCTTGTGTGGAGGTCGTCCGGATACGTGATTTGCGAAAATGTCTTCTACGCCAGCCGTGCTTCGAGCGCATTGAGCGCGAGCTGGATCTTTCCAGGTTTCCAGGCGGATCGGTGGCAGCTGTTATGATGGGTTGCTGCTCGCCGCTTGGGTCATCGAGGAGTGGCCGGCCTCGTGCGCACGCGCTGATCGCGGAAGTTAAAGTGCCCTCACTCGAGTGGCAGCTCGCACGGTGGAAGCACCTTGGCGACGATGTTCGAAAGACTCTGCGGGATTTGATTTCCGCTTGACTTTCTCGCATGGCACACCATCGGATTGCGTATCCGTCGACGTGCCCACCCAGCGTTTGTGTTCGAGGGGTTCTTGAACTGGCCAGCTCAGTTCCGTGCATTCTCCGTGCAGGCCGGCCGAAATGGCGAAAGAATCGTAACCGCTGTCAACCGATCGCATCTTCGGACGATGCGACGGAGCAAGGAGCGCTCGTGGCCGGCGCTTAGGAGTGGCCCACCGCTTGCCTTCACTCGACCGGCGGCGAGGACTGTTGGGCATTTACTTGCGTGGGTCGACGGACTTCGTTGCCTGGATGCGCTCGTAAATCTCCTCGCGGTGCACCTCAATGCTCCTGGGCGCCGCGACACCCAGACGCACCTGGTTGCCTCTGACGGTGATGATGGTCACGTGGTCGCCGATCTTGAGCGACTCGCTCTGATGTCTGGTCAGCACTAGCATCGCGTTCCCCCTTAATTTTGCTTTTGTCCCACCGCCCGCCGTGCGGTGGCGCAATTGCGGGTCCTCAATGCTCTCCCGATTGGGAGCGTGGTGGCTACCGGACCAAGGTCGGGTAGCGCCGCTGAAGGCTTACTCGCCGGGCAGTCTTCGGGGGGGTTGCTTATTCGGTCATAAGGCCGGATAGGGGAACGAGGTGAATGCGTCATCGAGCTGGCTTTCGGAGAGTGCAAGCCACTTGGTGCGTAGTTGGTCGATGCGCGTGGCGGGAAGGCCGGGATTGTTGGGGCGGCTTGCGACGGGCTTGGCTTCAGATTGGATCGCCCAGGCGAGACCGATGAAATAGTCGATCTCGAGCCAGCGGCCGCGTTCGGCGCCGTCTTCGAGTGAGGCGCGGGTGATGGTGTGCCATCGATGGTAGCCGACCATGCCGATGCCGCTGTCGCCATCCATCTGGTGCACGCGATCCTGTGCGGGGCGACGTGGATTTCCGGTCGCGTCCAGCTTCGCGTCGTAGAGAATGCCCTGCCCGAAGTCTTCAAACGCCGTTCGCAGCGCTACGGAATCGCCGTGCCAAAACGGATCCATGACCTCAAGCTGGCGTGCGGCGAGATTCTTGAGGTCATCCGCGAAGGGGGCGACTTCGGTGCGAAAGCCGGCTGGATAGGTACCCGCTTTGCGATGTTTTTTCCAGAGCAACCAGAATCGGTCGATGCCGCCGCCTGTTGCGAACAACCGGGAATAGAGTTGCAGGACCTCCGGCGGCGTGTGGTCCTTGAAGGTATCGTCGAAGGTGAACCAGAAGTCGATCGCCTGGTCACGAGTGTAAGGCATGGGATGGCTCCTTATGAGCCCAGCGCGGCCAGCGAGGTCGGGATCACGTCGGTGGAATAGTCCTCAGGAAGTTCTGCCTGGATGGTCTTTTCAAATCCCTGGGCTTCTTTGAACAATGCGCGCAGCAGATCGAGCGATGCCCCATCACTTTGACCGAGTCGGTAGCCAAAGCTCAGTGGATCGAACGGGATTCCCTGAAGGGCGCTCGCCAGGGCTCGTGCCAGGGGCCACAGGGCACCGGTCATGTGCGCTACGGCCAGGGCCCGATAGACCCCGTTGCCGCCGCCGCGGAAATGCAGATCCAGCAATGACAGAACGATCCAGTAGTGCAGGTTGGCAAGCCACGCGTGTCGCCGTTGTGCCGCATCGGCGATCTCGCGAGGGTTGCCCTCGATGGCGCTCGGATTGAGGGCGGTCGGGAAGCTTGGATAGCGCGCGTCCGTGCGGGGGAGATCCCAAACACCCGGGATGCCTGCCAGAGCGGGATGATCCGCCAGGACAATCGATTTGAAGAGTGCGAAGTGCTCTTGCTCGCCCTGTTTTTTGACGAATTGAATTGCAGAGATGGCGTTATCGAGGTTCATGGGTGGCGACACGGTGTGGCTGTTGAGCTCCTCGAGCAGGTTGAGGACGTAGACGTAAATGCTGCCGACATGATTGGGCCGTGTGGTTCCTAGCTCGGCATCCAGGACTGCATTGAGTTTTGGGTCCGCACCGGGGGATGTGGGATCGAGAGCGCCCGCAGGTGCCTCGGCGAAGGTGTATTTGGCTGCAGAGTGTCGGGTCAGCGGCTCCAGCTGCAAAGGAAAGGGATAGATGTCGAATTCATAGGGAAATTCCTGTCTTCCGAGCGAGGGTCGGGCCGTGAAGGAGACCAGGAGGTCATTAACGGTGCGCAGGTGCTGCATCTCCTGGATGGCCACACCCAAAATGGTCGAAGAGCTGGTGATCGGGGCACCTGCCAGGAGCGCGTACGCAGGCTTCAGGGAGGCGGCCGCGTAAAGGTATTGCAGCATGAGAGCGTGTTCGACCTGTGCCGCTTCGTGCAATACGCGGATGAGCTCGAGCCGCGGATCGACGAAGTCGCGCGCAATCTGCACTACTGGGCCTGCGGCCACAGCGTCCGGGGGCGCAAATGCTTTGCGGATGCCGCCTTTCAGCATCACCGCCGCTGCGCCCGGTCGCCTTTGAATTCTTAGCATTGATCAACCCTCCCTGCGTTCCCTAGTATCTACGGGTCGGTTATGGGTTCATGGGGACGCACTGGTCGTCTTTTAGGATTTGGCGCGCTGGGCATTCTTTGATGCGCGGCGTCTTCGGTCTGTCTTTGCCTGCAGGGGGCTTGGTTTCGTCAACGGATTGCCCCGCCCAGCCTGTATGGCCTGGTTTTTCCAGGCATTTGCCGCCTTTCAGTACCCGGCCTTTGGGGCAAGAAACAGGCTCGGCAGTGGATTGTTGGGCGGGAGCCGTAGCGCTGGCTAGAACCAGGAGAGCCAGCAGCATCACGGGTGCGGTGTGTCGGATTTGCATTTGGTTGGCTCCGTGGATTTCACTTCGGCGATGGTGACGAATTGCACGTCGAGCCATCCGGATCGCGGCTCTTTTCCTTTCGACACGTAGTTGTTCTCGACGAAACCATAGACGCGGGCGACCTTGACGGATGCTGGGATCACGAATTCGAACTGCAGGTTCGCTGTTTCGCGCGGTTCGACGGGGTTGGGCGTGTCGCTGTCTCGGTTTGCCAGCAGCGGCCAGTCGAATTTGTCCGAGACTCGCTCTGGCTTGTCGAGCGCTTCATTCAGTTCACGGGTAGCGCAAGCGTCGTTCGGTGAGCACCCCCACAGTGGGAGCACGTTCTGGATCCGCGCGGTCGCGCTGGTGACGGGGATGAGTGTGTGGCCGGTATTTTGCAGCTTGAGATCGACCTGCAGCAGATTTACAGCGTCGGTCAGTGGGATGACGGTTGTCTTGACTTCAACCGTTGCGTGCGGCGCTTTTTCCCGCTGCGCGACGAATAGCAAGTAGGTCCAGATTCCGCCGATGATGATGGCGACGATGGTGACTGCGGACTGAATGGTTTCGACCCATTCCTTTTTCTTGGCTATGTCCACTCCCCCTCCTCGGCCCGAGGCCCAAGACGGTGGCCGATCTTAGTACTGTCGCCTGGGCCTTAACTATCTCAGCATTGGTGCGGTGCGGAAGTTGAGGGGGCATGAGGGTGTGCGGCAGTACCCTAGAATCCTAGAAACTCAGTTCGCACGACACGACGATCATCTGGGCCAAGAAAGGCGAGCTTCACGGTGCTCCAGTCGTATCGCAAGCCAGGGTCGAGCTGGAAATCGTTGTGGCCGTACTTGATCCTGCCTCCAAGGGTGACTGGAGCAGGTTGTTGCTGAGGAGCTCTCGCCCACACCAGAAGTCTTGCTTCGAAATCGTAATATTGAATGGCGGTGTTATCGATCGTACCGATGATCTTGATGCGCGTGGGCTCAATGTGAACGACCATGATGGTCGTGCCGACTTTCATCGAAAACTCAGGTGAAAAGAACAACGACTTCGCAGACTGAATGACAATGCGCAGCCGATTCTCGCCATCGTGCTCGCGGCTTGTGAGGATTGGGCGGTCCTCAACCGCGGAAAAGACAGCTTGCGCTTGCGATGATCGAACCGTCTTCGCTGCCGTCCGGCGCTGGCTATCCATCGCTTCAAGCGAGACGGCGATATCCTCGGGCTCACCTGAAGCCGTCCACCGCACTCGCAAGCCATCCAGATCAACCGCAAGCCCCTCAGCCGCGGTATCGGTGCTCTCAGCGGAAATCGCGGATATCGACAACGGTGTGGGGCGATTTGCCACGTAAACATATAGGCCGACGCCAGCAAGGAACACCAGCCCGCAAAGCACGTACACCACGATGGCAACGATGAATTGTTGGCGAAGCGCATCGCGGAGGAGCTGGAAGTCCTGGTCACTGATCTTCGAGCGCAGTGTATTGTCGCCCTCGATGAGCTTTGCCAGTGCGGCGGGGTCCAGCCTCTCGGGTTGGGCTGGCACTCGATCAGGTGCGGCCTGGCGCAACTTGGCGACGATATCGAGCGTGATCCTGTCGCCACCTCGATTGCGCAGTAAGAAATAGTAGACAACGAAGCCAGTCAGACCCAGAACGGCGGGTAGTGACGACAAGAATTGCGTCATGCTCACGATCACCGGCAGCCCGTCGTTAGAATCCCAACAACCGCGTCAACGCGCCGGTTTGATACAGATCAACTAGAGCGACGACTGCGGTAATCGCAAACCCTACGCACAACAGCTGGTACGCGAGCCGATCGAAGTAGGGCCGCGCCACATTCTCCGCTGCCGCCCGATCGAACTGCGCCTGAGTCGGCTGACGAGCCGGTACCTCAGGGACCTCCGTCGCCTCCGGCGGGCGGGCGTGCAGAACCGCGCGATTCTCGATGACCGCCTGCTTCTTAAGCCAGCGCTGATTGCGGTAGGAAGCATAAAACAGCACTACGCTCCCCAGGAGATTCAGCAGCTTCACCCAGTCTGCCAGTGTCACTCCGGCAGCTTCCGTAACGTCCGGCCGTCTGGGTTTTGACTCTTCCGAGCACGGGTGATCTTCGAGTCGGTGCTTGACTCTCGAATCACCACGGCCTCCCCCTTTGCCAGGGTGACGGAGATCTTGACCCTGGGTGCTCTCTTCAGGCCCTTGAAGGGGCGCATGACGTAGCCCACCACCCGCCCGCGCGCGCCCTGCGCGGGCACATCCGGATCTTCGATGATATCGGGTGGGAAAACCTGCAATCGCGCTCCATGCACCCGATATTCGGTGCCTCGCGCGACCACCTCAAGAGCCTTGGGTTGCGGGGAACTCGGGAGCGGCTCATGTTCCTGCGGCTCGAAGGCGGGGTACACGACAGGATCTGCACTCGAGACCTGCGCCACGACCTCCCCGTTCTCTCTGGAGCGCAACGTGAACTCGAGGTCGCAATCCATCGCCATGGCGCAGCGCATCAGCACATCCGCTGTCGGCCCACGCTTGGCCAACAGCCCGTTTTCCAAGCGACTCAAGTACGATTGCGTCAACTCGCTCCTCGAGGCAACCGTGCCCTGATCCATCGCCCGTCGATCCCGAGCCGTCCGCAACAGGCGCCCCACGCGAGCGACCCAGCGCTGCGGCACAGATCCTTGCGAGGTTAGCCCCAACTGATCCGCAATCTCATCAAAGGCCGCGACGTTGTCGTGCTCGGCGCTGCGCGCGCGCGGCTTGAGGGCTCCGGCCTCATCGGCGGGCTGCCCTTCGATCTTCGTTCGCTTGTCTCTAGGGTCCATGGTTCTGTTCAGTCCTAAGCGCGATGCTGCGTGTCCTCCGTAGCGGCACGCAGCGTTATGAGTTTTGCCGGCATCAAGAGCAGCAGTCGCAACGACGCACCGTCCAGGCTCTCGGCGAAGCCCATGAAGATGCCGTCTACCTTTTCCACATACACTCGCCAATCTCCCGCGAAATCACCATCCGCGCGCGTGACCAGCACGCGGTGCTCCCAGCGCGAGGGCAGACCCATGACCCGTGCGGTCTCCTGCCAGAAAAGCACCGCGGAAGTCATGTGCGCCTTGAATTCCTGGAGGGCTCCATAGTGTTTGAGCTCTTCCATCGCGTCGATGCCGACCCCTACCCACTCAGGTGCTTTCCGGGGTGTCATTTTATACCTTTTTGTACAAACACATCGGCTCAATCCCAGATTGGGACGTGGCGCACGGATCCAAGCTTAAGTTCAAGGCTCAGCAGCCGACTGTAAAGGTATATCTTACTGTTTTATATTAATTAATTGACTTTTAGTCCCAAGGGCGTCCCGCCCCGGCTGGTGGCTTTCCATACTCGAGTAATGGTCAAGGGGTCGCTGATATTTGCGGCCGCCTCGGGGGGGTCAGTTGAGCACTAACTTGAGCCCTGCGTGGCCGACCGGCGGTGTCAGCCTTTGGGAGGTGGTGGCGGGGGTGGCGGGGGCCTCGAGGTATCCCGCTGCGGCGGCGGATTCGCATTTT
>Ga0209526_10000346_pt1 | contig 29107 bp, 21 predicted proteins | sample JacPinW_OM2H0_M1_FD_188566 | JGI IMG/M metagenome (GOLD analysis project Ga0209526, IMG submission 188566) | Forest soil microbial communities from Algoma, Ontario, Canada - Jack Pine, Ontario site 1_JW_OM2H0_M1 (SPAdes) (version 2) | ecosystem: Environmental > Terrestrial > Soil > Boreal... | reverse complement strand
GTGAGGCACCGGCAAACGAAAGGGCCGGCAACAGATAGGCCGCACCTACACCACCGCGCCACATCTCGACTCCACAACTGACTGCTTGCCTCGAGAGTTGCTTGCCCACAAAAAAGGCGATAATAGAGTAGACGTCGGGGAAACGCTTCTGAAGAAGGAGATCGCGGCAATGCGCACTATGAAGGCATCACTTCTAGTATTCGTCTGTCTTTTTTCTATCGTGAGAACCACGATTTCGCAGGAGGAGCACTCTACGGCCCCACTCTCGGTTGCGAAACAGGGATTTTTCTACGTTGGTGGCCGGGAATTTACTCAGCAGGGTCACTCGACAATCGTGGACCAAATGTTCGTCGAGTATCAAATTCCGGCAAAGATCACGGCTCCGTACCCGATTGTAATGATCCATGGAAACTATCAAAATGGCAGCAATTTTCTCGGGACGCCCGACGATCGCGAAGGCTGGGCGGAATATTTTCTGCGGAACCGATTTTCGGTATACGTAGTCGATCAAGTGGCCCGCGGCCGGTCCGCGTATAGCGCCGCAGCAGACGGTCCGCTAGCGTCCGATGATGCAGAAACCGTTGAGCGCTTGTTCACAGCTGTCGCGAGATTCAATCTTTGGCCCCAGGCGCATTTGCATACTCAGTGGCCCGGAAGCGGAATGCCTGGTGATCCCGCGTTCGATCAACTTCTCGCTTCACAAAATCCCTCCCTCACGGACAACGTGACCATGGACGCAACAAATCGAGCGGCACTGGTCGCGTTGCTGCATCGCATCGGGCCAGCGATCCTCATCACCCACTCGCGTTCGGGCACCTTTGGTTGGGAAGTGGCAGACGACGCACCTCAATTCGTGAAAGGAATCATTGCGGCCGAGCCGAGCGGGCCTCCTTTTTTTAACACTCCCCCGCTCGCAACAAAGGATCTCGATCTCGCGCGGCCTTGGGGTCCCGCTTCCGACCGTCTGACGTATGATCCCCCGGTCAAAGATCCGAGCGAACTCGCTCCTCAACGAGAGGATCAAACAGAGGGTCCCGATTTGCAGCGATGCTGGTTTGCCGCTACACCTCACAAGCTCCCGCATCTTGCTGGGATACCCGTGATGATCGTGACGTCGGAGGCTTCCATGCACGCCATGTACGACCACTGCACGTCGCAATATCTGACTCGAGCCGGCGTCAAGAACGATCTTATCCGTCTCGGCGAGCATGGCATCCACGGTAACGGCCACATGATGATGATCGAGAAGAACAATCTGGAGGTCGCACACCTCGTGGCGGATTGGATAAGCCAACACATATCTTCAGGTAGTTCAAAAAATGCGAATAAAGCGCAATAGACTTGGTTGAAGACGTCTATCTTGGCCGGCATGCTGCTCGCAGTCGTCAAGGGTGAATCTCATGAGATGGTGTTGCTGCACTTCTCCTTTTCCCCGCTATCGCCTCGGCACGGCACCCACGCCGGTATAGATACCCTCGCACTGCATGCGAGCCCACGGTTTACAGAGCTTGGGTTGCTTCGCCTCCTAACGGCGGAAGCCGTCATGGGTCGGAACGAAGTAATGACCCAGGAACAGGCGTGGAAAGCGCACGGCCGCTGGCCTAGGGATGAGCGTGTAGAGTACTTGGATGCGACTGCAGGATTATTTTCGTGGTCTAGCCCGATCACCACATTCCTTCCCGAAAGATTGGGCGGATTCCTGTCTGGGAGCGTTCGCGGTCGCCCCGCGATTGACTGTGGTCACGTTTGATCAGGCATTTAAGCATAAAGCGAAGGAACTCGTTTTGCTGAAGCCATAGGCGAAAGCTGCGGCGACGTCATCGGACGCCCTGATTTACCCTTGGATTAATCTCACCGTAACCTCCACGCAATCCTGCCCTGAAATCCTCTGAGACATTTCAGGCTGGGCGCACGGGAGGTGCCAGGATGAATCAACTTGTAGCGGTCCCGCGGAGAACCTATGGACGTCCGCTTTTGCTGGTCGCCCTGATGTTCTGTCTGACCGAAGCAGTTCAAATGCATGCCCAGGTCGTCGGTGGGACCATTCTAGGTATGATCGCCGATCAATCAGGTGGCGTCGTTCCTCAGGCACAGATCTTGATCAAGAACCTGGCGAACGGAATCACCCGTACCGTCACAACGGATGTGGCCGGCTTCTATGCCGCGCCCAACCTGCTGCCGGGGACATATGAGGTCACAGCCTCGGCTGCTGGGTTCGCGGCCACCGTCAGGACAGATATCACGTTGACGGTTGGCACCCAGCAGGTCTTGAAGTTCACCCTGAACGTCGGGCAGGTCGCCGAGAAAGTGCAGGTGACCTCGGAGACCTCTGCGGTTGAACTGGCCACGTCAGCGATTGGAGCCGTGGTGGACTCCACCACGATCCGCGAATTGCCCTTGAACGGGCGCTCCTGGAGTGACTTGGCGACTCTGCAGCCCGGTGTACAGGCGGTGCAGACCCAGTCACCGTTCAATGCTGGCTCCAACCGCGGCAACCGCGGTTTTGAGAACGAAGTGGCCATCAACGGCGCGCGCCCCCAGCAGAACAACTACCGCCTGGACGGCATCAGCATTGAGGATTTCGCTAACGGAGGATCTGGCAGCGTTCTCGGCGGCAATGTCGGCGTGGACGCCATTCAGGAATTCTCGGTGTTGACGAGCAATACCTCTGCCGAGTACGGGAGAACTTCCGGCGGAGTGATCAACGCGGTCACGCGCGCCGGCACCAACCAGTTCCACGTCGGCGCGTACGAGTTCCTGCGCAACAGTGTCCTCGACGCCCGTAACTTCTTCGATCTTAACGGGGTTCCTCCGTTCAAGCGCAATCAATTCGGCGTGGACGCCGGAGGGCCCCTGCGCAGGGATCGCACGTTCGTGTTCGGGGACTATGAAGGCATTCGCCAAAGTCTCGGCGTCTCGACGCGGGACAGCGTCCCGTCACCGGCCGCGCGCGCCGGGCAACTCTGCTCACAACCGGACGACCCCAATAACCCCTGTACGCCCCACAGCATCACTGTTGACCCGGCGGTAGTAAAATATCTTCGCTTCTGGGGGTTGCCCAACGGCGGACTGCGCCCGGGTTCGAATGGTGACATCGGAATCTACACCTTCGCCGGCAACCAGATTGTCCACGAGAACTTCTTCACGATTCGGGGTGACCATAAGTTCTCGGATAAGGATAGTCTGGCGACAACTTACGTGCATGACGTCACCCCTTATATGTCACCAGATATCCTCAATGCCGTGCTGATCAACTCCAAGACCAGCCGTCAGATTGCCACTCTGGAAGAGACCCACATTGTAAGTCCCGAGGTCGTCAATTCCTTCCGCCTGGGATTCAGCCGGGCCGTCACGGACAACAATCACGGTTACACTGCGATCAATCCCTTGTCGAAGGACTCCTCTTTGGCGGCCATCCCGGGGCAGTTTGCCTCTGCGGTTACCGTTTCTGGCCTCACAGGTTTCACCGGCGGGGTAAACGGCAACTCACGCTACCAATACTTCTGGAATTCGTATCAGGCCTATGACGACGCGTTCTACACGCGAGGGACCAACTCGTTGAAATTTGGCGCCGCCTTTGAGCGGCTTCAACTGAATCAGAGCGTTCTGAGCGATCAGAGCGGCGGTTTCTTTTTCGGGTCACTGACGGACTTCCTCACCAACCAGCCGAAGCGTTTTGAGGTGGGTCTCCCCAGCAGTGTGAACGAGCGAGGCATCCGGCAGAGCGTGCTCGCACTCTACGTACAGGATGACTGGCACTGGCGCCCTAACTTCACCGTGAACCTGGGTCTGCGCTGGGAAATGGCAACCGTTCCCACGGAGGTCCGCAACGCATTGGCGAACCTACAGACCATTACCGATCCTGCACAGCGGCTCGGGTCGCCCTTCTTTTCAAACCCGACGTTGCACAACTTTGAGCCGCGCGTGGGTTTCGCGTGGGACCCCTTCCATAGTGGGAAGACGGCGGTACGCGCCGGCTTCGGCGTGTTTGACGTCCTGCCTTTGCCGTACCAGTTTTCACTGCTAATCAGTAAGCAAGGCCCCTTTTACCAGCACGGCACGGCGCGCCACTTGCCTGCGGGCTCATTCTACACAGGGGCGCTCCCGCTGCTCGGATCGTCGTCGTTTGTAGCAGACTACGTCGAACCGCATCCACATCGGAATTACGTCATGCAGTGGAACCTTAATGTGCAGCAGGAGCTCACGAGTAACCTGTCGGCCATGGTGGCTTATGTGGGGTCGCGCGGGGTCCATCAGGCGTTTCGAGTGGACGACCTTGATACGGTTGTGCCGGCCAAAACACCCCAGGGTTATTTATGGCCATCGCCCGTTGGCAGCGGAACGGTTCTGAACCCCAATTTCGGCCAAATCTATGGCATTCGCTACGCGGGCAACTCGTTCTACGATGCACTGCTGGCGGGAATCACCAAAAGAATGAGTCATGGGCTCGAGTTCCAAGCGTCATACACTTGGAGCAAAAGCATCGATAACAGCTCGGGGACCATTGCAGGGGATACCTTCTCAAACGGGTTGTCGAGCTTGCCCTGGTACGACCTGAAGTCTACCCGCGGACTGTCTGACTTTGACATCCGCCGGACCCTGGTGATCAGCGCCACTTGGCAAGTGCCCCGGCTGAGGTCCGCGTCCGGGCCGGCGGCATGGCTAACGTCCGGCTGGGAGCTCGGAGCGATCTACAAAGCGAATGACGGCGTGCCCTTCACCGCCACCTTCGGGACTGACGGCGATCCCCTGGGCCTCAATAGCAGCGATCCGTGGGACTTCCCCAATCGCCTCACCGGTCCGGGCTGCCAGTCGCTGGTTAATCCGGGGAACCCGAACAACTACATCAAGACCCAATGCTTCGCGGTGCCGACGGCTCCGAGCCAGGCCTTCTATGACGCCAATTGCGATCCGAGCTTCGGGACGAACCCGCAGTGCTTCAACTTGCGTGGCAACGCCGGGCGCAATATCCTGATCGGACCGGGCCTCTCGAATCTCGACCTTTCGGTCTTCAAGAACAACCCCGTTAAAAAAATCTCCGAGAACTTCAACGTGCAGTTCCGGGCCGAGTTCTTCAACATCCTGAACCGCGCTAACTTTGCCGTGCCGATCACTCCGGACAATACCGACATCTTCGATTCGGCCGGCGCGCCCACAGGTGTGGCCGGTCTGCTGAGCTCGACGACAACCACAGCGCGAGAGATTCAATTCGCGCTAAAACTGGCTTGGTAATGGGTGAGCTGGCTCTGCATCGGAACCTCATAAGGGAACCAAGCCTGCTTATCCCCTGTAGGTTTTGCGCGGCATGAGACGGAAAATTCAATGGTGGAGGTCGAATTGAACAGATCGCGAGCAATGACTTTGGTTACGATGTTTTTCGCCTTGACGGGTAGTGCGTGGGCTCAGGGGAAGGCGCTTGCACTTTCACAAACCGTCCTATTGCCTGAACTCCACGACGGTGATTTTGACCACTTTACCGTAGATCTTCACGGAAACCGGCTATTTGTGGCCGCAGAAGAAAACTCGAAGGTCTTAGTCTTCGATTTACGGACGAACAAACTGGTGCACATCATCACGGACCTCAAGAGGCCCCACGCCATGCTTTTTCGTGAAGATTTGAAAAAGCTTTTCGTGGTTGATGGCGACTTGCCTGGGTGCAAGATTTATAACAGCGACACCTACCAGGCGATGTCAACCATAAAGCTGCTAAATGACGCAGACTCCATGCTCTACGATCCAGCCGCCAAGCATCTCTACATCGTAAATGGGGGCAGAGAAGCTCATTTATCTTATGAATTCATCAGTATTGTCGACACTACCACGGATAAATTGCTGACCGAGATGAAGATTGATTCCGACCATCTCGAGGCGCTGGCGATGGAAAAATCAAGCCCTCGCATGTACGTCAGCATTACCGGCCACGACGCGATTGGGGTGATTGACCGCGAAACATTCACCCTGATGGAGACGTGGTCGATCGCCGACCAAGGAAGTCAAAACACACCCGTGGCGCTTGATGAGCCCGACCACCGCTTATTCACCGTAACTCGCAAGCCGGGCAAATTCCTAGCGCTTGATACCAACACGGGTAGAGTTGTGTTCAGTGTTCCAACCGTTAGCCATGCCGACGATTTGACTTTCGATGAACGGATGAAAAGAATCTACATTGCTGGAGATGGCTTTCTCGACGTTTTTAAACAAAGTGATCCAGACCATTACGACTTGATGGAAAGAGTGCCTACACGCTTTCGGGCCCAAACCGCGTTTCTTATCCGTGAATTGAATACGTATTACGTTGCAGTCCCGCATCATGAAGACAAACCCGCCGAGATACTCCTTTACAAGATATTGCCCTAACGCACTGGAGCGAACTCCTCAAAAGCTCGCAGGCAGCAGCCCCGCACGCTGATTATTTCCGAGTGAATGGTTCTCAAACGGCGGCACCCCGGTTCGCTGCAGAACCGGGTCAGGGTCTGCCCGGCGCGATCCTCGCCCACCCCAGAAGGAACCCCGCGTTCCCAGTCATAGTCGATATTCAGGCAATGGATTGCTGGTGGATACAATGGGGACCTTAGCGGACCGGACGGCCGAACGCGATGCCGCCTTGCTCATGGCCTCGCAGATTTCGGGTGTGAAGCAGATGATCGAGGAAGGTGCATGGTCTGGAGAAAGCTGTTTTGAAAGGAACTGTCGCAGGCTAAAATCAAATCGGTAGTTCGGGAGACAAGGATATGCCAAAAGACTCGCATCAACGAGCCGCAGAGTTCCACGATCTCGCCGCACACGCACACCGTGTTGCTGCAACGCATCACGGTAAAGAAGACCACCAGACTGGGCACGAACACTCCCGGCAAGCGTTAGAACACTCGGCCACGGCTTACCGGTTCGCACAGGAAGCTCATCGGAAATCCGCAAGCTCCGTTGGCGAAAGAGAAGAGAAGCAACGGTCAGTGTCCGACGCTGCCAATGAGGCCACTGCCGTTCCGAAAGACGCCGATATGCGAGCTGCCAAGCCGATCGGGGGAAAAAGCTCGTAGCAAGGATAACGATCCTCGAGGCGGCTTCGAAGCAAAGAAGATACCAAGGCGGAACTGTAACAGGCAAGAACCCTACAGTTTCGAACTGAACGATAGCTGCCCGTCGTATAAACTCAGAGCGAGTGGGTTTTTCTGCCCAACTGTTGCCTGCGGCGTTGAAGGCCTTTGCCGTGAGAGCGAAGACGCCAATTTGCAAATTACACGTATGTCCGAATGCTATGCGCAACTCTGGCTTGATGCCCCCTGATTTGGCGAAGCGCGATCCCAACGGCTTCATTGCTAATTTGGACTCTCCCGGTCACCCGCGACACCATGAGGCGAATAAACTCAAGGCATTGCCAACACTCAAAAAATACTTCCAAAAAAGCCATACTGAACTCGTCGATCTCGCTACCCCTCGTTTCGACGTGTAGGTAGGTTTCGCCGCGCTCGAGCCTACCGAGGAGCTGTGATGCGCTCGCGCCATCACCCGTGGTGGAGCTGAATCGGCGGTCGCGCTCGCGATGGCGATCGGGCCAGCAGTGGGCCTTGAGCTTGTCGATGTGCTGACCTTTGAGCCCTCGCTCGAGAACTACCACCTCTTGCCGAGCGTTCGCGGCGATCTCCTCTCCAAGCTCGGCCGCTTCGGCGAGGCCCGTCTGGAATTCGAGCGCGCGGCATCGACTCACGCGCAGCGCCCGCGAGCGCGAGGTGCTGCTCGATCAGGCCGCCGCGTGCGCAAGAGGCTCAACGCCGCCCGATCCACGGTGACAGAAACGGCGCGTTTGGGCCGCTACAATCGGTCGCCATAAAGCCGCCGCATTCACCCGATCGATGCCCACTTCGCGGCCTATATATGCTGGTGGGCGAAAACCAGTTACACTTTGCAATCTGTTTGGCACGAGCGTGCCGCTGATGAGTACAAACCGATAGTCGCCGGAGACAGCCGCTTGGTCGGGATTGTGACCTTGCCCACGCGGCCTCCAGCCAGTGCTATGAATCGGACCTCAAGTTTGATAGTTTCTCCCCGTCAGCGGCACTGCAGGCAATTGTTGATCTCGTTGAAGCGTTCGAGCGAAATATCGAGCCGCCACCATGAGTATGTGGGGACGAGGACGGTACATGACCGGACCTGCAGTCGAATGTCTAAATGGTGCAGCCGACCATCAAAGCGACGCACTCGTTTACAACCTCTATGATCTAACTGGTGAGAAATCGATCTTATCGAGCGTCCACCTTCGGGCACTTCGAGGAGAACACATGAAAAGGTCAAAGCACGTGTATGCCGCCGTGATCGCAGCGGTGTTTGGCACCTTGCTCGGACTCAGCAGCCCATTCGTGCTCGGGGCCAAGGCCGGCCCCCCGCAGGGCCCCGATGTGCCCAAGTTCGAGATTGATCCCCTATGGCCCAAGCCTTTCCCAGAATTGTGGATCACAGGGGAAGTGGGCGGCACATGTGTTGATGCCCAAGACCACGTGTTCATAGTGAATCGAGATAACCTGACCCCCGACGAGCAGAAGAATTCGCAGCCAGCGCCGCCCGTCATCGAGTTCGATCCAGAAGGTAATGTGGTCAACTCCTGGGGGAAAGCGATCGGGCGCGACGCAGAGGGCAATGCGGTGCTGCCACGCGGCGCCCAGGACACCCTCCCCAAGAGGCTTCACAGCTGCGCCGTTGACGAGCAGGGAAACGTGTGGATTGGTGGGAACCAGGACGGAATTATTCAGAAGTATACGCATGATGGCAGTAAATTGCTGCTCCAGATCGGAACGCCGGGGCACCCCGATACGTCGGACAGCACACCTACCGGCTATGCTATGAACTCGAGCCAAACCACGCTCAACAGACCAGCGGCCATGGCAATCGACCCGACCAATGGAGATATATACGTCGCAGATGGCTACGGCAACCGACGGGTGGCAGTTTTCGATCGGGGAGGACACTTCCTTCGCCAGTGGGGCAAGCAAGGCACGGTTGCCCAGACTGAGGCCGGGCTAGGTGGAGTGTTCCTCGACACCGTACATTGCGTAGCCATCGATAACGCCGGTCTGGTATATGTCTGTGACCGGAAGGGAGATCGGGTCGAAGTGTTTGACAAGATGGGGAATTTTCAGAAAAACATCGAAATAAAGAAGGGGACTGGATACGTTAGGGGCCTCTCCGGTTCCGCTTGGTGGGTTGCGTTTTCACGTGACAACGCCCAGAAGTACATGTACGTGGCTGACGGTGGGAATGAGATTGTCTGGATCCTGGATCACGCGACCGGGCAAATTCTGTCAGGTATTGGCCAACCGGGTCATCAGTTGGGCAACTTCTCGTATTTGCACACAATTGCGATCGACTCCAAAGGCAATCTCATCGCGGGTGAGACAATCAACGGCCGAAGAGTTCAACGGTTCAAGATGGTCGGTGTTGGCCCCCCGGGAAAGCTACCTCAGGTGCGTAGTGGAGGCGGCGGCGCGCAGGCCACGCCCCAGTCACTCCCGGTTGAGTGACTGCGCTTCGATCACGTAGTCCTTTGGAAGTTCGGATACCTACTTAGGGCTTTCACTGACGTTGTAGGCGCCCAAAGCCATGAAGCTCTGGCCTTTCGCCACTTCATTGACGTCAAGAACCACCTCTTCTGGCGCATTCAGGATACCCTTCTTTCGGCAGCGAATTGGGTACTGCTTGCTGATCTCTGTTCGGGAGTAATAAAAGTAGTCGCCATCTTTGTAAGGCACGTCGACGTCCGTTTCCTTTATGCGGCGCAACATCTCACTGTAGAGATGCTTCTGCAAGGTCTCCGTGGGCTTCATCACGGCCTCTGTGTATGCGTTCTCGGCTTCGAGATACGCTTTCACCTCGGGGTTCTTCTTGTCGCGCAACCAGAAGTATGGGTCCAGCAGATTACGGCCATGAATTTCGGTGATATTCGGAACCTCCTTCGCCCTCGGCGGCGCGGGTGCGTCGACACTACCGGCTGCCAGGGTGAGAATCGATGCCAGAAACAAAGCACAGAGCTGAGCACACCTTAGAACGGACTCCTTCAAGGCTCCGGGATTTCTGCAATAGGAGTGACCGCACGCAAGATGTCACAGGACGCGGACTCGCCTACCCGACGGGTGCGGTTCGGGCGATCCGCGTAGGGTGGTCCTTGTCCTCTCGTTTTCCCGAGCCGAAAAGCTGAACCATCACCGGTCCTCGCGGATTTCTCTGAGCTTGTTAAGAGAATGTGCGAACCGTGACCCGCGCGCTCCGGATCGGCGGCGGCCGGGGTCAGCGATATGAGAGCTTCGGATACCACTTCTCGCCGCGGCCGTCGGGGGTGAAATCGAAGAGGTTCCAGAGCGGCCAGATCAGATCGACGTGACGGCCGTCCTGTCCCGCTTCGTGAGGCGCAAAGAGTAGTTCGGTATGGTAGAAGTGGTGGATCGCGCCGTCGCGCCGCACGAAGGTATTCAGCGAAGGAAGTTGGTTCCCATCGGACGCTTCGCCGTAGTAATCGCGGTTGTAGGTATTCGAAGCAGAAGAGAGCAGGCGGAGATTGCGCCAGCCGCGCTCGCGAGCAAAGGCACGAATGCGTTCGAGCGGGGATTTGGCGACCACGACAAAATTAATGCGTTGCGAGGCATGAGGCGCGGTGCCGTTCAGACCGTCAAGGACGGAAGTACACGAGGTACAGGGAGACGCCATCTTGGGACCGTACATGAAGCTGTAAATCGCCAGGGTATCCCTACCGGGCTCGAAGAGCTCAGACATGCGAACCGTGCGCGCGCCTGACGATTCATCAAGATCGAGTGCGCCTTCCTCAAAGCCGTAGTCCTCCGGCACTGTGCCTCCCAACGGGAGCTTGCGCCGCAGCGCCGCTACCTCTTCCATGTTCCTGCGCAACGCCATCTCCGCCTGGAGTAGATCGTTACGCGCGGCGCGATAGGAATCGCTTTCGCCAGGAAAACGAACCGCATGTAGCGGGGACTGTAGCGGCGTGGCCATGTTTTCTCCTCAGAATGCCTGCGGCTGAACCGGCTCGTTGACGTGCAAGGATTCTCCCTAATTGCGGTCGCCATGGTAATAGGATAGCACCTGTTTCTGGGGCTAAGCCGAGTTTCCTGGGGGCTACGTGGCGAGATTTAGGGAGTCGCTGTTGTTTTCCATTTCCAGCTATCCGAGAAAGATGGTGGCTCTGCGGCAAGGAAGTTTTTGCAGGCCAATATTGGGCGCGGGTCTTCGGGAACGGCCGTCGAGATTCCTAAGACACCGCCTGACTTTGTGCGATTCCTCAGACCCTGACTGCTTCCACAACGCAAACTAAAGACTTCGTTGGAAGTACGCGAGAAAGTCGCAGACCCGCCCGGGAGAATATCGCGGAGAATTCTTCCTCGGTACGCTCGCGCCCGGAAGGCATCAGGAGCATCTCGATGTCAACCCATTTCGCGAAGTGAGGCTCATTGCCCGGCGAGAGGACGCTCTCGATCAGTATCACCTTGCCCTTGCCCCGCATCGCAGCGGCGCAGTTTTTCAGAATCTGGACGGCGCGGGCATCGTCCCAATCGTGGATGATATGCTTCATCACGTAGCTGTCGGCGGCGGGAACGGCCTTGAAGAAATCGCCTTCGACGATTCGACATCGCGACACCATGCCGAGCGACTCGACGCGAGAGGTGGCGCCGGGACAAACGTGCGGCAAATCCAAGAGCACGCCCTGCAAGTCCGGATGCTTCTTCAAAATGCTGGTCACCAGAAAGCCGTGCCCTCCTGCGATGTCAGCCAGAGTTCCGAGCCCGCTGAAATCGTAAGCATCCAGAACAGCCTGAATCAGCCTGGCGCTAAAGGCGGTCATTGCCGCATTGAAGACTTCGCCTAACGCCCTATCATGATTGAAATAATCGAATGCTTCGAAGCCGGTCACTTTCTTCACGGCGTTCTCGCCCGTCTTGACGGAGTGCATCAACTCGCCATAGACACGAAAATGGAAAGTGTCTGACATCCAGACCACCATGTCGCGGATCGAGTCGCGAGTCCCTGTTCGCATCGGCTCGGAGGTCGGTGTATTGGCGAAGACGCGCGGTGCGGTCTCAACGAAGATTCCGACGCTGGCCAGGGCACGCAAAACTCGGTAAAGCGCATCTTCATTCGCTGACGAGACACGGCCAAGTTCGGCGACTGATTTGGCTCCGCCGTCCAATAGATCGGCAATCCTGAGCTGGGCAGCGACGCCGACACAGGCCGAAGCGATGTATCCGGTGGCAAACTGCATAAGTTGATCGCTCGGCGTAGGACCGGGCGCGGGTTGCACAGGTGACGTAGACACTTTTCTCCTCCATGTGAAAGCACAAGGGTAGCACGTTAGATGTCATCCGGTTCCCGGTTCGGGCGGTCGGCGTGCACTGGCCCGCCAGCGGGTGAATCGCGCCTGTTTCAACCCCTCAGCATTTGCAGAGGTTAGCGGGCCTAGGATGGGAGAATCAGCCTTCGCGCCGGTTTCGCTGCGTTTCGCGTTGCGTTTGTGCGTCCTGGGTCAATATCTGGCGGAGAATCTCTGTCGCGGGTGCTGCGGCCGCTCGAGTTCGTCGGCGAGACGAAGGCGTAGTTCTCAATCGAGATGCGGCTCTCGCCCTTCTCGTGCGCGATCGATTGATCATTGCCGAGCCGGAACTGACCGGGCTCGAAGAATGCAGCAGGGCTCAGGTAGGTCCAGTTGATATCAGACGATCTCAGGACCGTACGACTTTTTTCATCAGCACGGCTTCCGGGCCGGTGGCATGCACTGCCCGTGAACAAGAGCGGCATGCTCGAAATCGAGCGTGTCTTCCGTCAGAATCAAGCTGTCTTGAATGGCTGGTTTAGTTTTTTGTTGCTGCTACTCTTGTAAGCAGGACCGCGACAACCGCAAGACCGCTTACCATGAGGGGGAACCACACAGGTGACAACCACGGCACCGGAATCAGGAACAGCACATCGGGGTCTGTTAGCGAGACGGGCCACCTCACGGTGGCCCAAAGCGCAACATAGTAGACGATATCCCAGATTCCAAACGTCCAAAGGAAAATTGCCGTCCGCGCTCTAAACTTCGTAGAAGTCAGCAAAGCCAAGCTGATCAGCATCACAATCGTCGCAGCCTCTCGAAGCACTTCGAGAGTGAGAAGGCTCTTCGGAAGTTGGCTTATCGATTGTGACTGCTGGTAAAATTCGCCTGACAACCGTATGACATCAGACAGTGTCCCTTGGTATCCAGGTAACAGCCCGACGGCTGCCCGTAAATAGACAACAACCGAAGCTTCAACAAACCCGAACGACACTGCGAAGACACCACTGATGACCAACTGCTGTGTTGTGAGAGGAACGCCGCCCCGGCGCCAAGAGCAGTATGCAAGCACCGGAGCCAGGACAGTTAGGTTCACCCACCAAGGCTCCGCAATAAGTCCAATCAGCATGCGATAATTCTACTTTGAATCAGGCGTAAAGGCATTCGCGGGGAAAGGGTGATACCGCTCCAACTGGCTAACATGCGCTCGCATCCGGGAGCGTCTTGATCGGACGTCAGCGCCTAACACGGATTCGTTTCGATAAAATTCACTTCCCAGTTATGCAGACAGGTGGTCGGAGCACCAGTTTTCAGAAAACGCTCCGCTGCTCAGGCGAAGCGATTTGGAGAACTTCTAGTCCTGATGGAACTCGCCGATCACGATTATTCGACCCAATCGGCGATGAAAACGTTGGTTTCGTGTGGGGCGCGGCCACCGCGGTTCGAAGCCCATACAAGACGCTTGCCGTCAGAGGAGAACATCGGGAACGCGTCGAAGCCGGGGAAGTACGTGATGCGTTCGAGACCCGTGCCGTCCTCGTTGATGACGTACAGGTCAAAGCCGCTAGGATCCTTCGTGTTGCCTGCGTTCGATGCGAAGATGATCCGCTTGTTGTCAGGAAGCCAGTACGGACCGAAATTTGCGGCGCCGTTGTGTGTTACTTGATGCTTCCCTGATCCGTCGGCGTTCATCACCCAAAGCTCGAGATTTCCCGGGCGAATCAGCCCGCGTGCGAGCAAATCCATGTAGTCTTTGATCTGCTGGGGCGTCTGAGGATGCTCAGCGCGATAGACAATCTTCTTGCCATCATAAGACCAGAACGGCCCGCCGTCGTAGCCCAGTTCGTGCGTCAGTTGCTTCACGTGTGTTCCGTCCGCATCCATCGTGTAGATGTCGAGATCACCGTTGCGCGTGGATGTGAAAACGATGTATTTCCCGTCTCGCGTGATCGTGGATTCAGCATTGTAGCCGGGCGCCCTCGAAAGCGGACGTGTCTCGCTGCCGTCGGCTTTGGCCTCGTAAATTGTGTACGTGTCGTATATCGGCCAGACGTAGCCGTGGGAGTAGTCCGGCGGCGGCGGACAAGTGGAGTTCGCGGCAAACGTCGACGAATAAAGGACGCGCTCACCGGACGGAAAGAAATAGCTGCACGTCGCGCGGCCCTTGCCGTTGCTGATCATCGTCGGCGTCGCCGGCCTTCCATCGGACGTATCGACCGGGATCGTGTAAATCTGATCGCATCCAACCTGACGGTCGACGGGCTCGTGCGTACCTGCGTCGTAGAACTGGCCCTGGTGCTGGAAGCTCAAATACTTGTCGTCGGCGGAAAAATACGCCTCGGCGTTCTGCCCGCCGAAGGTGAGCTGTCGTATGTTCGCGAGGTGTTTTTCGCCGGGAAACCCAAGTCGAACGGCTCCGCCGCCCTGCGATGCGTTCGCCGTCTCCTGAGTCCGGCCCCCCCTTGCAAGTACGAGCAGCGCGATCACTGGCCAGAGCAGATGTCTCCGCATGGTTGCCCCTCCCATTGGCCTCGTCGGCAGTTCTCCGACAGGCTGAATCCCGTGGCTGGTAAACCAGTGTTGGGGGCCGAAACAGCGCAGATCGTCACCTCCTCTGCTCGAGCTTCACGGACACCTCCAACGCCTTCCCATCGCGCAGCACGGTGACCTCTACGACGTCACCGACCTTGCTACGGCGAAGCGCATCGGTGAAGTCGTACAAGTTACGAATGGGCTTGTCGCGGAAGTGTACGAGCACATCGCCGGCCCTCAGCCCCGCCTTCGCGGCAGGGGAGGCGGGTTGCACGTCGCTGAACCGCACGCCGTTTTCCGCTTGACCGAAGTCCGGGATCGAACCGAAGTACGGCCCATAGCCGCCACCGCCTGTGACACCTGCGTGCGGGTTCTCATTTTCGACAACGGTGACGAACGCCGGCCGCTCCGTCGCCGAATCGAGCCTGAGCATGACATTTGCAATCAGGTCGAGAAGCCTTGCTGCATCGGGCGCGTTGATTTTCTCCCATGTATCTGAAGGTTTATGGTAATCCGAATGCAGCCCCGAGAAAAAGAAAAGCACGGGAATCTTCTTCGAGACAAACGACGTGTGATCGCTCGATGCGTAGCCGCCCGCTGAATACTCGATGTGAAAATCAGAGTTCCCCTGCGCGCCGGCGAGCACGGAGCGAAATGTCGAGCCGGTCCCGGCACCGCCGATGTACACCTTTTCGTCCTGAATGCGGCCAATCATGTCCATGTTCAGCATCGCGATCGCTTTGTCAAGCGGCCGCGTCGGTTCCTTCACCCACTGAGCCGAACCAAGCAAGCCGAGTTCTTCACCCGCGAACGAAGCGAACAAGATTCCGCGCGGGAGCTGCCCCTTGAGCGGCGCAAACAATCGCGCGAGTTCGAAAACGCCGGCGGTGCCGGACGCGTTGTCATCGGCGCCGGGATGAATCTGGCCAATCAAGGACGGTGCGAGCGAGTCGTAGTTGCCGTAGCCGAGGTGATCGTAGTGCCCGCCGATGATGATGTACTCGTCGGTCTTGCCGGGGAGATAGGCGAGGACGTTGTTCACGGTCGCCCGCGTCGTCTGGATATGGACGTCGATCGCCAGGTGCAGCGTGCCCGGGAACGCGAACGATGCCGGCTGGCTCGTTGAGTTGATCTGGCTCTGTACGTCGGCGAGCGATTTTCCGGCCGCGGCAAACCAGGTCTGCGCCACGTTGTTCTTCACCTGCAACAGAACGACCCCGACGTTTTCCGGGCCGCTTACGCTGCCGAAGCGCGTCAGCAGATCTTGTTCGCCGTCGCCGAGCTTGCCGTTGACCACGACGACGGCCTTGGCTCCGTGGTTCCGCGCGTTGATCGCCTTCGTGATCATCGTCGCGTGCTGCGTCATTCCCTGATTGCCGCTCTTTGTCACGAAACCAGCCGGCTCGTAACGAAGCACAAGCACGATCTTTCCCTTCACGTCGATCCCGGTGTAATCGTCATAGCCGAGTTCCGCAGCCGACGCGCCATAGCCCACGAATACCACCGGCGCGCTCACTTCGCCCGACGACGAAAAGCTGAACGGGACAAAATCCTCGTTCAGCTTGAGATCCTTCTTCGCGTCTCCGACTTGTTGTTGCAGAGAATTCTTCCCCGCGAGCTTCGCACCGGTGATCACGCTGAACGGCTGAAAATATCCATGCGTGCCGGCGGCCTCAAGACCCAGGCTCTTGTAACGCTGTTCGAGCAGATGCCCCGCGCGCGCCAAGCCCTTCGTGCCGGCGCCGCGACCCTCCATCGTGGGCGTGGTGAGTTCCTCGATGGTATTGAGGTAGCGCCTCGAGTCGGCTGCACCGACCGTGAGCGTCTGCGCGGCCGCAGCCGCCGCGAACGCTAGCGCCAGCACGCAACCGACCACGGAATTGAAGAATTGCCGGGGTGAGGCCGGGCCCGCGACTAGATTTGATCCGAGGTGACTCGTTCGTGCCATCGTTGAACAGGGACCGGTTTCAAGCTCACCAGCCCTGTCAAATCAGGCAACCTGGCAAGACGCCCGGACTCGATGTCGATATCCTGCAAACCTGAGTATTATATAACGGCAAGACCCGCGGACCGGCACAGTGCCTCGGTGTGGCTCTTCAAGCGGCAGGCCCCATCCGAAATCGCCCAGATGTCGTCTCCCTCTAGAGCGTCATCTAGATCGCCCCGGGCCGATCGCAAAGGCAAACCTCCCAAGACTGTCTTGACCACGCCGCCGCTATCGGTAGATGGCACCCGCGACTCGTGCCAGTCCCCAATGGCCCGGACATCGTCGACGCCGTTCACGCTCGGAGGCTGTGTGCCGTGAGTCTCCGCCAGCAGAATCTCGGCTGTAGGCCGCTGTTCAAGACCAATGCCACGTAGAGCCGGCGATCGCCAGCTCGATTTCGGCCCCTGAAAATCTTCCACTCGCGACCAAAGCCTCGTCACATCAAACGACGCTTCATCCCGCCCGCGCTTGCCGAGATGGGGCCGCCTGCGTCTGATCTGAGCAGAGAGCCGTTCCCGCAGTCTAGTCAGTCGGACTCCATTTCCGCAGAGGCCATCGAAACGGCGTAGCAGAGAGGCAAAACAAATCACTCGAGCCAGAACGCACACGCGCGATGTTGGCGGCCCGTTATCGTCCCAGGAACTTCTCGAGCCTCTCGACCTCGACCGCTGCCATACCCAGATATTCCTTGGCCTTCGCGGCATTCCGCTGCCGCAGCGCTGATTGGGCTTTTGAAAGATCGGTCTGCATACGCTGTTCGGAGGAAACGACGTCTCCGCGCAGACCGTATCCTTGTGCACTTTGCTGACGCCGCAAAGTTTCAATGCTTTGGGAAGCCGCCGAGGCGCGACTGTTCAATTGGTCTGCCTCGTGCTCGACCTCCTCTAGTTCGGCGGCACTCGAAGATGTGACTTGCGGGCTTGCGTTGTCGACAGATGGCTGCTGCGCGTCCGGCCGCGGCGGCTGCGCCGGCATGATCTGAGCTTTTGCCGTCAAGGAATGATCCTTAGCGGGAGCACCGACGTGCTTCGCTTCGACCGGAGCGATCTGCGCTTTGAGCTTAGGAACCGGAACGTTGCTTGCCGGCGGAACGGCTGTGGTGCCGTTTGTGTCAGTGGCGGTGGGTTTCGAGGGCTGGCCGAGAAGCGGGTCGGTGGGCTGGCTCTGGTTTACGGATTCGGCGTTCGACGTCGAAAAGGCCGACTTCGCTGAAGGCACGTTGACCGAGCGGGTGTTGGCCTGGGTCTTGTCCCTGCGGGGCAGATACAGACCCGCGGCGAAGACCACGCCCACCACGATGAGTGCGCCGAGGGCCATGTATAGGCCGCGACGGTTGCTTTGTGACACGGGCGGTGGCGATGCGGCGGACGAAGCCGCAGCAGCCATAACGGTCTGAACCTGCTGACTCGGAGGTAATATTACCGTTTGAGTCTCCGAGGCCGACGATGGTGTAGTTTGCAAAATCGTGTTCGAAGGAGCCGGGCTCGGCTGGGTCACTTCATTGTCAATGCTAGACTGCGGTGTCGCAGCGGTCGAGAGCACGCTCTTCAGGGCGTTCCGGAAGGCGTCTGCGGACTGAAATCGATCTCCAGGTTGCTTGGCGAGCGCCATAAGGATGATCGCGTTCAGTCCCTCCGGCAAGTCGGGTCGCACCGTAATTGGTGGTTTGGGCGCCTCCTCCAAGTGGGCTGACATCAGAGAGTAGCTGCTGTGGCCGGTAAATGGGAGCTGGCCGGTCACCATCTCATATAGCGACACGCCGAGCGAATACAAGTCCGAGCGCGCGTCAACGGGATCGCCCTTCACCTGCTCGGGCGGCATGTAGTTGACTGATCCGAGGGTCGTGCCCGTGATGGTTATCCCGGCCTCGTTGCTCGGGCGTGCGATCCCAAAGTCCATCAGCTTCACAACACCTTTTGGTGTGAGCATCATGTTCGCAGGCTTGATGTCTCGGTGAATTACGTTTAGCTTATGCGCGTAGCTGAGGGCAGCAAGAATCTGATCCGTGTAGTTCACCGCATCCGCAGGAGGTATCGGCGCGTGCTGCAAGCGGGAGGCCAACGTCATACCCTCAACATACTCCATGATCATCACGAGTTGGTTTTCGAGCGTGAGCGCGGTGCGAAGTGCAGCGATATTTGGATGATTCAAGCTGGCTAGGAGCTTGATCTCGCGCAGGAACCGGTCGGCCAAATCCTTCTGGTCGGCGAGGTTTGGCAGCAGAATCTTCATCGCCTCGATACGATCGGAGATGACATTTCGCACCTTATAGACTTTTCCCATACCGCCGGAGCCGAGCACTCCGAGGATTTCGTAGTCGCCCAGCCGGTGACCTGCAAGAAAATCTTCGCTCATTGTGGTACTCCTTCTCTAACCTAGGCGAGTGGTGCCGCTCAACTTCACTGTACCGGAATCTTCGGCAGTCTGGGGTTCGGCCGTCAGCACCCGCAAATCGATGGGAAGATCTAATGACAGCGGGGCGGGCTTGCCCCACACCCTCACCGGCGGATCCTACATCGGAGGGCGACGACAGGCAACAGCAATCTAGCTACGGTGGTCCCGCTTGCTCGCGTCGCGTTCGGCAATACCATGGCCGGCAATATCAGAATTTACGGAACCTGGAAAAGGGCGATCGGAGCCTGGCAGGGCCCGGAGGGCATGCCACGATCGTCAATCCGTCGGGTACTTTCGAGTTCATCAACGCTTTCGGTATCTTCGTATATCGGCATCGGTTTTCTGCTTTCCGGTGTATCATTTCGACCGATGCAGAAAGAGCAAAAGGAATTGAACCGCCCGATCACCTACTGGATCGGCGAAGGTGCTGGCTGGCTATTGCGTCATGTCGTGAACGGGCTCGCCGCCACGGGCGTAACGCCCAACATGTTCACGTTTTTCGGACTCGCCGTAAACTCGTCGGCAGCGGCTTTGTTTGCACTGGGGCGATTTCGTCAGGCTGCCGCGGTTTTGTTTCTCGCCGGTTTCCTGGATATGGCCGACGGACAAGTGGCTCGCCGCGTGGGGCGTGTAACGGCATTTGGCGCGTTTTTGGATTCAACGCTCGATCGCTATTCCGATCTCGCGCTCTATATGGGGCTTGTCGTTTACTACACGCTGGCCGGCCGGCCGTTTTATATGACGCTTGCGGCGGTGGCCATGGCCAGTTCGTTTATGGTGAGTTATTCGCGCGCCCGCGCTGAATCGCTGATCCCTTCCTGCAAAGTGGGGTTTATGGAGCGGCCCGAGAGACTCGTGTTGCTGCTGATCGGTGGAACATTCAATCGAATGGCGCAGGTGCTCTGGGTGATCGCGACAATTTCAACGATCACGGTGATTCATCGGGTTGTTTATACTTGGCAGGAACTGCGCGCCGGCCGTTCGCTCCCCGAAGCCAGCGTTTCTCAGTCGCCCTCAGGCTTGTAGTTCTTCAGTGATTGCTCGACGGGCGCCGCGACGATGTCCTGCACGCGCTGGCGCAACATATCCACGTCTGGGCGGCCGATTTTCGACGTGTCGATCGTGTCGTGCAGATAGACAATGATCTTACTCGGATAAAGTTTCCAGTTACCCGTCTGAAAGAACTCGTACGAGCCGACAATGCTGACCGGCACAATCGGCGCTCCAAATTTCTGCGCCAAGTTGAAAATCCCCTTCTTGAAGGGTCGCACGTGCCCACTGCGCGTTCGGGAGCCTTCCGCAAACGCGATCAGGCTGATCCCAGAATCAAGCGCCGCCTTGGCGCGCCGTGTCATCGCTTCCAGGCTCTCGCGACCCGGGACGTCGGGCACGGCAATATTCCCGAAGCGGCCCATCATCCAGCCATAGATTGGAATCTTGAAGTGCGACTCGAGCTCGAAACCTCGGAGGAATTGCGGGATTGCCGAGTACACAACGAAGGGATCGAAGATATTCACATGGTTTGAGACAAAGATGCTCGTCCGCCGCGCGTCAAAGCCTGGTGCGCGCCGAACTTCGAGTTTCGCGCCAGCGAGACGAAGGATATTGCGAAAAAACACGCGCTGCGGCCAGTCGTTCTTGCGGGGGTCGAGGAACATTGCCAGAGAGATGAGAAATGTGGTGACAACGGCGAAATGGATTCCGCTGGCCGCCCACAGAAACAGGGCGCGGACCGTGAGCCAGGCATTCTTCATGCGATTACGTCCAGCGCGCCGGCAAGAATATCCAGGGAGCGGCATTCGAGACGGAGAATTTCTCCGTCTACCATCGCATTGACCGGTCCTTCGAGCTCGAGATCGATTCGTTGCGCCGCTGCGCGCGAGGCTAGCGGGTGATCGATATGGGTCCCCGTAAATAAACGCGGAAAAGTCCAAAGCAGACGCAGGCGGCCGATGGGCCCCCAGCGAACATATTCGATCTGTCCGTCCGACGGCTCGGCTTTCGGGGCGATCATCATTTTCCCTCCGGTAAATTTGCTGTTGCTGAAGGTGAGGAAAAGGCAACGCCTGCGGTCCCATTCGCCAGTCCCGTTCAGGCGATGCGGGAACGCACGAAGTTCGAGCCAGGCCAGTTGCCGCAGCACGCCAAAAATGTAGCCGAGCTCGCCCCAGCGCTTGAAGCGCCGGGTAGTGATCTCGCCGACCTCGGCCGGAAATCCCAGGCTGAGCAAGTTCAAGAAATAGAGTTCGCCTGTCGCGTGCCGGAGGCGAATGACGTCGCACGCGCGCCGTGTACGGTTCAGGAGCGCTTCGACGGTGTGATCGACGCCCCGGCTCGTAAAATCTCGCAAAAAGGAGTTTCCTGTGCCGAGAGGCAGAAATCCGAGCGCGGGCCGCCCGCCTGTCTCGGCCTGCGGGAAGAGGCCGTTCAAGATTTCATAGGAAGTGCCATCGCCGCCAACCGCCAGGAAATTCCGGAAGCCCTGCTCGTAAGCGCGGCGAGCAAGTTCGGTAGCCTCTCCCGGACGGCTCGTTTGCACAACTTCGAGGGCGATGTCTAATTGGCGCACGCGCTCGAGCGCTGCCCCGGCAAGTTTGCCGCAGCGACCACCGCCCGCAGCGGGGTTGACAACCGCGAAAAACTGCTGCTTCACAGTTGGGAAGCCTCGAGTGAGGAGGACGGCGCAAATTTCATAGCGGCACCACGACCTCGCGGCCAACGTTTTTCCGGATTTGTTCGGCCAATTCGCCGCGCTTGATTTTCAGAGACGCAGTGAGAGGAAAGTCGCGGTCCCAGACGAGATAGCCGCTGATGCGCTTATAATTTAGTAGCCGTCGGTTACGTTCTGAAATATCCCCCACCAGATCGTGGGTAATCGCGTTTCCCGGTCCGGGATGCAGAACCAGGACCAGTCTCTCTCCGACCACAGTCCGGGCTGGCCAGAGATAGTTGGCTGCGGAAACGCAGAATTCCTTTACCGGAAGGCCCTCGAAAGCGGTCTCAATATCCTCGGGAAAAACGTTTTTGCCTTCCTCGGTGACGATCATGTTCTTCTTTCTGCCAACGAGCTGCAAATGCCCGGTTGAGTCGATTCGGCCAAGGTCCCCGGTCATCAGCCATCCGTTGACGATCGTCTCGGCAGTCATATCAGGATCGTCGAGATAGCCTGACATGATGGTTTTGCCGCGAACCGCCACTTCACCGATTCCCTCAACATCCGGACTGGCGATTCGGATTTCCATGCCCGGCAGCGGTTTTCCGACCGTGTCGGACCGGAAGGGTCTGAAATCGTTCAAAGTGATCACGGTCGAGGCCTCCGTGCAGCCATACCCGTTCCCCACAGGAATTCCGAGATCATAGAAGAACTGGAGCGTCCCGGGTTCGGTGAATGCTCCGCCGACAAAGAACGCCCTCAATTGTCCGCCGAACGCCTTATGAACTTGCCCTAGGAGCGCCCTGCTGATTCCCAGGTTGGGCCGCCGGCGCGTCAAGGCGCGGTTCACGCCGATGAGCGCGTTTAGGAATCGGCGGCGATTCTTCGACAGTTCGTCAAAGCGCTGCCGCAAGCCGCGTTCCAGATTCTTCAAGATCAGCGGGACAAGGGTCATGTAGGTAATCTTGTAGCGCGCAAGCGCCTCGCGGACGTACTCAGGCCGCAGCGTGCGCAGATGCACCACTGTGGCACCGCACGTGAACGGACCGATAAATCCGACCATGAAATCGATGGCGTGGTTCGTCGGAAGAATGCTCAGATATCGCACGCCGGGCGAAAAAGAAACGAGCGCCGTCAGCGCCATGCATTGCTCGAGATAATTCTCGTGCGTCAGAACGCAACCCTTCGGCCGGCCACCTGTGCCGGAGGAATAGACGATGCAAGCTGCATCCTCGCGGCGGCGCGGGGACGGAACCGGCGGGCGAGCCTCGCGAAAATCCTCCCAGCGCTTCGCTCCTGCAAGATCGGCGCCGGCGGGCGCTTCGGTGACCAGAACGACGCGCGCTCGAAGATCCGCAAAGCCCATGTCCTGCACAATGGCGCGCCACAGGTGATATTCGACGATGAGGAACTCGGCCTTCGAGTGCGCGAGGAGTTTCAGCTGCTCGGCTGGGGTGAGCTTGTAGTCGAGCGGAACGAGTACGCCGCCGCAAAGGAAAACGCCGCAGGCCGAAATCGGCCATTTCGACTGATTTGTCATGATGATCGCGGCACGCGTACCGTTATCGAGGCCTGTGCTCTGGAGGGCGCGAGCGAGAGGGAGAACGGCTTGCTCGAACTGGCGATACGTGAGCCGGACGTTCTCACGATCACGGTCCGCCTCGATCAGGCAGATTTCATCGGGCCAGCGGCTGAGTGCCGCGCGCAGCGCTTCTCCGAGACAATTGTATTTGCGGAGGTCCAGCATTACAGGCGCGACTGGATGCGCTCTGCTAGCGAGCGGAGGTCGCTGACGCCCTGGAGTTCGTAGTCGGGCAGTTCGATGTGGAAGTGCTGTTCGAGCTTCGTGAGCAGATCGAGGGTCTCGAGGCTGCTGATGCCGAACTTCTGGAAGAAATCGTCGTCGGGGCTCAGCTGTTCACGCGGCACCTTGAAATGCAGCGAGGCAAGGTTCAGTATTGCATCTAACGTCGCTTGTGCAGTGTTCATTCTGTCGTCCCCGATTCTCCTGTAGACTTCGCGGCCCTTTTCGATCTCTGCCAGACACTCGCACGATGTCAGACTCTCTCTGTAGGGCTTCGATTATAGTGCGGTGCAGTTCGAGGATCCAACTGTCCAGGGTTAGCTCAACGACTGGTCCCCTGCCTGGAAGGGACGGAGGGTACCTCCGCCAATCCCTAAGGGGAGCTACGCTCGGGCTGCCCTCGGCGTAGCGTGCAAATCGCAGATATTTCTCGCGTGTCGGACCGATGGGGTCTGAAATGATAGGGTTCAAGCTGTCGTCAACGCAGGGAACATACCGGCTTCCTCCTTGCTTACGGCAAATAGGGGAAAGGGTCGGTGCTTTCGACGAATTTGCGCAGTCCTGCCTCAACCGTGGGCCGCGTAAGGAGCTCGCAGAAGATCTCGATCTCGCGGCGCAGCTCCTCGTGCGGGATCGGCTTAATAAAACGCTTTGCGGCAATAGCCGTTTCGCGGTTGAATTTCTTCAGTTGCGGTGAGGTCGCACGGGCCACGCGCAGCGCCCCACCTTCGGCTGTTACCTGACTGACGAGGCCTACCGACTGAGCTTTTGCGGCATTGATGCTTCGCCCCGTCAGGAGCAAGTCCCGCACAACGGCATTGCCCACGTCGCGTTTGAGCCGTGGAATTCCGCCGAAACCGGGAATCAATCCGAGCCGCAGTTCGGGAAAGCAGAACCGCGCCATTTTGTCGGCGATGATCAGGTCGCAGGTGAGCGCTAGCTCGAGCCCGCCGCCGAATGTCACCCCATGAACGGCGGCAATCGTCGTCATAGGGGCTGCGTCGATGGTGTTCATCACCCGGTGCATTCGCAAGAGAAAATCCTGGGCGCGCGCAAGCCGTTCAGCCGAAGACGATCCGTGTAATCCGTGGTAAAGCTCTCGAAGGTCGGCGCCGGCTGAAAAGCCCTCTGGGCGCGCGCTGGAAATGATCAGGACCCTGGCGTCTTTCTGCAGCGATTCCAGCGCGGCAACGAATTGCTCGAGCTCGGCGAGCGTTGCGGAGCCGATTTCATTGCATGGCGCACGATTGAGCAGAAGCTCAATGGTGCCGTCAGTCGCCTGCCACGACAGGGTCTGGCCCTGAAAAGTTGTCATGCGGGCTTCTTCTGGTAGAGTTGCTCGATCTCCGCTGCAAACCGCGCGGCGATTGCGTCGCGCTTGAGTTTGCCGTTCGTCGTCAGCAGGCCATTCTCGATACTGAAGGGCTCGGGCACAACATGAAATGCGCGGACCTGCTTGTAATGCGGGAGCCCGGCGTTGACCGCTTGGATCGCGGATCGAATCTGCCCGTGCTCAGAACCGTTCGTGGGAGCTGTGGTCACGAGTGCCGTCAGAAAACTGCGCTGGTTGCCGAGAAGGACAACTTGCTGGACCTCGGGCAGGCGTGCCGCGAGCGCCTGCTCGATCGGTTCGGGCGCGATGTTATGTCCCGAGTTGAGAATGATCAAATTTTTCAGGCGGCCGGTAATGCGCCAGTTGCCGCTCGCGTCTACTTCGCCTTGATCGCCCGTGTGGAACCATCCGCCTTCGAGCGCCTTTGCCGTTTCGACGGGCCGCTGCCAGTATCCGGAAAATATATTTGGGCCGCGAACAAGAATCTCTCCGTTATCGTCGACAGTCATCTCGATCCCCGAGATCGCGCGGCCGACACGTCCGGGCTCGACATGGGGCGGGTCGTCCATCGTGCAGATCCCCGTCGTTTCGGTGAGGCCGTAAACCTGCAGTACCGGAATACCAAGCATCATGAAAAAAAGCTGCGTTTCGACGGCCAAGGGTGCTGAGCCGCAGATCAGAGCTCGAAGGCTCGGGCCGATGCTCTTTCGAATCGCCGGAAACATCACCCCTTTCGCAAGTGAAAGACAGAGAGAGTCAAGCAATGCGCCTTGGTTGTTCCGGCGAGCGAGATACGCTCGTTGCGCACGGGGAAAAATTCGGGCTGCAAGTCCACCCCTGTTCTGAGTCGTTTCTTCGATTTTGGTTCGAACCCGTTCGAGGAGCGTGGGAACATTCAAGAAGTAGTGGGGTGCGGCGAGCTTCAAGTCGACCGAGAGCTTCAACAGATCTGTCGAGAGCGTCAGTATACTGTTGCGCGCGAGAGCCGTCAGCAGGAGGATCCACGAAGCCGCAAAGCAAAACGGCGTATAGTGAAAGATCCGGTCGGGTTCTGCTCGGGAACCCATAAGCCGATCGAGCCCCGCTTGCGTGCACCCCAGTATGTGTGTCAAATTCGCGGCATTCAGAACCACGCCTTTCGGTTCGCCCGAGGTGCCCGAAGTGTAGACAATCGTGACCGCTTGGGCATCAGCATGACGATACGGCCGGGTCGGTGATGGGTTCCCCTCGCCGCCGAAGACGGTATCGAGCAGGGTTATGGGGGGAGTGGCGTCCCAATGCTTTTGAATCTCATGAGCCATCGAAGCGTCAGAACAGAGTATGCGTGCCGGGGTTGCGTCTTGCAGCATTCCGGCGAGCTCGGCAGGCGATTGTCTCGGGTAGAGTGGCACGACGATGATTCCTTCCGCCATCAGCGCGAGATCGGTAGCAGCCCAGCGTATGCTATTTGGTGCTAGCAGGGCGCAGCGATCGCCTGCTCGGAGATCGGCCGCGGCAAGAAAAGTCCGCGCCTTTTGCACCAGGGTCAGCAATTCGCCGCCGGTCACGGGCACTACCTGGCCATCGCGGATTTCGCGAAGAACGGGTCCGTTGGCCGATCCTTGAAGCCGCTCGAAAATAGCTTCGAGAAAAGTCACGAGGTCAGGACTCCGCTGTGTTTCTCGAGCAGTTCCCGTAGGCAACTGCTGAGCGGCGGAAGATACTCCTCCCAGCCGAGGACGCCGGTGCGAATCGGGAATTCGGGATAGTGCCGTGCGACCTGCTCTTCGAAATACACGCCCATGCGGGCCATCAACTGAATATTTCGCGCCACGGTGCGGCCCATGGCTTCGCGGATTTCGTCCGCTTCGGTATCGAGTATGCGGAGGGACGCGGCAATCTTATCGCCCAGTTCGGGATCGTCGACGCGCATGAGCAGGTGCTCGTGTCCACGCTCGCGCATCAAGTTTGCGATGCGCTCGTCCATCGTCACGCCCGCCGATGGCGCGCCGGCCGGCATCGAGGTGACGATCGCATGATAGCGAGAAGAGACGATGCGGTCGCATGCTCGAAGGACGCTTACAAGCTCGTACATATTCATTCGATCCGAGCAGAAGATCGGCACGCCTCCTAGTTTTTCAGCGACCCGCTGGCAAGCGTCTAGATCGAGCATCTCCATCGCGACAAGAACCGGGAACACGGCACGCGCCTTCCGGTATTGATCGACCCCGCTCGCAAGTTCGGAAAGATATTTTTCGTATTCTGCATCGGCCAGCGCGCCGGACCGATGGAAGTAAAAGGTCCGGTAATGACTCTTGCTGTATGCGCCGATGACCGAGTGCGCCATCCATTTCGCGAGTGAGGGTTTGACCGGCCACCAGAACGGATTGATGGGGCACACGGCAAGAACCGGCGTCTTGCCGTCCCACCCGGAATCGTGCAGTGCCTTGCGGCCGTATTCGGGCCCCAGCGGCTCAAAGGTCCAGGCCGTGTCGGTGCCGAGCTCGGTTGGCACCCCGAGCTTGCCCAGGACATCCTGCGATTCAATGTTGCGCGTGATCACGAGTGAATCGCGGCAATAGCGAGCACACATCTTCCGCAGGAGCGGGTCCATGGCACCCGCTTCTGCGCCGTAGCCGACGCTCAGTTTATTCTGCGCCGCGGCGATTCCAAGCGCGCCAATGATCATGGTAGTCAAGGCGTTTGCGAATTTGCTCTTAAACATCGAGCCTTCGCAGGCCACAACACCGTCATTGTTTCTGACCTCTGTGTGCAGAAACGGCGGGAAGAGGTCGGGAAGATGGACCTGCTGCGCCTCACCGAAATAGCCTCGCGTAAGATCGAAATTCTGCGTCATGACGCTGACTGCGATGTTTTCTGGACCCAACACCCGCCGCACCTGTCGCAGCGTTTCCTCCACGCGAACGTCGGAACCCGTATTGCGCGTGCCGTTATACCCGGCAAACAGCAGCTTGAGTTTTTCTCCGGGCTTCCAGGGGTTGCCCGCACCGAGCATCCATTCAAATTTATTCAGCTCAATGAGGCCGCTCACCCAGGCCTCGAGAACTAAATCGATCATGGCCGGAAATCCCGAGCCGTGCCGGCCCGCTCGAGGGTCGTCTCCGAGGTATTTTCGACAGGCCAGTCGCGGTACTTGTACGCAAAGTGATTGTCGCGGCTGAATTGCAGCAGAGGATAACAATACTGCGAAAATGGCACAGGGCGCCGACCCATCTCCGCGATCACCCGCTTGTTGTCGAAAACTGTGTTCCACACGAGATAGGGCAGAAAGACTTTCAGGAGCGTTGCAACGCCGCCGATTTTTCCCGCTCGCCCCGCAAGGGCGTTGATCATCTTCGACGACGGGCCCTCCAGGCTCGGCACATACACGGGCCCGCGTTTTCCGTGGGCCTTCGAGAGCGCATTCGTCAACTGTAAGAAGGTCTCCGAGTCCACGCCGGACGACAAATGGTAGATCTCATGTGCGGGAGTCTCCTTCTGGTGCAGCGTGGCAACGGCATCAGCGACGAAGTCGATTGGAACGATATCGATGCGGTCTGTTGGACGGAAGGGCAGCGCAGGAAGTCCAGCGAGGAACACAAAGGCACGCACCATCTCGAATTGATTCGTCTCCGGACGACGGCTGTCCCCTAACACGATGCTGGGGCGAAAAATCGTGCGCGGAACATCGGAAAGCAACTCCCGAACCATGTGCTCGCAGAATTTTTTCGTGCGCGCATAGGGATCGTAATCCGAACGGTTCCAATCGATCGCGCTATCTTCTTCGACGATTTCGCTCGCCCGGTGCCCGGCGACCGCGACGGTGCTGACGTGGCTGAAGCGCCGCAGGCCGTGATCGTCGCGAGCCCGCATCGCAAGCTGAATGACCTCGAGGGTCCCGCGCAGATTGACGTTCAAGCAGCTCCTCTCCGATTTTCGGTTCAGCGAAGCGGCGCAATGAATCACGGAATGAGTCGTGCGAACCAGATGCCGGTAATCGTCCTCGTCCAAGCCAAAACGGGACTCCGTCAGGTCGCCGCGAAAAATATGAATGCGGGAATTCAGGAAGGATTCGAATCGAGCGAAATCCATATGAAGCTGCAGCGATTGCCACAGGCGGG